>Ga0265295_1007389_pt1 | contig 12679 bp, 13 predicted proteins | sample Munlansysbiofilm_FD_192503 | JGI IMG/M metagenome (GOLD analysis project Ga0265295, IMG submission 192503) | Leachate microbial communities from a municipal landfill in Southern Ontario, Canada - Methane capture system biofilm | ecosystem: Engineered > Solid waste > Landfill > Unclassified ... | reverse complement strand
GTTTTCTTAAACAAGACCTATTTAAAGAACCACCACCATGTAAATAATTATCATATAAATACCATCTATTTATTTCTTTACCATGAACTCTTTCCCATTTTAAACCAGTTATATCTTTTTTTGATTCTACTTTAAATCTATTTACAAAATTTTCAATTTCAAGTTGATTAAAATCAAAATATTTATTTAAAAATCTACCAATTTTCATTGGTGGTTCTCTGTTTTCTAACCAAGCTCTTTTTAATTTATAGATATCTTCTGAATCTGGTTCATAATCTTTTTCTTCAATAAATGGTAAAACATTTTTAAATGTTGTATAAGTTATTTTATCAATATCTTTAGACCTATCCAAAAAAGAAATAGGGCTTAAAAAATTTTTATGTAAATTTAATAATTTATAAGATATTGGATCTTTATAATTATTGTAAATATTTTTTAATAATTTTTTAAGTCCTAAAGATAATAAAAATAATAATTCATTATTCATTTATAATTTTTTTATTTTTGCGATAGATATTAATAATTGTTTTTGTCCACCATTATCAAAGTTTATTACTGATTTCTTATTATCTGGGGAAATTTCTTTAACAGTTCCTCTACCGAATATTGGGTGTAATATTTTATCACCTATTGATAATTCATTACCATCAGATACTATTTTACCATTATTAGTTGAATAATCATTATCAATATTTATTTTATTCGGTTTAGATTCCTTAGTTTTTTTATCGGGTGTTGTATAAAAACCTAAAAGATCAACCCAAATTGCTTCATCTTTTAAACAATGAACTTTATCAAATTCACACCATACTGTATCTTTTGTTGGCACTTTATCACCATTCCAATCTATAACATATTGAGATGATGATTGTGAAGAATATGATGATGATGTTGATTTTGATGTATTTGACCAACCAGTATTATAATTTCTATTTCTATTTCCATAATTTCCATATCCATATCCATAATCATAATCATCCCATTCTGACCAACTATTACCATAATATTTACTACTTCCTCTACTGTATGATAATCTTTCAACTTCGCCTGGTTTTCTTTTAATTACTAAATTATCCCAATCCACTTTAGTACAAGCTTTAGATATTTTTTCTAGAAATTCTATATCTTGTTTTTCATTATTTGTATGTTGTAACCAATAACCAACTGATATATTAGTACATTCAGCATATAAATCTGTAAAATGAACAGAATCAGTTAATACACCACCTGTATCTTTTTTAAATTTTAAACCTTGTTTACCAAATTCTTTAATCAAAGAATCAGCAAATTCATCAGAAGCACATCTTTCACTCATTTGATATGTTATTACACTATCTACATCTTTTCTATCAAATGATATAACTTTATTTATATTTTTATATATTTCATTATTTTTATTTTTTTCAATCCAAGATGATAATGCTTTTGATCCTTTACAACCTACTTCTTCTCCTAAAAAAAATGTATATAAACCAGGTACACCTGCTTCTATCATATATAAAAGCAATGTAACACCTGCTTTATCATCAGCACCTAATATTGATTTTCCATCACTTTTAATGATATTTCCTTCTATCACATGATTAATTTCAACATCACCACCAACAGTATCTAAATGTGCAGCAAACATCGTATTGGATTCACCTATTTTAATATAAAAATTACCAACTGGATCTTTTTTCATTATATCAAAAGGAAAAACATCTTTTAAATAATCATATTCTTTTAAATAGGGTACTGTGTGTTTAGTTAAATTTAGAAATGTTTCTTTTATATTCATTTTATTTTATTTTTATTTTTCTTTAACCCATTATTATGGAGAAATTATATTTTACAAATATATTTAATTTAATTAAAAATTAAAAATTATTTATAATCTATATATTATATTTTAATATTAAAAATTATTTATTAATTGTATTTTTATGATATAATTTATCATCTATTTTAACAACATTATCAATAATTGTAAATGTATTATCTTCTAATTTAACTGCATGTTCAATAGGAATATAATCATCATCATGATCACAGTATATAGATTCATCTTCTTTTAAATGACTATTAAATAATCTAGAATATGCAGATTTATCATGTAATATATTTTCATTTTTATAATTTGAATAAATAACATCATCATAATATACCCAATCATTATCAACAAAAGTAATTTTATCATCATTTGGGTGAAAAAAAGTATTATATTTTTCTGACCATTTTAAATCATCAATATGAACATAATCTCCTCCCCATTCAGTATCAATCCATATAATGTCTTGATTTAAAGGAGAATAATAATTATTATCATAATCGGACCATTTAAGATCATCAACATGAAAATAATAATCATCAATAAAATAAGCTTCTTCTCTATTAATTTCATTTCCATAATAATCGATAACTATATCCTCATTTTCATCATCATCATCATAATTATCTATTTCATCCCAATCTTCTTCATTAAAAGGATCAGGATTATTTAAATTATTAATTTCAAATATTTTAATAAAATTTTTATATTTTAACATTTATTTTTTTTTATTTTTGATATAATCTAAATGAACCAAATACATCATCAAGAATATAAATATCTTTAGATAGATCACAATATTTAATAGTATCTGTAATTAGACCTGTTTCTGGTTGATATATATTTAATGTATCTAAATAAGGATAATTAACATAGTATAAAGGTTTTAAATAAGTATAAATTTTACTTATTCCATTTTTATCATCAATTTTATTTATATTTATATTATTGTTTTTAGCATATCTTAAAAAAATTTCTTTATCATAATCATAAGAAACATAAATTCTATCCATAAATAAATCATTATTATCTAATTTCCATAATAATGCTCTACCTATTGATTTCTTTTTTCCTTTTTCAAAAAGAACTAATAATGATATTTTATCAGGATTATTAGTATATAAATTTAAATAATTTTGACATCTTTTATATCTCATACATGAACTACCTAATGATCCTATTAATTCAGTATTATTTAAATTATACCATTTTAAAATATTATTACCTTTATAAATTTTCAAGAATACTTTAGATTCTCTTAATATTGATTTATATGAATTTATAAATTTTTGAACTGTTTGTGGATCATGTTTAAAATTAAAAAACTTATTAATAAATTTTCCAATTTTTATAATTTTTCTTTTTTTATTATTCCAAACATCTTCATCTAATTCATCTAATTCAAATGCATCCTTATAATTTAAATAACTAATATAATCTTCATTTTTTGTTATATCTATATAAGTATATTTACTTTTTTCTTTATCATAACTATTTATTAAATCATAAGATATTTCATTTTTAATTTTTAATAAAATTTGGCCAAATTCATTGGAATAGAAAAAATCATATGTTTCATCTTGTTTGTTTTCATATAAAAATTGTTTAAATTTTAACATAATTAAATATAAATATTTTTATTATATATTATATTTAATAAATAAAAAAATGGTAAAATAAAATCTATTTTACCATTTTTTTATTTATTTAAGAAATATCATTTATTTTATAATTATTTCCTATTTTTTCAATAAATTCATCAAAGAAATTATTTAAATCTTTAGCTTTTTTAAATTTATCTAATAATTCTGATTGTTTTTTAATTTCATCTTCATTATATTTTGATTTTAGATAAAAATTATTATCTGAATCTTTTATAACTAATTGTTTATCATAATAATTATCTTCAGTTGAAACATATTCAAAATATTCTCCTTTAAAATCAGAATGCATATAATCATAAGTTTTACCTTCCTCATCAAGTAATACTACAAATGATTGTTTTTTATTTATAAAACTATTTTGAAAATTTGACCAAATTACATCATTTTTATAATATATTTTATTATCATATTTTGAATATCTTATAGAATTTGGTGAAATATAATTATTATCAATTTGAATTGCATCTTTTTTATAAATTCTAGTATCATCATAAATACTATAAACTGAATCTTCAATATTTATAAAATCATTATTATAAACATCATAAACAAAATTTTCATTTCCTTGTTCTCTGCCATCTGTAGATCTTAATTTAATAATGTATTTATTATTTTTATATTCATTATAATCATTAGTAATATAATTATTTTTTTTATCAAAAAAATAAAAAGTGTCTAAATATGGAAAATATTTATGTTCAATATCTTTTAAATAAATTTTACAATTTAAATTAATTTCATCACCATTTAAATCTATAAAATTTTGATCATCAAATTTCTGAGTAAATTTATATAACCATCCATTTTTTTTAGCAAATTTTATAAATAAATTTATATCTGAATCATTTGATGTATAAATTCTATCTAATAATGTAACTTTAGGAACATCAACTTGCCATAATAATGCTCTTCCTAATATTTTATTTTTTTTATCATTTTCATAAAGAATTACCATTTTTACTTTTTCATTATTAAGATTATAAAAATGAAAAAAATCTTGACAATGATCATGTCTCATACATGATTTATTTAAAGGTCCCCCACCTTTTGAATAAGAATTATGATGATAATATTTTGAAATTAAATCACCTTCTACTATATCAAAATTATCAAAATTATTTAATGATTTTATTTCTGCTTTATATTTGTTTATAAATAATTCAATTGAATTGGGATCATTATCAATTTCAAATTTAGATATAAATCTTCCTAATCTATGTTCATTTCTACTTGATTGCCATATTATAGGTGTTGGTTTACTATTATTTTTAATAATATCTATAACTTTTTTAGATGGTGTATATGATATCATATTATCATCAATAATATCAATATAAGACATAGGGAAACCATAATCTTCATTTTTATTTAAAAATAATAGTTTATCACTTATTCTATGATCTATTCTTTTAATTATATTTATAAATTCATTACTTAAAACTAAGTGATAATTTTCTTTATTTAACATAAAATAATTTTTTTTATAAAATTAATATAATTTAAACAATTAACAAAATTTTAATAGTTTAATTTTTTATGATAATTTAATTTAATATATATAATGAATATAAATAAAATTTGTATTGAATAAAAATAAAAATTATATTTGTATCAAATAAAAATAAAATAATTTAAATGGATGTAAAACAAACATTTTTAGATTGGACTATTCATACTGTTCCTTTTGGAAAAGAGGATATTTATTTAAAAGATCTTATTCCAACATATTTTAAAAAAGATTCAGCTGGTAATTATTATCATATTATCGGAAATAATCCTACAACAATGTTTACAGGACATTTAGATACTGTTGGGGGAGATAAACCAATAACTACTATTGAAGAAAATGGGTTAATAAAATCAGATGGTAAATCAATATTAGGTGCTGATGATAAAGCTGGTGTTGTTATATTACTTTATATGATAGAAAAAAAAGTTCCAGGTTTTTATTTGTTTCCTGTGGGTGAAGAAGTTGGTTGTGTGGGTTCTGGTAAATTATCTAAATATCTTATGGAAAATTTTGAAAAGCAATCAATTAAAATAAATAATGAAGATATTGAAATAGATTTTCCAAAAGAAGATATATATAAAAATATAAGAAAAGTTATATCTTTTGATAGAATGGGTTATACTTCAGTTATTACTCATCAATTGGATCAAAGATGTTGTTCAGATGAATTTGGTAAAGCATTATCAAAAGAATTTAATAAACATGGATTTGATTTTGATTTAGATGATTCTGGTGTTTATAGTGATTCTGCAGAATTTGTAGATATATATCCAGAATGTACAAATATATCAGTTGGTTATTTTGCTCAACATACAAATGAAGAAACTCAAGATATAGAATTTTTAGAATCATTGTGTGAAGCCTGTACTAAAGTTAATTGGGATAATTTACCAATTGTAAGAAATCCAAAAGATGTTGAATATTTGGATAATTATTATAATTACTGGGGTGGAAGAGGTTCAGGTAAAAAACATAGTGGATATAATCAAAGACATCAATATATTTTCGATGATGAAACTGATGATTCCCCTATTGATATAATGAAAGAAAAAGAGAAAGATGTTAAAGTTCATTATTTTGTAGATAAAGAATATGGTGATTATATTAGTGATGTATCATTTATTGGAGATAAGATGGTTGATGTAAATCTTTCAGGTGATAGACTTGAATATGAATTAAATCTAATTGAAAATTTATTACAAAAATTTGAAGTAGATTATGATGATATATTTTGGGACGGTTTAGTTTTAGTTATTGAATATCAAAAAATGGATACTAAAATGACAAGAAATGAATTATTAGAATATATATCAGAATTATCATTAGATTTAATAGATGGGTTTTTAGAAAATGAAACAGAAGAATTAGAAGAAGAATTAAATTAAATTATTAATATTACAAAATAACAAATTTTTTAAAAAAGTTTGTTATTTTTTTGTGCATATTAATTTTTTTATTATCTTTGTATTATAAATTTAACCCCTAAAAAAATATTATTATGGCTAATATGTTTGATAAAATATCAAAGACAACAACTACAAAAAGAACCACAAAGAAAAATGATAAACCAATTATTAAAATTCAAGGAGAAGAATTTGATAATAATTTGAAATCTTTTGTAAATCTTAAAAAACAAGCAGATGAAATCAAATCTCAATTAACATTAATTCAAGATTTTATAAAAACTGAAACTTTAAATAAATGGTATACTCTTTATAAAACAAATGGTTCTTATCCTGGATCTGTACTTGTAACTAGTGATTCAAATTCTTCTTATATGTTTTCACCTAGTGATAAATATCTAAGTGTGATTGATGAAAGAGCTGAAGAATTAAAAGATAAATATGGTGATGATATTGTAGATGAAGATATTACATTTGCATTTAATCCAACTTTATTAATGAAGTATGCTGATATTCTTTCAAATTTAATTGAAAATTCAGATGAAATTGAAGAAGAAGATAAAGGAAATTTGATAATTGCAAATAAAACAATAAGTATTTCTAAAGGATCTATTGAAAAAGCATTAACAGTAGGAAAAGGTGAAGTTGAAGAATATCTTGAAGATATTAATCCAATTTATACAATTAGAAGTCCTAAAATTTCGGAATAAATTTAATATGTTAAAGGGAAATCATCTAAATTGATGATTTTCCTTTAATATCTAATCCTTTTTCTTCATAGTCTGATATTTTTAACCAATATCCAAAATTAGAATCCCATTGTATTGTACCTTTTGATGTATTTTTTAAAATTGGTCTGTGATTTAATTCATTATCAATCATTTTCAGTTCTATTGATTTTTTCAAATCTCCAATTTCAAAAGTTTCTGCAAATGTATTTTTATATTCTAAAGGATTATTATCTCCCAACCATACTAATCTTTTAGCAGATTTTTTAACTTGATATAAAATTTGAATTCTTTTTAATCCCCAATGAGAAACTTTAATAATCCATTTGAATGTAATATTATTAATATTATTTTCATCTTTTATTTTTATTAAAAATCCATCAACACCAGTTTCATTATTGAAAAAATAAATACCATAAACATCTCTCATTAAATTTTCTGTTCCAATTCTTTCAAATGATTCGAAAATTATTTCAATTTTAGAATTATAAAAATTTCTTATATTATTAATTAAATTTTTATGTTCACCATTATAATCATATTTAAAAAGATTACTTAATGTTTCACCACGATCATTATTATAATTTATTAATAATGGTTCAACATCCACATCAGGGTTTCTATATTTATATAAATCTATTAATTTTTTTAATTGATGTTTATTTGAAATTTTCATCTGTTCTGCTAATAAAATTTCATTTGATATTATTTTTCTATTATTTATTAATTTGCCAAATAATTCTTCAATACCATATTTTTTAACTTCTATTTTTTTCCCTCTTAAATCTGGACTTGCATTATTTGGTATAACTAAATCATATTTAGATAAATTTTGATTATTAAAAGTAAAAAAATCTTTATTAGTTTCTAAAATTTCTTTTTTTTGTCCTAAAATTTTATATAACATAGATTTTTCAAATTCTTTAGGTAATATTTCTAAATTTTGATCATTTAAATTTAATTTATTTTGTATTTTTGTTTGATCAACAATCCAACCAAATTTTTTATGGAGTATATTTTCAGCATTCTCACCCGAAAATGTTCTTTTAGAATTTCCATTTAATTTAACAGTTGATACATTAGTATTTTTTTCTATTATAATAAAATGTTTATTTTGATTATTATCTAAATGTGGTGTCCAATTATAATTATTATCATCTTTTGTTAAATTATAATTTAAACTAAATAATAATTCTTTATTATTATTTAAAATTTTATTTATTTTAAATATTTGATAATAATAATATTTTTCTTCATTAAATATTTCATTGTTATCTAATTTTTTTCTACCTTCTTCTTTATTATCTTTATAAATAGTATTTTTTAAATATGTAACTTTATCATCATTTTCAAATGTATTTACAAAATCATTATAACTAATATTTTTAAAAACATAGAAAAATTCATTATTTAAATTTTGAAAAGGTGGTAAAAGATATCCTTTATGATTTAATTCTAAATTCATATTAGCTTTTTCTATAGTTATATTAGTCTCTAATAATAAAAATTTATCAAATGAAAGCATTTTTTTAATATATTTTAATTTTATATATTATTTTTTTTATTTCAAATTAATTTTTTTTGTATATTTGCTAAATGAAAAAAGAAAAATTTAATAATAATTATATTTACCCACCAAGACCTGAATTAAAAATATCATCAGATAATTTGAATTTTTATGATAAAAATATTTTTTTAGCTCAACCAAAATTAAATGGATCTTGTTGTGAAATTTATACAAGTAAAACCCCTATTCAAAAAAATAGACATAATAGTATATTAAATAATTTTAATTTATCTAATAGAGAAATTATAAATGTATTCGGTACTAATTTAAATTTAATAATAGGTGAATATATGAATAAATCAAAAAATTCTGAAATAGGTTTATTCAATCATAAATTTGTTATATTTGATCAAATTGTTATAGATGGTGAGTATTTGTTAGGAAGTACATTTGAAGAAAGAATTAATATATTAAATGAATTATATACTCCAATATCAGAAACAAAATATTTATATAAAATTAGTGATAATATTTATATGGTTAAAACATTTTATAAAAATTTTAAAAGAATATGGGATGATATAGTTAAAATAGATATGTATGAAGGATTAGTATTAAAGAAAAAAGATGGCAAATTGGAAAGAGGTAGTAGAAAAATAAATAATAATAAAACACAATTAAAATGTAGAAAAGAAACAAAATTATATAATTATTAATTTTGTTTTTAATAATAAAAATATTATATTTAAAAATAAAAAATATTATAACATGATCAATTTAGAAATAAAATTAGATGTATTAAAAGAAGATTATCCATCATTTTTTGAATTTTTTAAAGATGCTTTAAATCATAGTCAAAGTAGATTTAAAAATTATAATGAAGATAAATATAAATGTTATTATTATATTGGATTTCATGTGAAACCTAAACAAAAAACAAAAGAATATTATGATAATTTATATCAAATGTTATGGGATGAAAGAAAAGAAGAAGAATATTTAAAAGCAAGAGTTGCATTAACTATGGTTGCTGGTAAATTTGCAATTTCAGATCAAACAATGGAAATTAGTGAAACTGTAAAGCCAATTCTTAATGAAATTATTTCTAGAAAAATGTATTTTGAACAAAAAAATTTTGGATTTAAAAATAAAGATATTTTAAATTCTATTCCAGATATTGAAATTTTAAAAATTAAAATTGAAGAAGAATTAGAAGTTCAAAAAGATTTTTTAGAATCAATAGGTTTAAATGTTACAAGACAAAAAGAATTAACCCCACAAGATAGATTGAAAAATTTAATTGATGAAGAAAAATATGAAGAAGCAGATGAATTAGTTAATAAATATCCATACTTAAAAAAAGGTAAAAAAGACAATTAATCAATTATTTAAAAATATATCATTCAATCATGAATGATATATTTTTAATTTCATTAGCTGATAAATTTTTAGGTAATTGTTCTTTTTTAATTTTATAAAATTTTATATTACATTCATTATTAAGTATTTCTGATGTTTTAATAAAATTATAATCTAATTCATCCATTTCTTTATTGAAATTTTCAGTATCATTAATAATATATTCATTATTAATAATACCATTAGAATATTTTTTTAATATTTTAGATTTTTGTAATTCATAATCAAAGGAATCTAATACTTTAAGATTATTTAATGTATTTATTAACACATTACATAATTCTATATTTTTTAATATATAATAAGATATCTCCCCCTTTACATCAATCCATTCTTCTAATGTTTTTCTAATTTCAAAAATATCTTTATTTTTCAATTTTCATACATATTTTTTTTAATCTTCAAATAATGAACTAATAGATTCATTTGTGTTCATTTTATAAATTGATTTGGCAATCATATCAGCTACTGATAAGACTTTAATTTTATTTGATTTATAAAATATTGGTATTGTATCTGTTACAATTAATTCAGTTAATTTAGATTTTTCAATTCTATCATATGCTGGACCTGATAAAACAGCATGAGTGACACATGCTCTAACACTTTTTGCTCCTTTTTTCTCTATTAATAAATCAGCTGCTTTTGTAATTGTTCCAGCAGTATCAATTATATCATCAATAAATATAACATCTTTTCCATTAACATCTCCTATTAATTCAATTTTTTCAATAGAATTTGCTTTATCTCTTTCTTTATACATAAATATCATTTTTGCATCAAAATGAGATGCATAAGGTTTAATTCTTTTACCACCACCTTCATCTGGTGATCCTATAATTATATTTTTACCTAAATTTAATGATTCAAGATAAGGTAAAAAAACATAAGAACTTCTTAAAGCATCAACAGGTATATCAAAAAATCCTTGAATTTGATCAGCATGTAAATCTATTGATATAACTCTTGTTGCTCCTGAATTTTCTATAATTTTAGCTAATAATTTTGCAGTAATAGGAACTCTTGGTCTATCTTTTCTATCTTGTCTTGCCCAACCATAATAAGGAATAATTGCTACTATTTCTTTTGCTGATGCTCTTTTTGCTGCATCTATCATTTGAAGTAGTTCAAATACACTATCTGATGATGATATTAAATTTATTAATATTTTTTTTGCTTCTTCATGTTTTTCTACTGGAACTAATTTTAAGAAATTATCTATTTCATTATAAGATGAATATAATGAACATATTATAAAAACTTTTTCTCCTCTTACATTTTCATTTAAAGCATGACAAAATTCTCCATCTGAAAATATTTTTAATTCAGATATAGATAATTTTTTACCATATGATTTACTTATTTTTTTAGATAAATAATTAGATTTTGATGATGAAAATATTTTTACACCCATTTATTTTTTTATTTATTTTTTAATATATCATATAAATACCATATACTTACTGTTATTATTATTGATAATAATAAATACATACTTAAATTATGTTTATTAATAATATTTGTAATTATTAATAATATTATTTCTAATAATAACATTATTGAAAAAATTTTTTTAATTTTCATATTTTTTAAATTTTTTCAAAATTGATTTTTTATGTCCCATATATTCATTAGAATATAATATATGGTTTAATGTTATATAATTACCATCTATATCTAATATTTCATATATTTCACCTTTTATAAATAAAGGTTTATTAAATATATTATAAATACTTTGTTCACATATATACTTATCACCAATTTTCATATTACTAATATAATTTATTTTCGATAAAAATAAAAATTATTTTAATTTAAATCCTACTGATTTTTTTGGTTCATCTATATCGTGTAATAAGATTTCATTTTTCTTTTTAATAGCATAAATATCAGCTAATGTCATATCATCTTTTATTTTATTTTTATCAATTTTTAATTTATTTGCTAATATTAAAGCTTTTTCTTTATTTAAAGGTCTAAACTCTTTTCTAGCTATTAATCTTTCAGATCTAAGTAACGCCTTATCTAAATTATCTAAATGAGTATTAAATGTTGCAATTATTTGTATACCAAATATATCATTTAATAATCCATCTGTTAAATTTAATAAATTAGTAATTCCATTATTACCACTAAAATCATCATCCCTAGAAATTAATAATGGTTCAGCATCTTCAATTAAAATAATGCAACTTTTTTCATTTTCATTTACCCAATCATTTATGAAATTTACAAAACTAGGATCTGTAATTGTACTTACCATCGATGGTGGAAAATATAATATACTTTTATCATTTTGAGTAATTTTTGATAGTAAGTGTCTGATATAGAATGTCTTACCAGTTCCAGGATTTCCATGTAATAAAATTAATCCCTTTTTATCTTTTTTAAGTTTATTAATTAATTTCTTATCAAATTCTGTAAATCCATCACCATAATGTAAATCCATATTTTTTAATTTAAATTTTTGATTTAAATTAAATTCTTTAACATATAATTCACCATTATCAATAGCAACCATACCTATTGATGATTTTTCTTCTTCTTTTATTGATGAATCATTAAAAATGTATATTAATTTATCAATTATTTCTTTGTTATAATATTTTGAACTTTGGTTTGGAATAACAATCGA
>Ga0265295_1007388_pt1 | contig 12681 bp, 16 predicted proteins | sample Munlansysbiofilm_FD_192503 | JGI IMG/M metagenome (GOLD analysis project Ga0265295, IMG submission 192503) | Leachate microbial communities from a municipal landfill in Southern Ontario, Canada - Methane capture system biofilm | ecosystem: Engineered > Solid waste > Landfill > Unclassified ... | reverse complement strand
TGGGTTCTTTTGGCCCGGGTTCTTCCCCGTCTTCGGGCTTGCGTTGGGCGTCGGGTTCGGTTCTCTCTTTGAGAAGTTCAGCCACGCCCATTTCCAGCGATGAAAGGTAATCCTCGATGCTCCAGGCCACTTTTTGTCCATTTGTGCTCAGCTCAATGCCGCAAATCAGGTCCGGCGCGGTCTCGAACCGGACCTGGACTTTAGTCGAGAAGGTTTCATTGAGCGCATCGTGTATAGCCTTGCGCTGCTCCGCGGGCAGGTCGTGGGCGCTGCGCACCAGCGCGGGGCTTGGGCCTGTTTTAAGGGCCTTGGCGAGGGTTTCCTTCGCCTGGCCGTCCAGCTCTCGCAAGCGTCGAGTGAACGCCTCGACCATGCGTTCTTCCAAACTCGTCGTGGCGAGATCCGTCAGCGCCTTTCGCGCGATGGCGAATACTTCCTGCCGTGTGCGGCGGCTGATTGTTTGGCGTAAGGCATGTTCTTCGTTGCTCAACGTTTCCTGTCGCTTGGCTCGTAAGGCGTCGGCCGCGTCCCGTGCTTCGTCGAGGAGTCGCTCACGTTCGGTTTTCACCTCGTCCGTCGCTTTGTTCAACAGCGCGGCGCGTTGCCGATCGAACTCCTCGTTTTTCTGCTGAAACTCGTCGCTTTTTTTTTGGGCTTCGGCCTTTTTTCTGTCGGCGTTCGCGAGTTTGTCGGCGATCCGCTTCTCCCGCTCTTCGATGGCGTGGAGGATGGGCTTGTAAAGAAAGCGTTTCATCAACCACATCAGGACGAGAAAATTTAGCGTCTGCGCTCCGACCGTGAACCAATCGATTATCATGGCATTACTTCCCCGCCATTTGGGCGATGGCATAATTCCAGAACGGGTTGGCGAAGATGAGAATCATCGAGACCACGAAACAGTAGATGGCCGTGGATTCGATCATCGCCAGGCCCACGAACAGGGTCCGGGTGATGGTGGCGGAGGCGTCAGGCTGCTGGGCCAGTGAAGTCAGCGCCGTCGCGACCGCCTTCCCTTCCGCCAGCGCAGGTCCCATGGTGCCGAAACCGGTAGTGATGCCGGCGATGATGATTGATGCCACTGCGATGATAGTCATGCTGTCCATAGGTTCTCCTTTTTTTGCCGGTGTTCATGCTTCACTGCGTTGCCCCGGGTTCAGGCTTGGGTTTGCGAACTCGTATGGCGGCCGCGATGTAAACCGCGGCGAGGATGCTGAAAATGTATGCCTGCACCATGCCGGTGAGCAGTCCCAGCATGGTCATGACGATCGGGAAGAGGAAGGGCGTGATCGTGATCAGGATGGCGATAATCATCGCCCCGCTCATCATGTTGCCGAACAGACGGACGGCCAGGGCCAGCGTGCGCGAAACTTCGCTGATAATGTTGAAAGGCAGCATCATGATCGTCGGTTTCATATAGGACTTGAGATAGTCGCCTAGCCCCTGCTCTTGGATGCCAAAGAACGGCACCGCCACGAACACGCACAGCGCGAGCGCAACTGTGGTCGAGAGCGAACCGGTCGGCGGCTCGTAACCGGGAATGACGGTGCAGAGGCTGGCTGCGGCCACGAACAGGAAGAGCGTGCCCAGGAAGTCGAGATATTTTTGCGGCTGACTCAGGCCTATCTCTTCAATTTGTTTAACGATGCCGGTGACGACGATCTCAAGAAAGTTCTGCCAGTGGGAGCGTGTCAGGTCCGTGGAAAGCTTGCGCGTAATGATTTTTGAACCGACGGCCATTACGAGCATCAGTCCCCACGTGAACGCAATGGTGGCGTTGAGCTTGAGAAACCCGTATTGCCAAAATATGATTTCATCGGGGCTAAGGCGCATGTCCGACCTCCTGCGCCAGGCAATCCGGCTTTTCCACCGTTCTGGTGAGTCGCGTCACGACAAGGCGCGCAATGAAAAAACCAAGGAGGCACGTCAGCAGCCTGTCCCAATGACCTCCTGCGATATAATGGAACCCTGTCAGGGTGATGCCCATTCTCAGCAACAGGCTGCCGAAGAACCAAAACGCCGGCCGCTTGGACGAAACGCCTTTCCTGACCGTCCACCAGAGGCCGCCAAAGAATAGCGCGCCGAGCAAAACGCCCGCCGCCAACGCCCGGACCAATGTCAAAAGTTCATGCATCATTGTCCTCCTGTTCCTTCCTCATTTCCCTGTCTTCCTTGGCCACCCAATGCCAGGCGTTAAAACAGCCGATTGCCAGTCCGGCCACGATCAGCGCCAGCGTCCAGGAACGGCTCCCCGGATGGCGATGGTCCAGCCAGATGCCGAGCGCCGCGCCGAGCAGCGTTGGAATCACCACCGACCAGCCGATAAGCCCCATCATGCCCAGGCCAAACCAGACGCCGGGCGTAGGGTTGCGCCGCGCCTTGAGTTTGCGCTCCGCCTTGGCTCCGACCTCCCGACTGAGCGTGGTCCGGTCTTTCGTGTTTTTGAATTCCGGTTTTTCACTCATGATGAAACTCCGCCAGGCGGCGGATGAAACCGCTCTCCATTTTCGCCATCACCGAGCGGACGATCTGCTCCCGATCGTTGATGTTCAGAAACTCCTGCTCCACCGTTTCGCGCAAAAGCGCCAAGTCCTTGCCTCCAACTGCGTTACGCACGGAGACAAATACGTCAGGACCGGTCTTGACCAGGCCTCCTTCATCGACGGCTACGTAAACCTCGCCCTCGGCTTCGTTTTCGTAGACTAGAATCCCGGGTGCGAGCGCCGCGACGCAGTCGAGCCGGTGTGGCAAGAGTCCAAACGATCCCTCGCGGGTCTCTGCGACGATGCGCGAAACGCCGGTTTTCTCGGCGAAGATTCCAAACGGCAGAAGAATTTTAAGGCGCATGAATGTTGGCTGCGGCATCTTCGTTCTCCGGTTCAGGTTGTTGTTGCGGTTCGGACCTGGTTTTGGGCTTTGAACCGTCGGCAGGCTTTACCGCAGGTCAGACACCGGGGTCGGGATTGGCTGCCGGTTTCTCGGACGGGGCTTTTTTCTTCGCTTCGCCAATCGCTCCGATCATGTAGAGGGCGCTTTCCGGGTAGTCCTTGAACTCATCGCGCAGGATTCGTTCGCAGCCATCGAGCGAGTCTTCGAGACTGACGAGTTTTCCCTTGATGCCGCTGAATTGTTCGGTGGCGAAAAAAGGTTGCGTGAGGAATCGTTCCAGCCGTCGGGCGCGGGCGACCACCTTGCGATCGTCGGGCGACAGTTGCTCCAGGCCGAGCATGGCAATGATGTCTTTGAGTTGCTCATACTGCGCGAGCATCCGCCGTATTTCCTGCGCCAAGCCGTAATGCCGTTCTCCGACGATGCCGGGTGTGGCCATCTTGGAGTTGGATTGCAGCAGATCGACAGCAGGGTAGAGGCCTTCACTGGCCTGCTTGCGCGAAAGCACGATGGACGCCGAGAGATGCGAAAACGTGTGCACCGCCGCCGGGTCGGTCAAATCGTCCGCCGGCACATACACCGCCTGGATGGATGTGATGGCCCCGGCGTCGGTGTTGGCGATGCGTTCCTCCAACCGCGACAACTCGGTGCCCATGGTCGGCTGATAACCCAGGCGCGACGGCATCTGTCCCATCAGGCCGGACACCTCCATGCCGGCCTGGATAAAGCGGAAAATATTGTCGATGAGCAGCAGCACGTCGCGATGTTCATCGTCGCGGAAGTATTCGGCCATGGTCATGGCCGCATGGCCCACGCGAAACCGGCTGCCCGGCGGTTCGTTCATCTGTCCGAACATCATCACCATGTTCGGCAGCACGCCGGCCTCCTTCATCTCCCGGTACAGTTCCTCGCCTTCGCGACAGCGCTCGCCGATGCCGCAAAAAATGCTCACACCCTCGTGGTGCCCGATCATGTTGTGAATCATTTCGGTCAGCAATACCGTCTTGCCCACGCCCGCCCCGCCGAACAGACCCGCTTTGCCGCCGCGCTCGATCGGTACGAGTACATCGATGACCTTGATCCCGGTCTCGAAAATCTCGGATTTGGTGGAACGCCGGGCCAGCACCGGCGGGGCACGATGGACGGTGCGCCATTGGATATCCGTCGGCGGCGCCTGGCGGTCGATGGCATTTCCGAAAACGTCGAACATTCGCGAAAGAATTCCCTTGCCGACCGGCGTTTTCAGCGGCCCTCCCGTGTCTTCCACCGCGACGCCGCGGGCAAGACCCTGGGTGGGTGTCAGCGCGATGCCGCGCACGCGATGCGCGTCCAGTTGAGCCAGGACCTCAATGGTAATTTTCCCCTCATGCGCATGCAAAAGCGAGTAGATGGGGGGCAAATGGGCATCGAAACGTATGTCTACGACACTGCCGCGCACAGAGACCACTACGCCGCTGTTCGCAGGGCCGATCTTGTCACTCATACGGAAACTCCTATAGTTTCTCATGACGCAGAGACCATTGAGAACCGCCCGTCGACCCAATCACGGAATCTGAACCCGCGGTATCCGAAATTCGTTTCAAACCGTCATGTTCCGCAGATACGCCTGTGAATGTGGTTTTCACTCCTTCGCGCACAGGGCAGGTATGGTTTGGACAGTTTCGCTGGCGACGGAAGCCATGATATTGGACGCCTGGATCGAAGAGGCGATGTAATGAATGAAGAACATGAGGGCGCCCACTCCTCCGAGCGCCAGCGCAAAACCAAAGAACACCGCCAGACGTGGAACAAATGCTCCCTCATCGCCGCCGCGACTGGCGCGCAACACGATCAGGCAGCTGAATAGGACGATAAGCGAAGGCATAATCCGAAAGCTCGCCCGTATATTAATCCACAGCTGTCTGAATTTATTCATGATTCAGATCAAGCATACAGTTATGGATTTTTGTCATGTTGAATGGCGTGGTGATGGAGTTGCTGTTAAAAGTATCTTAGATTTTTCATATCCTCATATTTTGAAATAGTTGCGATGTAATGATGTGAGCAATAAGCGTTCCTGTGAATTATATTAATTGGTTTTTACGAATAAGCTAAATTAATTATTAAATTTTTTTAAATGGAAATATTGTGCGTTAAGTTTGTTTAGTTGATCCGCCATATGTTCTGTATCCGCAATATATCACAGCCGTTCAGGGCAAATGTCGCTTTTGCTGTTTTATTCTAAGAGAGAACCAAAGCCCGGCTCAGAGCCGAAAATGGAGTCGCGCCAGGGTGTGCCGGAGCATCTTGCGGAGCACTGCAGCCAAAAGGAGTTTCCTGTCAGCCTGGTCTCGGTGGGGACGGAATTTTTGCGGCTTTGCGCATCATATTGCGCAAAGCTCCGCGGGCCGAACCCTTATACGCTGAAAAGCCCGATTCATGCCGGGCTTTTCAACGTGCAAACGTTTTTCGCGGGCGCCGCCGGGGGCTGCGGACCGCTTGATTTTATTTCTTGACCACCATGACCGAGCACGGGGCATGGGAAACAACCTTGCTTGAAACGCTGCCGATGAGGAAGCGTTCCACCGCTCCCGCGCCCTTGTTGCCGATGACTATGAGGTCGATTCCGTTTTTCTCGGCATACTCGACGATGGCGTCGGCCGGGGATGCACTCTCTTGTGCGATGACGTTTACCTTGGCGTCGGCAGCTTGAGCCTGATCCTTGATCCGTTGTATGGTTTCCTGGACACCTTGGCGGATTTTATCCAGAAAGCTTCCCGAAAGTTCTCCAAGGTACAGATTGTTGAAAGGAGCTGTGGAGATGGTCAGGGCCGTGAGTTCCGCATTCTCCTTGGTCGCAATTTCCATTGCTTTCTTGAGCACCAGAGTTGCGTAGTTCGATTGATCAAGAGCCACCAGAATCTTCATTTTTTCATCCTCCTTTTTATACGGGTTTCTTTTGTCCTCCATGCAAGGAAATATCACATCGTTTGTACCAAGCGGTGAAAAGGCGAATTGTCGCGGGTTGAACTGCCGGGTGTTGAACAGGCGATGTTTACTGAAAACATAACTCTCCCGTCGATCTTTGGCAACGTTTGGGTGAAACCGAACCGCTTCGGAACGATTGTTCAGGAAATCAGTGGGCTGGGATGCATCGAGGCTGGCGTTAATTCTGAAAGGCCCGGAAAATCCGGGCCTTTTACGCATTTAGAGGGGCTGGTTGACGGGGTGCTTGATGAAGGTCCCTTCGTGGTATTCCTTGAAGGCCAGTTCAAGTTCGGCCTTGCTGTTCATGACGATGGGTCCGCGCCAGGCGATGGGTTCGCCCAAAGGGCGGCCACTGATCAGCAGGAAGCGGATGCCTTCCGAGCCCGCCTCGACGACCAGCGAGTCTCCGGGGCCGAAGAGGACCAGATCGCGGTTGGTCACCGTTTGGCCTTCCACCGCGCCCGCGCCACCAATCACGTAGATGAAGGCGGTGTGGTTATCGGGCAGGGCGTGGGTGAACCCGATTCCGGAAGGGACGTCGCAATCCAGATACCTTGGCTGGATGACAATATCATCCATGGGACCGTGCACGCCCTCGACCTGTCCGGCGATGACCTGGATCCGCGTGCCGTCGGCAAGAGTCGTTTGTGGGATCTGCGCGGCGGTCAGTCCACGGTAGCGAGGGGCCATCATTTTTTCGGCCGCCGGCAGATTGGCCCAAAGTTGAAAGCCGTGCATGGAACCGTTTGGGTCGCCCTTCGGCATCTCTTGATGGACAATGCCGGAGCCTGCGGTCATCCATTGCACGTCGCCGCTGGAGATGACACCCGTATTGCCCAGACTGTCGCCGTGCTCGACATCTCCCTTGATGACATAGGTGATGGTCTCGATGCCCCGATGCGGATGCCAGGGGAAACCGCGTTTGAAATCTTCGGGTTTGTCGGACCTGAAATCGTCAAGTAAAAGGAAGGGATCGAATTCCGGGGCCTCGTAATAACCGAAAATCCGCCGCAGCTTCACGCCCGCTCCTTCGGTCACGGGTTCGCCCTTATATATGGCCTTGATCGCTCGTCGCATGGTCGCTCCTGGTAATGGCGCGTCCGCTTGTCGCGCCGGTTCGAATAAACGTCTGGTTCGCACGGATTGTCATGAATGTCAGTTTCTGCGTGGTCCTGGAACCTGAAATATTTTTATTTCGGTCTTGTCTGGCTGCTTGGTGACCAGATATTTATGTCTGTTCACCGCCCTTTCGGTCAAAAGCAGCATGATGTCCGGCAGGTCCGACTGGGCGTGCATGCGGTTGAACCCCTCGTCGTCCCGCAGTCTCTTGGTAACTTTATAGCCTTGCTTTTCTTTTGGATCGAGAACCACGTCCCCGGGTTGCACCTCGATCTGATCCCCGATCGCCCTGGTCAGGAAGTCAAAGATGGTGCGTTCATAAAATTTTTTCACGTCTTCCGTAGACTCGGCCGCGTCGATCTGGCTGCGGTAATGCGGCTCCACCTCACGTTGCTGCGCTTTGAAAGACAATTGTCGTGTCATGCTGACCTCCATTAAAAAGTGAAAGAACCGGTTTGAAAAACTCTGCCTTAACCAGGTTCAAGCAAGGGTATTCGAAAAAAGAGGAGGATATTCGGGGCGTCTGCGCATGGTGGTGAAAATTCAATTTACTGGTTTAGCGAACCATAACGCGCAGGAGAATATTTGGCAATGGCGGGCCGAAATGAGGTACTAACTCTGCTCTTTCGGTTGGTTGGAAGTCTGATGCGCAAAGCTTGCTGCGCGCATCAAACGTTGTGCGCTGTTTCGATGACTGTCCGGAAAGTCGCAATGGAACAGCCGGATGAAGCCGGCGGCGGTGTTCGCTGGCCCGGCTGGTTGCGTGAAAGCCCAAAAAAACATAGATGATTGGTATGTCGGATTTCAGCCACATACGTTCAATTTCGCTTTAGCCAATGGACAAATTATGGAATATTCAAATATTTATAGATTTTTCGTGTTCTTTTTCGGAGTATTCTTTATTTTTTCAGGAATTGCTTCTGCAAGCGAGCATTTGCTGCCTGCGCTGGAAGCGCAAAAATTGATTGAGGCGAATAAGGATAATTCAAAATTCATAATAATTGATTTACGGTCAGAAAAAGAATTTGATGAAGCTCACGTTGAAGGCGCAAAACAGATACATTATTATGCAACAAATTTTAAAAGAATCATTAATAAATTGGATAGAGATTCAAAAATTTTTCTTTATGATCAAAAAGGAAGGCAAAGTCCTCTTGCTTTGAAAGATTTGGAAAAGTTGAGATTTTCGGATATGTATATTCTGGATGGAGGATTTGATGAATGGATCAACGCTGGGTTACCAACAGAGTATACTCCTTTTTAAAATATAAGTTTTAAATATTTTAAAAATGTTACTGCAAAAAAAGCCGTCATCTCTTGCTTAAAAGGGATGGCGGCTTTTTGCAAAACATGATTTTGCGACACACGGCCGCTGTCGTCGTGGCCTTGAGGTGCTGAGCAAATGGCTTGGAAAACTAAAACCTGAAAAAACGTTTCGCGGTCAACGGCCCGTTGTCGCCATGGCCTTGAGGTCCGCCGGAACTCCTTCTCCGGCCTCGTAGAGTTGAATCGTTGCGTGCAATGCGGAAAACCCGGACAGCACATCAGGCAACGATTCAACAAACGATGCCTGGCTCAGTCAGACAGCCGACGCACCTCAAGGCCATGACGACAACGGACCTTGAGACGCCGAGCACGTGGTTTGGAAAACGCAAAGCTTAAAACACAAAACCTAACACAATTAAACCTGTTACAATAACTGCCCTTGAAAGTCTGGCTGGTCATGTAGTTGTTGTATTCAGTCCGTCAGGGGAAAGGGAAGATCCGGCACGGCCCATTGCTTGGGCGCGTTCGTGAACGGGCAGGTGAAGGCCAGGCTTCTGGCCACGAGCTGCAGGTCCTGCACCCGCCTGGTGCCGCGCCCATAGCGCGGGTCGCCCATGACGGGATGTCCCAGGCCGTAGAGGTGGCGGCGGATCTGGTGTTTGCGGCCCGTGTCGATGCGGGCGAGGAGCAGGGTCATGTCGGATGCGGGGTCGCTCTGGACAACATGAAAGCGCGAACGCGCCTCTTTGCCGTCCAGGGGCTCGTTAACCTCGATGTCGGTCCAGTCCGGAATGCCGCGCACGATGGCCGCATATTCCTTGATCACCGCGCCCTGGCGAAAAAGTTCCCCCAGTTTGGCGGCCGCCTTGCCGTCGTGGGCCAGGAGCATGATCCCGCGTGCTTCGCGGTCCAGGCGGTGGACCGGGTGCAGCTCGTTTCTGGAGCCGAGCTTGGCCTGGGCCAGACGGGGCAGGGTGCAGTGGTCCGCGAAACGCGTGCCCTGGGACAGGACTCCGGCGGGCTTGTTCCAGACGGAATAGTGCTTGGCCTTGGCGATGAGTTCCGGCTGGGCCGGAACCAGGGCCAGCAGGGCGGGATCGTAATTGATCTCCAGGCGCTCGCCGGGTTTGACTTCCGCGGAGGCCCGCCGCAGCCGGGAAGTCGAGCGTCCGGGGCGGGACCACCACACGCCGCCTTTGGCCATGCAGTCCTTGATGCGGGCCTTGGGCAGCCCGGTCAGGCGTGCGAGGGTGTCGCAGGCGGATGCGGCTTCTTCCACAGTGAAGGTGCTGGAAAATGAGTCGGCGTGCATCAGTATGTTTTTCCCGTCGGCAGGTAGGGCAGGTAATCCTCGCGCACGGGGGAGAATACCTCGATGGCCAGGCAGGTTTCGTGGATGACCGCGCCGTGCTCGACTCCCGGGGCGATGCACCAGCTGTCGCCCGGGCCGAAATGGTGCTCCTGGGTGCCTATGGTCATGGTCATATGCCCTGAGACCAGATATCCGGTCTGTTCGTGCAGGTGCGAATGGACCGGCAGGAATGAATGCTCTTTGAGTTCGAAACGGGCCATGAGGGTTTTGTCTCCATGGACCAGGGTGCTGACACTGATGCCCGGGATGAGCTCGTGCCAGGTGGTATCTTCGTTCTTGGTGATCATACGGATGCTCCTTTGATGCTCGTGACGCATGTGTGTATCCGATCGATTATGGCTTGACAAACGTTCAGTGCGTGGGGCAGTGCTTTTCTTCATGAATACTACGGTCAGCAGCGTTTCCCTTCTTTGGTGGCGGCATGGAATACATGCCGTGGGATGCGTCTTGGCCTGAAATCCGTCAAAGGATAAGCAAAATACCAACCGCGGCAGTGCAGACTGACCGCGGTTTTTTTTTATTCGAACCCCAAGGAGACTCCTCATGACCATGCCCACAGCCGACGGTTTTTTTGGCGCCTACGGTGGCCAGTTCGTCCCCGAACCGATCAAGGAAATCCTGAACGAACTGGCCGAGGCCTTTGAACGCTACCGCAATGATCCGGATTTCATCAAGGAATACGAATACTACCAGAAGCAGTTCACCGGCCGCCCCAATCCACTCTACTTCTGCGCCAATCTGACCAGCCGCTGCGGCGGGGCCAAGATCTACCTCAAACGCGAGGATCTGAACCATCTGGGCGCGCACAAGGTCAACAACACCATCGGCCAGATTCTGCTGGCAAAACGCATGGGCAAAAAGAAGGTCATCGCCGAGACCGGCGCGGGTCAGCACGGCGTGGCCACGGCGGCCACCGCCGCGCTCATGGGCATGGAGTGCACCATCCACATGGGCGCGGTGGACGTGGAGCGCCAGAAGCTCAACGTCTTTCGCATGCAGATGATGGGGGCCAAGGTCGTGCCCGCCGAGAGCGGCCAGAAGACCCTGAAGGAGGCCGTGGACGAGGCGCTGATGGCCTGGGTCCAGGATGCCGAGAATACCTTCTACCTGCTCGGTTCGGCGGTGGGACCGCATCCGTATCCGATCATGGTGCGTGAATTCCAGTCCATCGTCGGCCGTGAGGCCAAGGCTCAGATCCTGGAGGCCGAAGGGCGCCTGCCCGATTACTGCATCGCCTGCGTGGGCGGCGGTTCCAACGCCATGGGTCTTTTTTCCGAGTTCATCCCCCACACGGAAGTGCGGCTTGTCGGCGTGGAACCCGCAGGCCGGGGACTGGGCTACGGGGAGCACGCGGCCACGTTGTGTCTGGGTGAACCGGGCGTCATGCACGGCTTCAACTCCTACATGCTCAAAGACGAAAAGGGCGAGCCCGCCGAGGTCTATTCCATCTCCGCCGGACTTGACTACCCCAGCGTCGGCCCCGAACACGCTCACTTGAAGGACCTGGGGCGCGCCGAGTACGTGCACGCCAGCGACAAGGAAGCCCTGGACGCCTTTTTCCTGCTCTCACGCACCGAAGGCATCATCCCGGCCCTGGAATCATCCCACGCCCTGGCCCATGCCCTGCGCATCGCCCCGACGCTTTCCGCGGACACGATCATCATCGTCAACCTGTCGGGACGCGGAGACAAGGATGTGGATCAGATCGAGCGCATGGTTGAAAGCGGCGAAATCGTGCCTCCGGTCCTTTAAAACAAAACGGCCCGGTCGGGTGATCGACCGGGCCTTACGTCTTCACATGTTCACGGGAGTTTCCCGCTGTTATTCAGCCTACCAGCCCCATGGGTACGCCGACTTCGGCCTGGGTCAGGGTGTCGGCCAGACCGAGCTTGTCCAGTTCCTTTCTGAAAGCATCCACGTTCTGCTCCAGGGCCGGGAACGTGCCCCAGTGCATGGGCAAAACCTTTTTGCAGCGCAGCATCATGGCCGCCAGGGCCGCCTGGGCCGGGTCCATGGTGAACACGCCGCCGATGGGCAGAAGGGCCAGGTCGATCTTGTAGAGCTTGCCCCACAGGGCCATGGACGAGAATATCCCCGTGTCCCCGGCGTGGTAGACCGTGTAGCCGTCCTCCAGACGGATGATGAAGCCCGCAGGCACGCCCGACTCGCAGGAGTGATGGGCCTGGGTCATGGTCACGCTGATGCCCTGGTGGGTCACCGTGCCGCCGATGTTGAAGCCGATGCCGTTCAAGATCTGGCTGCCCGGCAGTCCCTGCGCCTTGAGCTTGGCGGCCAGTTCCACGATGCAGCCCAGGGTCGCGCCGGTGCGTTTGCAGATGTCGAGGGCCTGGCCCACATGGTCGTCGTGATCGTGGGTGACCAGGATCAGGTCGGCCTCGATGTTCGCCGCCGCGGCCTTGGCTGAGGGGTTACCGTCGAACCAGGGATCGACGAGAATGGTTTTTTGATTGGATGTGATGGCGAAGGCCGAGTGGCCGTGCCAGGTCAGTGTGTTCATGCTGTCTCCTTCAAGTGTGTTCGCCCGCAAGGGCGATGTGCAGTTCTTCGAGAATGCTGCCTGTTGTCAGCAGCAGGCTTTCGGCCTCCTGACGCAGGTTTTCGGGACTCGCGCCGGCGCGGGCCGATTCCTCCACTTTTTTGGCCGCGAGGCCCTCCTCGGTCAAGCCCATATTCAGCAGCACGCCTTTTATGCCGTGGGCATGGTGCATGAGTTTGTCCGCTGCTGCGGCTTCCAGGCAACTTTTAAGGCCCTGTTCGTGGGTGGTCAGGGTCTCGGCCAGGCTGTGGATGAGCGGCATGGCTTCTTCGCGGTCAAGTTCGTACTGGGCGCTCAGCGCAGCCAGCATGCGCTCGACGTAGCCGGTTGCGCCGGACGCTGGTGCCGCCTGCTGTCCGGAAAACGTCGGGATTGGATCTGACGGCGTTTCGGGCTGGTCTGGGTTTTTCTCCGGCTGGGGGGGAGAGTCGAGGGTGTCGCTGAAGCGGCTCAGCACCGCGTGCACTTCCTCCAGACGCAAGGGCTTGGGCAGGTAGCCGTCCATGCCGCTGCC
>Ga0265295_1007386_pt1 | contig 12688 bp, 6 predicted proteins | sample Munlansysbiofilm_FD_192503 | JGI IMG/M metagenome (GOLD analysis project Ga0265295, IMG submission 192503) | Leachate microbial communities from a municipal landfill in Southern Ontario, Canada - Methane capture system biofilm | ecosystem: Engineered > Solid waste > Landfill > Unclassified ... | reverse complement strand
AACTCAAATACATCTTTTGGGATTATACTCATCTCATTTGCTAAGAATATTCTAAATCTTCCCATATAATCAAGTACTGTTTTTTTGTGTCCAGCACCAAAGAATACTACATCACCCACTTCAAGCTGTGTTCTTTGTACTATTTCATTTAAAGCTTCATCATCAAAGAATTTTGCTAGTGGACCTTTAAGACCATCTTCTTTCATTTGGAAATATCCAAGCCCACTTGCTCCGAATTTTCTAACATAATCTTCAAAACCTTTCATTTGTCTTTTTGAGAAAATATTATCACCATTTGGAACTCTTAGTGCTTTGATACGATTGTGTACATGGTCATGTGCTATAGAGCTAAATATCTCATTTGAACATTTTGCAAATATATCTATTACATCAACCATCTCCATATCATATCTCATATCTGGCTTATCGCTTCCGTATTTTTCCATAGCATCAAAGTGTGTCATTCTTTTGAAAGTTGTTGGTATTTCATATCCACAAGCTTTGAAAATATCATGGATTAGTTTTTCTGCTACTTTGATAACATCTTCTTGGTCACAAAAGCTCATTTCAACATCTATTTGAGTAAATTCTGGTTGTCTGTCTGCTCTTAAGTCTTCATCTCTGAAACATTTTGCAATTTGGAAATATCTATCAAATCCACTTACCATCAAAAGCTGTTTGAAAAGCTGTGGAGATTGAGGAAGAGCATAAAACTCACCACCATGAACTCTTGAAGGAACTAGATAATCTCTTGCACCTTCTGGTGTAGATTTCGTCAAAATTGGAGTCTCAACTTCCAAAAATCCAAGCTCATCAAGTGCATTTCTTGCAGCAATTGCTGCTTTACTTCTTAGTTTGAATATATCATAACTTCTTTTTGTTCTAAGTTCCAAAAATCTATATTTTAGTCTTATCTCTTCGTTTACTTTTTGATCACCCAACTCAAAAGGCATAGGTGCTGATCTGTTTTCTATTACGATTTTGTCCGCTACTACTTCTATTTTACCAGTGATTAGATTTGGGTTTTCAAGACCTTCACCTCTAGCTCTTACAGTTCCTTCAACAACCAATACAAATTCATCTCTTACTATATCAGCTACTGCCCACGCATCTTTGTTGTCAGTCGGGTCACAAACGATTTGCACCAAACCACCTTTATCTCTAAGGTCGATAAATACAACCCCACCGTGGTCTCTTCTGCTGTTTACCCATCCGCATAATCTTACGGTTTGTCCAATATTATCAACATTTACTTCAGTACAATAATGTGTTCTCAAAATAATCTCCATCATTTAAATATCCGCGATTATACAAAAAAAAAGCTTAAACTTTTCAACCTACATTAACCTAATGTTTGATAAAATCAATTTTAATAATATATCAAGGAATTAATATGACTATCACAAAAAGAGTTACATTTATAGCAAAAGAGGGTTGTGAAGAGAAAATGAAAGAGCTACTTTCAGCTATGGTAATCCCAAGCAAAGCTGAAGATGGATGTATATTTTATGAGATTTTTCAATACGAAAATAATAGAAGAAAGTTTATGGCAGTTGAAACTTGGAGAGATGAAAAAGCACTAGATGGTCACAAAATATCAGCTCATTACGCTGTATATAAATCAAGCTATGAGCCTTATTGTGAAGATAAATATACTGATGAATTGGAAGTTCTTGGATGAAAAATCTATGGGATGACAACGAAGCAAAAGGGTTTGAAGGTGATTTGGGCTTAAGAGTTTATACATCCAATTTACTAGGAAGAAGTGATGAGCTTGTACTGCACGGTGGTGGAAATACCTCTGTAAAAAGTGTAGTGAATGGCGAAGATATACTTTTTGTCAAAGGAAGCGGATGGGATTTGGTGAGTATCAAGGCGGAGGGTTTTGCACCTGTTAAACTAGATACACTAAAAGATATGGCAACATTTGATATCCTAAGCGATAGTGATATGGTAAGACTTCAAAAAGAGGCAATGATAGATAAATCTGCCCCAAATCCATCTGTCGAAGCGATACTTCACGCCATAATACCATATAAATTCGTAGATCACACCCACGCTGATGCAGTAGTAACCATATCAAACAGCACAAATGGGGAATATTTGATAAGAGAAATCTATCCAAAATTTTTGATTATACCTTATGTGATGCCTGGATTTATACTGGCAAAAACTATATATGAAATGACGCAAAATTTCGACTGGGACAAATGTGACGGAATAGTGCTTTTAAATCATGGTATTTTTACATTTGATGATGATGGCAAAAAATCATATGATAAGATGATACAAGAAGTAAGCAAAGCTGAAGAGTTTTTGAGCCAAAAAGCCCCTTTGGTGATAGAAAAATACTACCCAAAAGGGATGATAGATATAGAAAATCTTGTATCAATACTATCAAAAGAAAAAGGGTATGAAATAGCTATCAATGTCAATCAATCTCCCCTTGCATTGCACTATGCAAGTATGAGAAATTTGAAACAAAAAGCAACTAGAGGAGTACTCACCCCTGAGCATATAATAAGAACAAAAAGAACTCCTTTGATACTAGAAAATCAAGAAATCCAAAAAGCCGTAGATGAGTATAAAGCATCTTACACGGAGTATTTTAATACTTTTGCAAAAGATGAAATAATGCTAAATCCAGCACCAAACTATGTGGTAGTCAAAGATTTTGGAGTGATAAGCATAGGCAAAACACAAAAAGAAGCAGACATTATCAACGATATAGTTACTCATACTATGGGTGCTGTTTTGAGAGCAGATATGCTTGGCGGATATGAAAGTATAAGTATGAAAGATAGCTTTGATATGGAGTATTGGGAGTTGGAGCAGGTGAAGCTTAGGAAGTAGAGGATTTGGAATATTAAAAAGATTCTAAAGGCTAGACATTATTTGTTTAATATATACTTCTCTATATTTAGTATTTTTCATTAATTTTATTGAAATAATGCTAAATCCCATACTCCAAAGCTTTAGTTTTTACTTCACTAATTTTGCACAATATATAATTTTAAAATATATTTTATTTTAAGGATATTTGGAATATGATGTCCTTTGTGTATGGTTGGTATAAAATAAACAAGGAGTAAACCAATGGAAAGACATAGTTACAAAACAAGTCAAATTAGGGAGGTGCAACATGGATATTAATTACTATGAAACTCAACCACCCCGTATTCAGGGAACAGATTTTCCGCCAGTAGATTCATTACATAAAGAATATGGTAGAAGTACTTTATCTCTGGATGATGTAATTGATCCACAATATCCGTGGCAAAATATAAACACAGATACACCAGAAGGGATTGCAGCAGCCAAGAGTATCAAGAATCAGAAGTCAGCTGAAGTTTCTGAGTATGTATTAGTGCGTAGTCAATATTGGCATCAATTTGCATCACCAGAATATTTTCCTAATGATGAAAAATTAACAATAACGATTGAGAGAGGCTCTTCAACTACTCAAACTTCTTCTGTAGAAGCATCTATCGAAGCTGATTTAGGTCTTCAAAAAGGTGTATTTAGTGCTAATGTAAAAAGTTCGTTAAAATGGTCTTCTTCTTGCGAGGAAAGTTTTAGTGAATCAGTCACAATCACTAAAGAGCAGACTTTTAAAGCTAATTGTTGGTATCTTTACTGGCAAACTATGCAAGAATTAGCAATTTATCGTAGAACCAAAGAAAACCCTGATGCTCTATCCTTGGTCAAAAAAACTGTTGGGGCAATGAATATAGAAAAATCAGACTCTAATATGATAGACTCTATGCTTGAAAATACATCTTCTCCTCGTTTGCAATCAGGGAAGATAACATTAAATTGTGGACAATCTCATACATTTGGTGCTTGGGTGTTTGGTGAAACAAAATTTACATTCCAAAATACTGACAAATATGGAGAGGCTCAAGCTACTATGACATGGGCTGGTACGAATAGAGATGTAGTAAATATACCTGCAAAGAATATTGATACTGGTGAAACTGGCATCAAAAGTGTTATGCGTTATTATTTTGCTGGTGTAAGTGTTACTAATAGTGGTAATGTTGATGGGCTGGTTGTGTGGTCATCATAGTTCTTTTGTACTGTCAAAGTAAAATGACACTTGCAAAAAAATAGTTCAACCTATACTAATCATATAATAAAATACTTCAGTGGATTTAAGTCATATCCACTGAAGTATATATAAATTAAAAAACTCATTTTAAAATTCCTAAATTTTTCAATAAAATCAGATTTTTATCTACGGTTAACTGCAATTTTACTATAATAACTAATACTTTTGTATAGAATTTATCCTAATATAATAATGAGGAATCAAAAAATGAAATATCTTTTAGCCATCGATGCAGGGACAGGTAGTATAAGAGCTGTTTTGTTTGATACTGTAGGCAACCAAATAGCATTGAGTCACAAAGAGTAAACACACAAAAATGTCTTTATATTGGATTGATTTTTATATTAAAACATATCCCATTATTTTTATTTTCTGCACCTACAGTTCCACCTAACTTATACTCAACTATTTCCTTTGCAAGATACAGTCCTAGTCCTGTAGAGTTATTTATAGAATAGTTTTTATCAAAAATTTTATCAATATCATCTTTTGCCCCTTGGGCATTATCTTCAAAGTGTAGCTCAAAACTATTTTCATCTTGAAAAACTTCTATTTTTATAAAAGGATTGTTTATATTTCTTTGTTCAAAAAGTTTATAGGAGTTTTCAAATAAAATCATCAGAACATTTAAAAAATAGTTTTTTTTAATAGTAAATTCAAAGCTTTTATTAAAATCCAAAATCACATCAATAGATTTTTTAGAAAATTCACTCTTTATAAGTTTGATTATAAAATTGATTTCATCATAAAGATTTATTTTTTCTTTTTTCGTATTAGACTTGTAAAAATCAAGTTGTCCAAGTGCCGTATCTTTTAAAAATATTACTGTTTGTTTTATATTTGATAAGTTTTTATCTAGCACTTTATCTAGATTTTTGTCGTTAAATTCTCGTGCTACTTCTATGTGATTAATACTATTAAATATGTTATTTATAGGAGATTTCCACTGATGAGAAATATTTAGCATTGTTTGCCCGATAAAAGAAAGCTTTGAGTACTCATTTAAAAGTTGATTGTTTTTTTCATTTTCATCTCTAATAAGTTGTGTTCTGTATGCAAGTGCCAGAGAAAAGAGAATAATTTCACTTAGTGATCCCAGAAGATTGATATATCTTGTAAAATAGTTGTACTCTAGAACTGTTGCAAAAAGAAGCCCAAAAATCATAGTAGATGAAATAAATAATGTTTGGGCAACGATATAATAAGATGCCAATTTATTCTTTCTAAAATATAAAGCAATCGCTACACCAAGTATAAATAAAGGTAAAAATAACATCCAAATATTCATTATATGTAAAGCTAAAGAGCAATCATAAAGTGCATAAAATGCAAGAGCTAATAAAAAGTAACCATTGTATAAAATAAATTTGTCTATTTTTGGATAATAATCTTTTATTTGTAAAATTTGTCTGCTAAATAGGGTATGAAAAGCAAACCAAAAGAGATGACCAGACCCTTGCGCATACCCTATCGCAGGAGTTGGTACGGTGTCAAAAGGATATAAACAAAGCAGTTGATAATTGCTAAAACCATAGAAAAAAACAAAAAGCACATAAAGCAAATAATTACTATCTTTGAGAGAAAGGTATAAAAAAAGATTATAAAGCAACAGTGCGCCAATCGCACCAAAATAGAGATACAGCAGACTATATCTTACCATGCTATACTCATAAAAAGATTTATTTGTAAATACTCTTATATGATTCGCATTGTGATAATCGTTGCGTGTTTTGATATAAATTGTTTTTGTTTCATTGGGGGATATTTCTATTATGATTATTGGAGTTGATTTGTCAACAACTCCTTGTTTGTTATATCTACTGATGCCACCTGAAAAAATATTCTTACTTATGTTTTGATTGACACTAAAAATATCTATTTCATCGATATTTGGTTCACTTAGATATAAAATTCTCGTTTGCCCACTATCTGTTTTATTTGAGATAGAAAAACGAAACCAAAGGGTAGCCTCTTTAAAGCCTAATGAAAAGTTATTTTTGATTTTTTGCCATTGTTGTAAGTTTTGTATTTGATTTAAATCCAGATTGTGACTTGAATCTTCATAAAATTCCATTTCAAAGTATTCAAATGATTTTTCTTCATCATCTATAATCAGATTTGACCCCAAAAGAGTTATATTAAAAGAAAGAAGAAGTACTAATATCTTTATTATTTTGCTCAAATTTACCATTATTTTAATATGTATCCTATATCTTTGATGTTTTTAATTAACTTAGAGGGTAATTTATTATTGATTTTATAAATTATAGAAATTAGAGATTTTTGACTCGTAGAATCCAATATATCTAATAATTGGTCATAACTTACAATTTTGTCTTGGTTTTTTAAAAGATATTCAAAAACTTTTACCTCATAAGAAGTAAGTTGTTCCCCTACATTGTTTATGATTATTTGGTTGAGTGTTTTATCATAACAACACTCTGGCGTAATTTGTACTTTCAATAAAGCATTTTTTTCAACCTTTAAAGCAAGTTTTTTTAAAACCTCTTGCAACTCATTTAGTTCATAAGGTTTTGTCATATATTCTAAAAGGTTTAATTTTATAGCATTTTTAAGCTTCACTTTATCATCATAAGAACTCATAATAATAGCAAAAATCTCTTCATCTATTTCTCTAACTTTCGATAAAAACTCATATCCATCCATCAATGGCATATCATAATCCACAATCAAAAAATGGCACTCTTTATTCTCAAAAACTTCTAAAGCCTCTACTCCATTGTACGCTATAAACACTTCTTTAAAATAGTATTGCAAAATATGTTTTAAACTCTCACAAGCTTGTTTATCATCATCTACATACAATACGCTAAGTTCTTTTAAAATATCTAACTTTTTCATACTCTTATTATAACATATTAAAATCAATACAAAATCAATAAGAATTATTAAAAATATTTTATTTATTGATTTTGTGTTGATTTAAGTTTGTTAAGATAATAACAAATTATTCTTAACAAGGAAAAATCATGAAAAGACTTATCGACTTTAGTTCACGATTTCGTATCCTAAAAGGTGGGAAAATAAGCTTAGTGGTGTCTGCATTACTTGGTGGAGCAACTCTTTGTGTTGCTTCCCCTACAGGGGGAACAGTCACTAGCGGAAGTGCAAATATAGTTCAAAATGGAACGGTAACGAATATCAATCAATCCACACAAAAAGCCTCTATAAACTGGCAAAACTTTTCAATAGCTTCAAATGAAACAGTCAATTTTAATCAACCTAATTCTTCTTCAATTACACTAAATAGGGTCATAGGCAATGAAAGAAGTGTTATAGATGGGGCAATGAACGCAAACGGTCAAGTTTGGCTTTTAAACAGTAACGGTGTTTTATTTGGTAAAAATGCGAGTATCAATACCGCAGGATTATTAGCAACTACAGCACAACTCTCTGATACAGATTTCCACAATGGAAACTATAACTTCAAAAATGCCACTACAAATAGTGTTATCAATGAAGGAACAATTACAATCTCAGATAGTGGTTCAGTTATTTTAGCTTCAAATGAGGTAAGAAATAGTGGAACCATAGAAGCTATCAAAGGAAAAGTTCATCTAGTTGGAGCTGATTCATATTCACTCAATCTAAACGGTAACTCTTTAGTAAATCTCAAAGTAGATAAAGGTGTCCTTGATGCACTCGTAGAAAACTCTGGACATATAATCGCTGATGGCGGAGAGATTTATCTTACAACCAATGCCGTGAATGAACTTCTAAAAGGGGTAGTCAATAACACAGGTATCATAGAAGCCAACTCTTTAGATGGGCTTACTGGGGAAGTGATACTTTTTGCTCACGGGGGAACGGCTGAGATTGGTGGTACGATTACAGCACTTGATGGGTTTGTGGAGACTTCTGGAAAATACTTTGACTTTTTAGGTGCAGATATCCAAGCTGGAGAATGGTTGATTGATCCTGTTAATATCACTATTGGTTCTACCTTGGCAAGTTCAATCCAATCTGCTCTTGGAAGTGGAGATGTTACTATTTCCACAGATGGTGGAAATACTCCAAGTACTAGTAGCGGAGAAAGCGGAGGTGTAGGAAATATCTATGTTAATAGCAATATTTCTTGGACTAGTAATAAAAATCTAACACTCCAAGCAGCAAATGGTGTAAGTGGTAGTGCTACAATTAATATAGGGCATACTGAAGCATCTTTTACTATTAATCAATCAGGAAACTCGACTTTCACTGGTATAATAAGCGGTAACGGTTCATTTAACAAATTAGGCTCTGGGGCATTAACACTTTCAGGAGCAAATACCTATAAGGGTGCTACAGTTGTTGATGCAGGTACACTGGCTATTACAAACAACACAGGCTTAGGGGCTGCATTTGATACTTATGGTGGTGGAACATTTGTAAATAGCGGTGCAACCCTTGATTTGCGAAATGTAGCAGTCGGGGAAGAGACTATCATATTAAACGGCGGAACACTAGCAACAACTACGGGAAATTCATCACTAGCAGGTGATGTTTTATTGGATTATGGCACCTCCACATTTTCTGTAGCCAATGGGGCAACACTTACAATCAATGGAAAAATAAGAGATTCTATGAAATTAGTTCAAGAACTTTATAGTGGCTATTATGATGATAAACTTTCTAGAGATTTTGGCACCCAAGCATCTCTATCTTTGACGAGTGAGATTGATTATGGCACATCTACCCAATATGTTAGTGCTCGTTGGCTAGGGTACTTTACACCTAAAGAGTCAGGGCAATATACTTTTTATGCTAGCTCTGATGACGCATCACTTGTTTATTTAGGTACAGAGGGTCAAAACTTACTCGATTTATTGCAGAGGAATGATGGTATAAGTGGTTATACGACAAGTAGATTGCTCATCAACAATTCAGGTGTTAGTAGAGAGACTAATACAGGTACATATACTGTAAATGCTGGTGAAGTTTATCCTATCATCATCTACTATGGAAATAATACATCTGGTGGATCTATAGATTTTAAATATAGAGCACCAAGTATGGGTTCATCATATACCTTTGATCTTTCAAATGAATTTTCCATATCTCCACAAGCTAATCCTACAGCTCAAAACATCACAAAAGTAGGAAATGGAACTCTGATTTTTACCGCTAATAACACCTATACTGGGGCAACAAATATTAACGAAGGTACGCTAAAAATTGCAAATAATGCACCATCGCAAGCTACATCGGGATATCATGGAGCAGGACAATTAGTGATAGCACCGACTTCTAATAGCTTTACAAACACTTTTGATACAAGCACTGCTGGATTCACTTTTGGTTCTACTTTGGGTGGATTAACGATTGGGAAATCAACAAACACTGCAGCTGTTGCAATCAATTCTGCCATTTCAATTGCTGGAGATATTACACTTTATGGTGGAAATATTGCTATTAACCAAAAATTAGAATCAACAGGTGCAAATAGTACAATTACTTTAGATGGTTCTGGAGCGATAACAGATGGAGCAAGTGGATATTTATTAGCTTCAAATTTATTACTCAGTGATGGTGCCATTACACTGAATAACACAAATAATGATGTAGATAACATTGCAGCTAGTGGTGTTGACTCTATTTTGTTTTATGATACAGATGGATTTAATCTAGGCTCAACCATAGGAGGCATCACTGGTATTAGCTCAACTGGAATGGTTACATTGAGTGCTGGTGCAGATGAAAATATAGGAACTAGTACGGGTGGAGATATCACCATAACCGGAACACCGACTATTACTTCAACCAATAGTTATGTTGGACTCTATACGGGAAGTATAAGCGGAAGTACTGGGTTGTCTTCGGTTGTGAATGCTGGTAATTTTAGATATAACTCAGATGAATCAACCACAAACTTCGCAACAGCAATAGGTGTTACAGGGACTACTTACGCTATCTATAGAGAACAACCAACCGCAACTGTAACCGCAAACAATAAAACTATCACTTATGGAGATAACAATCCAATTTATGATGGTATAGAAACAGGAATTGTTAATGGTGATGACTCTTTAATCGCATATACTCTTACAGGTGGAGTCACATCGGCTTCTGGATATACAAATGCTGGAACTTATACTATCGATGCGGATGTCTCAGCACTTACAGGCTTAGGATACAATGTAACGCAACAAGATGACGGAACTTTAACCGTAGATAAAGCCACTTTAACAGTAACAGCAAACGATGATGCAAAATTTGTAACACAAGCAGATGGAGCATTTAATGGGGTTTCATATAGTGGATTTGTAGGCGGTGAAACTGCATTGGTTCTTGGAGGAGCTTTAGCTATTAATAGAGTAAACTCTGGAACTGATACGGCGGCCGGTATTTATAATGATGTTCTTGAAGCAAGTGGATTAACTGCAGATAACTATGATATTAATTATAACAATGGAGACTATACCATAGTCCCATCTGATCAACTTTTAGTAAGAGTTACAAATGTAAGTGATATTTATGGGACTAATACACAATATGCTATAACTAGTGTTGAGTATGAAAATGGTGGTACTATTTATCGATTAGATAATGCAAGTATTTCCAATAGTGCCACATCTATTGATGCAAACAATGAAGTAACAGTAACAGATGGTTCAAGTGCAACGGCAACCTTTACTCTATCCCCACAAGACTCATCAACTTCAACGGCGGGAAAATTAGAAGTAGGAAGTTATCAATTAGGTGTTAGTGGAGCTGTAACTGAAAATAGCGCTAACTTTAGTGATACTATTACTATTGTTGGAGCACACCAAGTAAACCAAAAATCTATTACTGCTTCAACTACAGGTGGAGTGAGTAAGGTTTATGATGGTACTACAGATATGTCTGGGGTAAGCTTAGCTTTAACTACACTAGAAACCAATGATGTTGTTACGGTTGATGGTGTTGGATCATTTTCAAGTAAAAATGCAGGAACAAGCCTAGATTATACTATTAACAATGTAGCCCTAAGTGGAACAGACGCAACAAACTATTATCTTTCAGGTGGAAATAGCTTTAGTGGAAGTGATGGAACTATCACACAAAAAGATGTAACGGTTTCATATACGGGTGTCGATAAAACTTATGATGGTTCCACTAGTGCAACTGTAACAGATAGCACGAATGATTTTATTATAGGAGATGATGTCGCTATCACTGAAAGTGCAGCATTTGCAGATAAAAATGTAGGGACAGGAAAGAGTGTCGCAATTTCTAGTATCGCATTAAGTGGAGCAGATGCTACTAACTATAATTTAGTAAGTGCAACATCTACAACAACTACAGCTAATATTACTAGATTAGATTCTGTTACTTGGATAGGTGGAGCTACAGGAGATTGGTTTGATCCTGCAAACTGGGCTGGTGGTGCGGTGCCAGATTTATCAAATGTTGCAAATGTAGTGATACCTACAGGAACAGTTGTAACTTTCGATACAAGTGGGGCTACTGGTCTAGCTGATGCAAGCGGTGCTGTTAATATTGATAGCATAGGCACTCTTGGAAGCTTAACTATGGCAGATGGAACTTTAAATATTTCAAATGATATGACCTTGGATACTTTCACTCAAAATGGGGGAACACTAACTGCAGGAAATATAACTCTTGATACTTTTGCACAAACAGCTGGAACGACAACAACCACAGGAAACTTTACCGTAAATGATGAGTTCTCTCAAGGAACTTCTGGAAGTATCAGTGTTGGTGGAGATACAAGTATTGATGATAATACAGGTGGTGTTGTAATAGGAAATCTAAACACTACGGGAACCACTTCCATAACAAGCATAGGTGGGGATATCACTCAATCTAGTGGAACTACAATAGTATCAGGTGGTATAGCAACACTAGATGCAGGTACAAATGACATTACTTTAAATAATGCAAACAACGACTTCCAATCAACTGTAAATGCAAGTGGTAATCATATAACTTTAGTAGATGTAAATGATTTAGAAGCTGTTCTTAATGCAAGTGGAAATAGTGATTTAGTAGCAGGTGGTAATTTAGTAGTATCTGGAACTACAGATGATTTAACCACTACGACAACCAATGGAGGAACTACCACATTTGGAGATACTACGGTAAATGGTAATCTTGATGTTACAAGTGATGGAGATATCACTCAAACAGGAGCAATGATTGTCGCAGGAACTGCAACACTCGATGCAGGAACTAATGACATCACTTTAAATAATCCAAACAACGACTTCCAATCAACAGTAAATGCAACGGGGAAAAATATTGCAATAACAGATGTAAATGATTTAGAAATAGTACTTAATGCTTCAGGAAATTCTACCCTTAATGCAGGTGGAGATTTAGTAGTATCTGGAACTACAAATGGTTTAACCACTACGACAACCAATAGAGGAACTACCACATTTGGAGATACTACAGTAAATGGAGATTTAGATGTTACAAGTGATGGAGATATAACTCAAACTGATAAAATGGTTGTAGTAGGAAGTGCAACACTCGATGCAGGTACTAATGACATTACTTTAAATAATCCAAACAACGATTTCCAATCAACAGTAGATGCAACTGGAAGAAATATTGGAATCACAGATGTAAATG
>Ga0265295_1007384_pt1 | contig 12694 bp, 13 predicted proteins | sample Munlansysbiofilm_FD_192503 | JGI IMG/M metagenome (GOLD analysis project Ga0265295, IMG submission 192503) | Leachate microbial communities from a municipal landfill in Southern Ontario, Canada - Methane capture system biofilm | ecosystem: Engineered > Solid waste > Landfill > Unclassified ... | reverse complement strand
GCCAAATACAATGCAAAATTCGACGATGTTTTTGAGATGCATCAGGCCGTTAACAGAAAACAGCCGCAGTATAGCGCTGTTACGCTCAAAAGGATCAAATGATGCGCATAACTGTCGGATGCTCCCCCTGTGTTGTCTCGAACAACCACCGGGAAAAGAGCCTAGTCATGGCGGGCATGACCAGATAGGTCATGAGGATGATGGTGAGGGGCAGGGCCACCAGGCCGCCGGTCCAGATGGACCAGCCCCCGATCAGCGGGTTGAGGGCGATGGTGAGCAGATTGACCACCGGATAGAGCGCAAGCGTCGTGACCGCCGCCATTTTCCAGCGGGGCGGCGGCGCATGGGCATCGGGCGAGGCGAACCAGAACTCCAGGCCGTAGCCCGACTGATACCGGGTGGCATCGGCTTTCAGTCCAGCAGCCATTCGCGGCGTTCCGCCGAATTCTGCCAGGCCGCGAGATGCTCATAGGTGTCGAACTTGAAGATGACCACATACTCGCCGGCGGCATGCGACGGACGCATGACGCTCACCCCCAGATGGCCCGGAAAGCGGGTCGCCGCCGCCGAGAGGCCGCGGTGCCACTCCTCGAAGGCGGCTTCCTTTCCGGGCTGCACCTTCCATGTCGCCACGACGGTGAGCGGCCCGGAATCGCCGCTCACCTCGGGTTGCACGGTATCCGCGGTCAAGATTTGGCCCGGCTGGCCGGGGCGCCATGGACCATGGTGTAGGCGTACTCGACCCCCTGGCCGTAGGCGCCGCAATGCTCCTTCACCGTGGCGATGACGGCATCGTAGGTCTCCTTGTGGGCCCAGTCGCGCTGGTATTCGAGCAAGACCTGCAAAGAGGTGACCGGCACGCCGCCGGCCTGCTCGATCCGCCGCATCGCCGCCTCATGGGCCATGAGGCTGGTACCGCCGGAAGCGTCCTCCACGGCGTAGACTTCGTAGCCGGCCTGCATCGCCTCCAGCGCCGGAAAGGTCAGGCAGACCTCGGTCCAGAGCGCGGCAATGACCAGCTTCTTCCTGCCGGTGGCGGCGACCGCCTCGACGAACTTGGCATCTCCCCAGGAATTCATGGAGGTGCGTTCGATCGGCTCCTGGCCGGGGAAGATGTCGAGCAGCTGCGGCCACATGTTGCCGGAGAAGCTCTTGGTTTCCACAGTGGTCAGGATGGCGGGCACATTGAAAATCTTCGCCGCCTTGGCCAGGAGGATGACGTTGTTGAACAGGGTCTGCCGGTCGATGTTGGCGACGCCGAAGGTCATCTGAGGCTGGTGATCGATGAAAATGACGACACTGTTGTGCGGATTCAAAAGCTCGGTTTTCATGTGCAGGCCTCCTGAGCAAAGGTAAAATGATTTTTATTGCCAACGACCAAAAGCTAAGCCTTTTCAGGAGGGACGACTCATACTTTTTTTCGTTGCCAGACATGCTTTTTTAGCATAGCAATACGGCATGGAACTGCGTCATTACAGATACTTCCTAGCCGCGGCCGAGGAATTGAACATTACCAGGGCTTCCCGCCGACTGAACGTTTCCCAGCCGGCCATGAGCCGTCTGATCCGTGACCTGGAAGACGAACTCGGCACCCCTCTTTTCAGGCGGGAACGGTTCGGCCTCGCCCTGACTCCGGCCGGCGAGAAACTGCTGGTGTACGTCCACCAGATCCTCCACCTGAGCAACGAGGCGGCGCAAAGCATCCGGAACCAGCCCGATGCGCCCCCGCCACTGATCATCGGATTCATCACCTCCTCGCTGGGCTCCTTCTTTGGCTCCACCCTGAAGTCCTTCCGCGAATCGCACCCTCACTTCGTGGTCAGGATTCACGAACTTTCACCGGCCGACCAGTTGAAGGCGCTGGGCAAGAAGCAGATCGACATCGCCCTGATCGGCCATCCCAGTGGCGACGTCCATGACGAGTTCGCCACCAGGGTGTTGTTCGAGATGCGGCTGGAGGCGGTGCTGCCCTCCGGTCACCGGCTGGCCGGATGCAGGCAGATCAGCCTGAAGGAGTTGGCAGGGGACGATTTCATCGGCTACAGCGAGGCGAGCTTTCCCGGCAGGAACCAGACCATCATCGATGCCTGCCGGAGCGCGGGATTCAAGTCGCTCATGCGCCATCAGGTCAACAGCCTGTTCGAGGCGCTGGCAATGATATCCGCCGGCACCGGCGTCTGCCTGATGCCCGCCGATGCCGCCAGCCTGCCGCATCCGGATTCGGTCTTCAAACCGATCAGGGAGCGGCTCGCTCCCATACGGTTCACCGCCGCGTGGCGCCGGGCCGACGATCGGCCGGTCATCGGCCAGTTCCTCGATCACGTCTTGATCAGCCGGAACAGAGGCAGGTAAGCGCCAACGCTCCCACCGTCTTCATGCACCTCCGTCCGGCCCGGTCTTTTTCCGGCGTATCCCAAAAAAAGGATGAAACAACACCGAGGCTATGTCATAAATAAGAATCTTTTCCATCCAGCAGCAGGCGCAAGCAGGTCTATCTCAACGTATTCTCCGGCCAGGCTGGCAACAGCCCGGCCGGTTGCACCTTGATGGTTGCCGAGTTCATGCGGACTTGGCGGTGAAAACCCACAATCAAAGGAGGCATGTACAATGAAAGACGACCAACGCAAACCCACCACCACGGACGCCGGCATTCCCGTGGCCAGTGACGAGTTTTCGCTGACCGTGGGGCCCGACGGCCCCATCCTGCTACAGGATTACTACCTGATCGAGCAGATGGCGAACTTCAACCGGGAGCGGATTCCGGAACGCCAGCCCCATGCCAAGGGCGCCGGCGCCTTCGGTTTTTTCGAGGTGACCAAGGACGTCAGCGCCTACACCAAGGCGGCGGTTTTCCAGCCTGGCACCAAAACCGACACCCTGATCCGGTTTTCCACGGTGGCCGGCGAACGCGGCAGCCCAGACACCTGGCGCGACCCGCGCGGCTTTGCGCTGAAGTTCTACACGACCGAGGGCAACTACGACATGGTCGGCAACAACACGCCGGTGTTCTTCCTGCGCGACCCCATGAAATTCCAGCACTTCATCCGTTCGCAGAAACGCCGTGCCGACAACGGCCTGCGCGACAACGACATGCAGTGGGACTTCTGGACCCTCTCGCCCGAGTCGGCACACCAGGTCACCTGGCTGATGGGTGATCGGGGCATCCCCAAAACCTGGCGGCACATGAACGGCTACTCGAGCCACACCTACATGTGGGTCAATGCCAAGGGCGAGCGCTTCTGGGTGAAATATCACTTCAAGACCGACCAGGGCATCGAATGCCTCACCCAGCAAGAGGCCGACCGCCTGGCCGGCGTCGACTCCGATTGCCACCGGAGGGATCTGTTCGAGGCGATCAGGCGGGGCGAGTATCCCTCCTGGACGCTGAGGGTGCAGATCATGCCCTTTGCCGATGCCGAAACCTATAGGTTCAACCCCTTCGATCTCACCAAGGTCTGGCCGCACGAGGACTATCCCCTGCACGAGGTGGGGCGGCTGACCCTCAACCGCAACCCGACCGATTTCCACACCGAGATCGAGCAGGCCGCGTTCGAACCGAACAACCTGGTGCCGGGTATCGGCCCCAGCCCGGACAAGATGCTTTTGGCCCGCCTCTTCTCCTATGCCGACGCGCACCGCGCCCGTCTGGGCGTCAACTACAAGCAGATCCCGGTCAACCGGCCGAAATGTCCGGTGCACAGCTACAGCAAGGACGGCGCCATGCGGGTGGAGAATGTGTCCGACCCGGTCTACGCGCCCAATTCGAAGGGCGGCCCCAAAGCCGACGGCGAGCGCTATCCGCAGGTGGAGGTCTGGAAGGCCAGCGGCGACTTCGTCCGTGCCGCCTACACCCTGCGCAAGGATGACGACGACTTCGGCCAGGCCGGCACCCTGGTCCGCACGGTCATGGACGACGCCCAGAGGGACCGACTCGTCGCCAATGTGGTCGGCCATTTGAAAAATGGGGTCTCGGAGCCCGTTCTGCAGCGCGCCTTCGAATACTGGCGCAAGATCGACCAGGAAATCGGCGACCGGATCGCCAAGGGCGTCAAAGGTTGACGGCCCCGGTCAGGCGGACAATCGGGAAGTGCGGGCGATGCCGCCGCTTGGCCGGACCGGGGTTATGCTCCGGCCGGCCGGGCGGCGGGGCGCCTGACGCGCCTTGCGGGCGGCCTTCCTGATTTCGACCACGGGGGGGTGTTGCCTCGGCGTAAAACGGCCAGCCCCGGCGTCCTCCGCTGACCGCGCGCCCCGGCGACCGCCTCCCTGTTCCGCACCCCGATCAGACGGACATTCTGTGTGTAGAGGGCCATTGCATATTCCGACAAAACGCGGCTCGCGGCGCAACCGCCGCCCCTCTTGACCTCCGGGGGGCCGCCTGTTTTCCGGATTTTCGCCACTCTCCCCTGCATTTTTTATCAGGACCGTCTGCCACCGCTTTTGCCACCACTTCTCCGGAAAGGAAAAAACATGGACGCTGAAACAGACAGAAGCAGCGCGGCCGGCCTTCCCCCTTTTCCTCCCCTGCCTTCGCGGTACTGTGGACCGCGACCGTCCTGTCCAACATCGGCACCTGGATGCACGATGTCGGCGCCAGCTGGCTGATGACCTCGCTCTCGCCTGCCCCGCTCATGGTCGCCCTGGTGCAGGGCGCCACCGCCCTGCCGGTCTTTCTCTTCTCCCTGCCGGCCGGGGCGCTGGCCGACATCCTCGACCGCCGCCGCCTGCTGCTCGCCGTCCAGATCTTCATGGGCCTGGTGGCCGCCTGTCTGGGGTGCATCGTCCTGCTGGACCTGGTCAACGCCTGGAGCCTGCTGTTCTTCACCCTGCTCATGGGCACGGGCGCGGCCCTGACCGCCCCGGCCTGGCAGGCCATCGTTCCCAGTCTGGCGCCTCCCGGCTCCCTTCAGCGGGCCATCGCGGCCAACAGCGTCGGCGTCAACATCAGCCGCGCCATCGGCCCGGCCCTGGCCGGCCTCTTGATCACCGCCCTGGGCATCACCGTGCCCTTTTTCGCCAATGCCGTCAGTTTTCTCGCCGTGGTCGCCGCCCTCCTCTGGTGGCGGCCGCAGGCCGGCAAAGAACCGTCGCTGCCGCCGGAACACCTGCTCGGCGCCATGCTGGCCGGGCTGCGCTACGCCCGCCACAGCGCGCCCCTGAAGACGACCCTGATCCGCGCCGTCGCCTTTTTCCTGTTCGCCAACGCCTTCTGGTCCCTGCTGCCCCTGGTGGTGCGCCGCGTCCTGGGGGGCGGCGTCGGACTCTACGGCATTGTCCTGGGCTGCGTCGGCACGGGCGCGGTCCTGGGCGCCTTTGCCCTGCCCTGGTTGCGCGCCCGCATGGATGCGGACCGGCTGGTGCACCTGGGCACCTGCGGCACCGCCCTGGCCATGCTGGTCCTGGCCATGGTGAACAACCCGGCGGCGGCCTGCCTGGCCAGCCTTGTGGCCGGGACCTCCTGGATCGCGATCCTCACCTCGCTGGGCGTCTCCGCCCAGACGGCGCTGCCCGACTGTTTGAAGACGCGGCCCAGCCCGGCCGCTATATCGAATATTTCCTCGTCTCCTCCTGGCTGGAACACCTGCGCCAGCACGAGCGGGTGACGGTCAGCGGCCGGGAAGTACAACTCCGCATCCAGGCCCTGCAGAGCGGCGGGCGGATGCCCCTGGTCTCGCATCTCCTCGCCGCGGGCGGGCGTCGCATGCCGCCCCTGTCGGCACGTCCCGACGCTTCCGGAGGCGAACCGTAGGCAAGAAGGACATGCGCCGCAAGGACCGGCTGTTTTCCACGAAAAGAAACCCGCGCCTGCTGCGGGCCATGGCACGACCGGCGGCGCAGGTCCTGCGCCCGGGGTGGTCCCGCCGGCAACCGGAGAATCGCCGCCGGCCTCAACTCCTGTTCTGGTCGATGGTCACGGTGAAGTCTTCCAGCCGGACCAGGCCGTTCTTGCCCTCGCCCACCAGGAAGAAGGAAAAGGATTGGCGCGGTTTGGGGTTGTAGAAGGAAAATTCCACCCGGCCCTCGTCGCCGGCATGGAGGACGGGGAAGTTGTCGAAGGGAATCTCGTGGCTGTCGGCGTCCCACTCCTTGATCAGCAAGTTGAGGTTGATCCCCCTGGCCGGGGCCTTGACCGCCTTGACCCGCACCGAGACGTGCACGGTCGATTCGGCGGGGAAATCGAGATACTGCGCCCCGACCAGGTTCTCGGACCACTCGCTGCCGACCTTGTCGGGCAGTTTGCGCATTTCGCCGCTGGCGAACTGCAACACCTTCGGTCCCGGATGCGCCAGCAGCTTGTTGTCCAGGGTCCGGGCAATGGGGAAAATCCGGGCGCCCTCCCCCTTTCTGTCGCGGCGGAAATCCTCGGGCGGCTCGCCGAGGATGCTGGCGGCCCTGCCCACCCGGCAACTGCCGTTGTCGGTGCATTCGTAGCGCAGGGTGCCGCCGGTCAGCCAGCGCAGCTTGGAGGCGGTGAACGACACCATGTCCCGCGGCCGGTCGTAGTCGCGGAAAAAGCTGCGGCCGATCACCGAGGGCGGGGCGGCCAGCCCCAGGTAATCGAGAATCGAGACGGTGATGTCGACCAGGCCGTAGCCGCCCGCCTTGAGCCGCGGCAACTGCCGCTGCTCCGGTGCCAGCACGATGCCCAGCCCCCAACTGCTGATCCAGTCCGCAAGGTCGGAACCGTGCGACTCGTCGGAGGTGACGATCACCAGTGTGTCCTTGAGCACGCCGTCGCGGCGCAGGCCGTCGATGAACCGGGCCACCGTCCGGTCGAGTTCGGCCACGCTGGCGATCTTGCGCGACGGATACTGCTCGGCGGCCTCGTCGGTCACCCCGTAGGGCTGATGGGTCCCCACGGTGAGCAGGGTCAGCATCCAGGGGGCGCGCTTCTTGCGCAGGCCGCTGATGTACTGGCGGGCGCCCCGGAAGAAGACCTCGTCGATCGAGCCCCATTCGAAGGGGAAGGGATTGGCTTCGGTGAACCACTCGCTGCCGTGGACCCGCTGAAAACCGATGGTCTCCATGACCTTGTCCTTGGCCATGAACTGGAGGCCGGAGGCCTGGAGAAAATGGGTGGACCAGCCGTTGGCCGCCAGTTGCGCCGGCAGGCATTCCCCGGCCCGGGACGGATTCTGGAGCAGTTCGAAGGCCTTGGGCGTGTCGTAGGAGAGCTTGCTGTAGTCGCCGCACAGCAGCGAATAGAGGCCGCGGATGGTCTGGTGGCTGTGGACGACGAAATCGGGGATGAGCATCCCCTCGGCCGTGCTCCGGCTCAGGTTGTCCATGGTCAGCTCGTCGGTCTCGACCGCCATGGCTTTGCGCATCTCGGGGTGATAGAGGCCGGTGATGCCCTCGAGGACGACGATGAGCACGTTTTTGGCCCGCCCCTTGCCGGCGATCAGGGCGTTGCCTTCCAGATCGAGCCGGCGGAGCCCCTCGGGCAGCGCCGCCTCGGTTATCGGGCCCGGTTCCCGGTACAGCACCGACGACAGGGCGTCTTCCACGAACCAGTGCAGGCCGTTGTACCGGGCGGCGACGGGCTGTTCGTCGTACCGGCGGCTGACCAGGCCCTGGGCCACGAGCAGACAGAGCGCCGCCGCCATGCCCGGCATGAGCATCTTGTTGCCCCGGCGGGGAGCGGGCCTGACCGCGACCGCGAGCGACGCGGCCAGCAGCAGGCCGACCAGCCAGGGGGCGGAGAGGTTGAAACCGGCGATGCTGGCGCTGACAAAGTCGAGATCGGTCAGATAGCGCAGATCGTGCCAGGTCGGCAGCCGCTGCAGGGCGGCGAACAACTCGATGGCCGCCGCCTGGAACACCGCCCAGATCACGACCAGCGCCACCCGCAGCCAGGGGGGGCTGCACCGGGCGACGGCGAAGAGGAGAACGGCGGCGGCGACGTCGGAAAGCAGGCCGATGGGTTCGGTCAGGCCGTTTTCCCAGAGGCGGCCGGCCACCGGCAGGCAACAGACCGTCGCCAGGGCAATGGAGGAAAGCGCATGTATTTTGGTCAACGAGGAAGCGATCATACGGAACGTTGCGAAAAAACGGCCGACACGGGCCAAGGGAAGGTTGACGCACCGGCGGCGGGGGCCGCGCCTCCGCCGGCAAGCGGCGAACGGGCGTTCATACGGATGTATACACGCCGGCGGAGGCAATGCAAAGCAAAAGCGGCGGACCGGCGTCGATCGGCGGGGGCGGCGGCGCTCACGTATCGGGGTATTTCTCGACAAAGGTTTTTTCCGAAGCCGCGGTGCCGATCATCAGCAGCTCGTCGTCCGCCGCCAGCGTCTCGGTGGGATCTGGGTTGATGCGCTGGCTCCCCTCCCGGAAGATGGCGATCACGCTGCAGCCGGTGCTCTCGCGGATGCCGCTGGTGAGCAGGTCCTTGCCGACCAGCGGCTGCGGCATCCTGCAACGGAAGATGTTGAGGCCCTCGGTGAGCATCAGCACCCGGTCGGGGGTGAGGATGTTGATGATGGTGTTGGCGGCCATGGAGGCGTGCGACATCACCAGGTCGGCGCCGGCGGCGTGGAGGAGATTGATGTTGCGGTCCAGAGTCGCCCGGCTGATGATCTGGATGTCCGGCCGCAGGCGGCGGCAATAGATGGTGAGGTAAATGTTGACGTCGTCGTTGTGGGTGGTGATGAACACCGAGGGCGCGGTCTCGATGCCGGCCTTGATCAGGATCTGGTGGTCGGCGGCGCTGCCGACGATGTAGTTCTCTTCCTCCTCGCTGATCCGGGGATTCTTCTCGACGATGCGCCAGGCCATCCCCTGCTCCCGCAGGGTGCCCACCGCCGCCTTGCCCACGCGGCCGCCGCCCAGGATGAGCGCCGGCGCCGAGGCCGGCGTCTCGGTTTCGCCGATATAGGCGCCATAGGTGGCCAGTTGCGCCTCCGAACCCGCCAGCACCAGCACCGTGCTCGACTCGATCACCGTATCCGGGCGGGGCAGGGTGAAATGCCCCCGGTTCCACAGGCCGACAATGGTGATGCCGGTGGCCGGGCGCAGGCCGAGCCGGCGGATCGACTTGCCCACCAGATGGGTCCGCATGGCCGGAGCCTCGGCGATGACCAGATCCTCGAAGCGGCCGATGACGTTGGCATGGGTGCGCGCCCCCAAAGTCCGCCGGGCCAGCGACCGGCCCAGCATGTTCATGAACTGGAAGACGTGGCTGCACCCCGCCAGGGCGAGGATGTCCACCGAGTCGTCCAGGTCGGCGTTGGCGACGATGGGCACGCGGGGCGCGATTTCCCGCACCGTGTAGACGATGCTGGTGTTCTTCATGTCGTCGTTGAGGGCCACCACCAGGGCCGCCCGCTCGACATGCGCCCGCCGGTAGGTTTCCGAGTCGTCGAGTTCGCCCACCAGCACCTTGTAGCCCTGATCGACCAGATCGAGCGCCTGCTGCATCTCGGAGGCGAGCAGGACGTACTCGTGGCCGTATTGCTTGAGCCGCTGCACCAGGGCGATGGCGATGGGGTCGTAGCAGGTGATGATGACGTGGTTGCCGACCTCGGCCGGCAGATCCCGGGGAACCCGCGACTTGTTCTGGGCCTCCAGCCAGGGGGCGTAAAAAAACTGGATAAAGGTGAAGGGCAGCATCACCAGGAGGAAAATGATCCCGGACAAGAGCACCACTATGGAGAACAGCTTGCCCAGATCGCTGTGGAAGGTGATGTCGCCGAACCCCAGGGTCGACATCACGGTCAGGGTCCAGTACAGGCCGGTGATGGCGGAAAAATCGCGGCCTTCGTGGGCCATGATCACATGAAAGAGGTAGCTGTAGATCACCACCATCACGAGCAGGAACAGGGCGAATTCGGCGAGCGAGCGGATGTTGCGGCGCGCTCTTCTGTCCTGCAGGAGAAAGACGAGCTGGGAGGGAAGGTATTTCATGCCTGCCGAGGTTGAACCGGTTCGGGTTGATGGACAGGCGGAACGCACGTGGGCCCGCCCCGCGATGCCCGCGGTCCGGACGGCGGCGGCGCTGGCCGCCGGCCGGAGCGCCGTGGGGTGCAACCACAGTATGAAAAGTTCCGGAAGACGTCAAGGCCGCACAGGCCACGAGGGCGCGGCGGCGGGAAAATGCCTGCCGGGCGGCCCGACCGCCCGGACGGATGCCGTGAGAACAGGCCGGGCCGAACCATGGGACCTTTTCTTGATGCGGTCGAAAGAATTTATGGTAATACATGAAGACCAGCCGCCCGGAGCCCGCCACTCCCCGCAGCGGCGGCCGGCGCCTCGTTTCCAACCGAACCAGCCGCTTTCATGAACAAGGAGTACCGCATGCGCCATTTTCATAATATTCTCTACGCCAGCACCGGCCTCAGTGACGATATCGAGGGGCTCAAACAGGCGCTCAGCCTGTGCCGGACCAACGAGGCCCCCCTGACCATCCTGCTCGTCTACACGGAACTGCCGGAGAGTCAGGAGGGGTACCGGGAAAAATTCCGGGAATTCATGCAGCAGCAGGCGGAGATCGCCGTACGGGCGGCCCGGGACGCCCTCTCCCTGGACGAGGGAACGGTTCCGGTCAGGATCGAGGTGGCGGGCGACCATGCGCCGCAGGCGATCGGCATGATCCGCCATGTCCTGCGGGAAGGCCACGACCTCCTGATCAAGGAGGCGGAATCCCAGGAGGAGCCCAAGGGGTTCAAGGCCCTGGACATGACCCTGCTGCGCAAGTGCCCCTGCCCGGTGTGGCTGGCGCGCCCGATCTCGCGCCCGCACCGGGAGATCCGGGTCGCCGTGGCCATCAATCCCGAGAGCCGCGATCAGGCCGAGCACGACCTCTCCCTGCGGATGCTCGCCCTGGCCCGCTCCCTGGCCGACACCTGCAGCGGCGAGCTGGACATCGTCTCGTGCTGGGACTTCGAGTTCGAACGCTACCTGCGCCGCAGCTACCAGGCGAACATCCCGGACAAGAACATCCAGGGCGCCGTGGACTATGCCCAATCCTCCCACCACGCCGGGCTGAAGGGGTTGATCCACGAGGCCGGCATCGACGGCGGCATCATGCATGTCCACCGGTTGAAGGGGCGGGCGGAGGAACGCATTCCGGCCTTTGCCCGGGGCAAAGCGGTGGACATCCTGGTCATGGGCTCGGTGGCCAGAACCGGCATCAAGGGATTCATCATGGGCAACACCGCCGAAAACATCATGAAGGAGTTGTCCTGCGCCCTGGTGGCCCTGAAACCGAACGGGTTCGTGTCGCCGGTGAAGGCTTACTGATCCCGGTACCGGCCGGGGCGGGATTGCGGGGCCTACCAGCTCTCCCGGTGGATGCGCTCCGGCCTGCTTCTGTCGGCGGCCTTAAACGGGCCGGTCGACCAGCCCACCGGAATCAGGGCGAACGGATGGACGTGCTCGGGGATGGCCAGGAGCCGGCGGAATCCGGCCATGCGCTCCTCGACCGGATAGACGCCCACCCAGACCGTGCCCAGGCCGAGATCGCGCGCCGCCAGCAGGGCGTTCTGGGCGGCGGCGCTGCAATCCTGGACCCAGAATTCCGGCCAGGGCGTGCCGGTGGGATCGCCGCAGATGAGGATCGCCGCCGGCGCGGTGCGCATCATGGCGCTGTAGGGATGAAAGTCGGGGATGCGGGCGAGTTTCGCCCTGTCCGTGACCACGACGAAATGCCAGGGCTGCTGGTTGCCCGCCGACGGGGCCAGCATGGCGGCCTCGATGATCGCCCGGATGTGTTCGTCGGCGACCGGACGGTCCCGGAATTGGCGCACGCTTCGCCGGGTGGCGAGGACTTCGATGAGTTCCATGGTGTCTCCTGTGAGGGACCGCCGAAACCGACCCGACGGCAGCGGCGACCACCGGGTCGATTCAACGATTCAATGTCAGTATCAATACCGGCCGGCCTCGATCGGTTCCTCGCCGGCGATGCGGGCCAGACGAAGGCGGTACCGCTCCAGTTCGGATCGGCGCTGCCGCTCGTCCATATGCGCCGGTCCGTAGACGATCTGCGGGGCCAGGACATCAAAACCGACGAATTGCAGCATGCCGCGATGAATGGGCCTGAGGATGCCGAGCATGTCGCCGTTGAACCCGCCCGGCAGACCATGCGCTTTTCGGATACGTTTTCCCGCGAACCGGAACGGCACGGCGGCCCCGGCGGACCGCCGTGCCCGGCCTCAGCGGATAAAATTCATCCATACCTTGCTTTCCGGCGCAGGCGGGGCGATCGCGCCCTTGCCGTGTTCGACCAGCTTCATCAGCCAGGCCATGTTCCGGCCCAGGGTGCGCATGATCTGCATGCCTTCCTCGTCCTTGGTCACCTCGCCCGGCCGCGCCCCGTGGATCACGTGCCAGTAGTTGGAGGTCGGAAGCAGCATCTCGGAATAACAGAGGAAGTTGTTCAACTGGTTGAAGGCGGGCAGGCCGCCGGAACGGCGCACCGCCACCACGGCGGCGCCAACCTTGTGCCGCAGCATGCTGCCGTTGCAGCCGGTGACGTAAAAGGCCCGGTCGAGGAACGATTTCATGGTGCCGGCCACGGCCGAATAGTGAACCGGCGAGCCCAGGAGGATGCCGTCGGCGCCCTTCATCAGGGTTTCTTGAAAATTAAGTGCAGTAACCAGCAACAAGCTTAAATATCAACTTGTTGATTTTGCGCTAAAATGTTATGTTATCCATCGTTTTAAAGGGCGCCGACAACCTCACCTGATGGAGACCA
>Ga0265295_1007383_pt1 | contig 12695 bp, 10 predicted proteins | sample Munlansysbiofilm_FD_192503 | JGI IMG/M metagenome (GOLD analysis project Ga0265295, IMG submission 192503) | Leachate microbial communities from a municipal landfill in Southern Ontario, Canada - Methane capture system biofilm | ecosystem: Engineered > Solid waste > Landfill > Unclassified ... | reverse complement strand
AGAATTTTTTGTTCAGTTCAAGGAAGATGAGAAATTTAACCTTTAGGATACCTTGAGTATTTTGAGGATTAAATTTTGAATCTGACTTAAGAATGGACAAAAAAGGCCGTTTTCGTTCAGCAACTAAGTGATGATCAGCCTAAAAATATATTTTTTCAATTCAGTCTCTATTTGAATTAATAATAATTTACTCATCTCCTCGGCTGATCATTTTAATCAGGAAAGATAAAACATTAAAAAATAAGCCTTTTTACAGTTTCACACTTAAACTAAGACAAAAGGAGTTAATTTATGAAAATAAGTATAAAAGCTAGACTTCTGGCAGCAGGTATAATATCGATCCTTGCAATCCTTATCCCATTGGAGTTGTTTCTGATTTCTCAAGAATCATCTGCACTTAAAAAAGCACTTGAAAAAACAACTGAAAACATATCTCTAAGACTTGCAAAAAACCTTGCAAATCCGCTTTGGGACATGGATGACAACCAGGTTTACGAAGCAATTAACTCTGAAATGATGGAAGAAAGAATTTTTGCTGTTACAATTTCAAATGCTGAAGCAAAAAAAATAAGCCATGGAATGACAAGAGATGATGCATGGAAAAGTGTAAAAAAACTCGAAAAGGTCAATGAAGAAAATCTCATAAAATATCAGGCAGAAATTACAAAAGAAGGAACTTCTCTTGGTTTTGTAAATGTTTTTGCAACAAAAAAATTCATGAAACAAAAAATCAATTCTACCATAACTGAGTCTGCTGTAACAATAATAGTACTTTGCCTTTTTTTAAGCATTGCAATTTTCTTTTTATCAAAATTTTTAATTTTTTCACCCTTAAATTATTTCCAACAAAGACTTATTGATATTGCAAAAGGAGAAGGTGACTTAACTAAAAGACTTCCTGAAAAAAAAGATGAAATTGGAGAACTTGCATACTGGATAAATACTTTTATTGAATCACAGCAGTCACTTATAAAAGAAATTGCTGCTAATGGAGAAGATGTACTTCAGTCAGCCAGAAAATTATCTGGTGTTTCCGAAAAAATGAATTCAGGTGTAAAACAGATTGAAGACCAATCAAATTCTGTTGCAAGCGGAGCTGAAGAAATGAATTCAAACATGAATTCTGTATCTGCTTCCTCAGAACAGGCAAACCAGAATATCAACATGGTTGCAACAGCAGCAGAAGAACTTGCTTCTACCATAAAGGAAATTTCAATAAACAGCTCCAAGGCAAATGAAATAAGTGAAAAAGCAGTTTCCTTAAGTTCAAGTTCATCAAAAAAAGTTGAAGAACTTGGAAAAGAAATTGAAAATATAGGTAAAGTCACAGATGTAATTACAGATATTTCCGATCAGACGAATCTTCTGGCACTAAATGCTACAATAGAAGCTGCAAGAGCTGGCGAAGCAGGCAAAGGCTTTGCAGTTGTTGCAAATGAAATTAAAGAACTTGCAAAGCAGACAGCTGATGCAACCAAAGAAATAAAGCATAACATTGAAATGATCCAGTCAAGATCAAATGAAGCTACAAAAGGAATTGAAGAAGTAACAAAAGTTATAAATGAAACAAATGAGCTTGTTTCAGGAATAGCAGCAGCAGTTGAGGAACAGTCTGCTACAACAGACGAAATTGCAAACAATGTAAATCAGGCATCTACAGGTATAAATGAAATAAGCCATAATATTGCTGAAATATCAAATGTCACTTCGGAAATTTCAAAGGAAATTGCAAATACAAGTCTTGAAATTACAAATCTAAGCCAAAATTCAAGCGAGGTTAATTTGCATGCAGAAAGCCTTACAAGTCTTTCTGATAATTTGAAAAAACTTATTTCAAAATTTAAGGTTTAAATCTGGCTTTAGAATTGACAAAAAAGGCAGTTTTCGTTCACCAACTACTTAGTAATTGGCCGAAAACGAGAATTTTTTGTTCAGTTCAAGGAAGATGAAAAATTTAACCTTTAGGATACATTTAGTATTTTGAGGATTAAATTTTGATTCTGACTTTAGAATGGACAAAAAAGGCCGTTTTCGTTCAGCAACTACTTAGCTATGAGCTTCCTAATTTACTAAATGATTAGCAAGGAGAATCAAAATGAAATTGAAACTTTTAATCATTCTTTGTTTATTAATTATTCCCAAACCAGTTTTAAGCATAGAAACAATATCTTTGTCCTCGCTGGAATGGGCACCTTATATTGGCAAAAGCCTTGAGAATGAAGGTTATATTGCAGAACTTGTAAAAAAGGCCTTTGAAATTTCGGGCTATAAAGCCCATATTGAATACATGCCTTGGGCAAGAACTGTTGAAATGACAAAAAATGGAGAATTTGACGGATATCTCCCTGAATATTATGCAGACACTCTCAATGAGAATTTTCTTGTATCAAAGCCTTTTCCTGGTGGGCCTCTTGTTCTTTTCAAGTTAAAATCAAAAAACATCTCATATTCAAAACTGGAGGATCTTAAACTCTACAATATTGGAGTAGTGAGGGGTTATGTAAATACCCAGGAATTTGACAATGCCAGTTATCTAAAAAAAGATGAGGCAAAAGATGATCTTACAAACCTGAAAAAACTTGGAGCTGGAAGAATTGATCTTATGATCGCAGATAAATTTGTAGGGCTTTATCTAATAAAACAAAAACTTCCCCATTACATTGAAAAAATTGTGCCTATGGAACCTGTTCTTGAACAAAAAGACCTTTTTCTTTGCATATCCAAAAAAACAAAAAATCCAGAAATAAAATTAAAAGCTTTTAATGAAGGCCTTGACAAAATGAAAGAAAAAAAATTATTAGAAGAAATTCTTAAAAAACACGGATTTTAAAAAAATATTATTTTTCTCAAAACAGAAACTGTATTGACTTAAAGAAAAAACCTGATTTGCCAAAATCAGGTTTTTTTGTTTTTCTCTTTTAAAATTCTGTATTAAACTTATTTTTTCAAATGACGAATTTATTAAAAAAACGAAAAAGCAGGTAAAAATGAATAATAATCTTTTTTCAAAATGTCCACAATGCGGAGAAACAATTGAAGCAGACTCAATTAAATGCAAAAACTGCGGTTTTGAAATTGCCTCATCTTTTGGATTCCAAAAAGATTTTTATTCTAAAATTTTTTTAGACTTAGCAGTAAAAAACAATGTTATTTCTCAAAATGACTCTGAAATGATTTATGAAGAATACAAAAGCCTTTTAAATACAGAATATCCTGAAGAAATCGAACAATTATTGCTAAATAAAAAAGTTATAGATCTTAAAAAAACTTCTCAACTTATAGCCGGAACTTTAAGGGTGATTGACAAAGAATTCTGTAAATACGCTTTTGAAAAAGATCTCATCACTGAAAAACAAGCTTCAGAAGCTCTTGAAATTCAAAAAAATTTTTATAAAAAAGGGATTTTAAAATCAGCAGGAGATATTTTAAAAGAAAAAAATATTCTAACAGATGATCAAATCAATATGATACTTAAAAACTCGACGTATAAAAAAAATGAAAAACAATATAAACCCCTTACCAAAATGTGGGAAGAAGAAGACAAAAAAAGCGTGCAAAACACCATAAAAAATCAAATCGACTCAAAAAGTCTAAAAATTGCCAAACTAGCAGTAAAATACAAGTTTATATCAAAAGAAGATTTTGAAAATTCAATATCCCAATGGTCAAAAATTAACTCTGCAAAAGAAAATAATTTTATAGAATTTCTTGAAAGCAAAGGTTTTTTAGACAGAAAAAAAATTATAATTTTAAAAATTCACTATGAATATGAAAATCTCAGAGAATTTGACATAACCTTTCTTAAACTTGGAATTATATACAAATTCATAAAGGAAGATATTGCTTCAAATTTATTAAAGGAACAAAATTTAATATTTCAAAATCAGCACAAAATTATTCCTGTCTGTGATATTGCTTTTGACAAAAAATTAATGACAAATATCCAGATAAAGAGAATACTTCTTGAACAAAAAAGAAACGATCTGGCCCAAAAATTTCAAACCGACTCCAACCCCCAAAAAACCGAGCATCCTGTTTCTGAGAATATACAAAACCAGGAAACAAATTTTGCATCAAAGGAAGAAATTATAATAGAAATTTCCAAAGACTTTATGAAAGCCCTGCTCCATCCAATTGGTAAAGAACTAAAGCCCGAAGATATTAAAGCAAAACTGATTGAAAAAGGAATAGTTTTCGGGATTGTAAATGAAGATGTAATAAAAACTTTTATTGACGAAGGTTTTGATTCTCCTATGCCTGTTGCAAACGGTAAACCTCCTGTATATCCTGTTAATGCAGAAATAAAATGCCATTTCGCCAAAAATTATCTAAATGTAGGAAACATTGATGAAGAAGGCAATATTGACTTTATGGACAGGGGGGAAATTCCTGTTGCAGTTGAAGGACAGCTTCTAGCTGAAAAAATTCCGCTTAAACAGGGAAAAAACGGAATTGATATTTTTGGAAATGAAATAATAGTTAAAGAACCAATAGACTGCTTAATCAGTGCTGGACAAGGTACAAGCATTGATTCAAGCGGAACTAAAGTTTATGCTTCAGAAAAAGGCCAGCCCCATATTTCAATAGACGGAAGAGTTTCTGTTTTCAATGTTCATGAAATAAACGGTGATGTAGATTTCCACACAGGACACATTGAATTTGACGGAAACATCATTATCAAAGGCAGCATAAAACCAGGATTTAAAGTATCAGGCAATGACATAACCGCAGAATCAGCAACAGATGCCATATTAAATGCTAAAGGCCATATTGAAATAAAAGGAGGAATTACAGGCGGAAAAATATTTGCCCAGCAGGGTCTCACTGCAAAATTTACCAATCAAACAAATATTACATCCTGCGGAAACATTAATATTGAAAAAGAAATACTTGAATCAAAAATAAAAACAAGCGGATTGGTTACAGTAAAATCAGGAAAAATAATATCTTCATTTGTTTCAGCTAAGGGCGGAATTGATGCAAAGCAAATTGGAACTGACATATCTGCACCTTCTACCATAGAAATTGGAACAGACTCATATCTTGAAAAAACTTTAAAGCCTTATATGCTTAAGCTCGAAAATATTAATAAAGAAATCAATGATCTTAAAGAAAAAATTGAATCAATAAATGAAAAAGATAAACAAATACACGTAGAAATTGCACAAAAAGCACAAATCCAAGATAAAGCTAATCAAGCACTAAGTCAGCTTAAAGAACACTTCGAACTTATTTCAATGTCTGGAAGAACCTCAGCTGCAAATGAAATTAAAGAAAAGATAGACAATCTGTCAGTAAAAGTTAAAGAATACGAAAAAATAATGGATTCTCTTTTTGAAACACAGGATCAAAACCAGGGACTTTTGTCAAATTTTACCAAACAAATAACTGAACTTGGAGAAAACAAAAAGCAAGTTCTTGCCCAGATTGAGTCAATAAAAAATTTCAATAGCTCAATAGAATCTTCACCCGTTTTGATAGTACATGGAACGATTGAAAAAGGAACAAAGGTAATCGGCCCAAATTCAATGTGGAAAGTTCATGAAACAACTAAAAATATCAAGGCATGTGAAATTACAACAAGAGATCAGGATGGCAATCCTGTTCATCTTATTAAATCAGATAAAAACTAAACTATTTTAGTTTAAACTAAAATAGTTCCTCTTTAAAATATTTTTTTGCCTTCCTTTTTCCTGTTGGACAAAGATTTTTTATTATTATATATTGTCAAGCTTAGGTGTTTGATGGCTTGGAATAAAAAATCTATAAAAATTCAAGGCATTTATATTATATTTAAACAAAAATTAATATTTTTTGGAGTTACCCATATATTATGAAAATTAAAGAAAAAAAATTAAGTGCAAGCCTTGAAGACTATCTTGAGGCAATTTATCATGTTGTCTGTGAGAAACATGCAGCAAGGGCAAAAGACATAGCATCAAGACTTAAAGTCAATAATTCTTCTGTTACAGGAGCACTAAGAACCCTTTCTCAAAAAGGCCTTGTAAACTACGCTCCATATGATTTGATCACCCTTACCCCGTCAGGAAATGAAATTGCAAAGGATATTATAAGAAGACATCTTGCCCTTAAAAACTTTTTTGTAAAAATACTTTGCATAAATGAAGATACTGCTGAAGAAGCTGCCTGCAAAATGGAACATGAGGTTCCAAAAGAAATTCTTGATAAGCTTATCTTATTTGTAGATTTTCTTCAAATTTGTCCAAGAGCAGGGGAAGACCTGATCAAAGGCTTTACAAGACATTGTGAGGAATCAATTTTAACAGGCGACTGCAAGACCTGTATAGACACCTGTCTTAAAGCACTTAAAGATAAAAGAGATATCTACCAAAGCAAAACTAATAACCAAGTTCTTTTAAAGGATATGGAGATAAATCAACTTGGGAAAATATCTCAACTCAATAAAAATTCTTCTGCCTTTCAGCAGTTTTTAGAAATCGGTGCAGGAAGAGGATCAATTCTTCAGGTTATTGGAAAAGACAATCAGTCAGTCATCATAAAAACCAGAGGCTATAATCTAACCATAAGGGGAGATGAAGCTGATAATATAAAAATACTCCCATACTAAAAATGGCAGATCACATATTAAAAAAATATAGATTTCTTTTTTTTATTCTTATTTCTATTGGAATTATTTCAGGTTTTAGCAAAAAGCTTGAAAACTTAGGCAGCAATATAGTAAATTCTTACAAAATATGGCAGATAAAACAGGATTTAATTCTAATTAAAACAAATCTTGATCTAGAAAAAAGTAAACAAGGCCTTTATCCCCCTGAGCACAGATTCTCTCACTGGTTTAAAGAAAATCTTTCAAAAAAGTTTGTTTATAATTTCCCTATAGACAGATTAAAAGAGCCATATATTTACAAAACCCTAAATAAAAGAAATGATTTTTTTATTTCAAGCTCGGGAAAAGACAAGATTCACGGCACCAAAGATGACATAGTCATTAGCAGCATAAAATAAAACTTATCAAATTATTTTTAAAAAACTACATGAAACAAAAAACTACCAAAAGGGCAGAAAAGCTCTGCCCTAATTTTTGATGCATCAGAAGCTTACTGTAAGTTTTGCACTTAAAAGTGTCCAGTCTTCCTTAAGCCCCTTGCTTGAAACCCCTAAAGGATCATGATGTCCCCATCCATGGTTCTGGCTTGCTTCCATTTTAAATACAACAAATGAATTAATGTCAAATCTAGTTGATAAGGTAACAGTTTTAAGCCATGCCTTAAAATCTTTTTCTCCAATCTTTTTAAATTCATCACCGTCTCTATCGTCTGTATTTGGTATATAGTCTGAATATGTAAGAGCTGCTGAAAAAAGATCTGTAAATCTATATGAACTTGAAACATACCACCCTTGTGCAGGAAGGCTGGTCTCAAATTCTCCTACAGGAAGATCGGCAAAAACATCTCCTCTGGCCTTATACTCAGATTTCATATATTCTCCGGCAAGCAAAAGATCGCCTTTTGAATATTCAAAGCCTCCAATAAGACCCCACATTTTTGTTGTTTTATATTTAAATTTACCTAAATATGAATAAGGCAGCCCTGAAGGCCCCACACCTGTTGTAATTGATGATTTACCTTCTGCATCAAAGTCATTTAGATTATACATTGTATAATTAAGTTTAAAACCTTTTACAGGAGTATCCCAGCCAAGGCCAATTGTTGACACATAACCTGCATCAACGTCTGTAATCTCAACATTATTTTGTTTAAATACAGATCTTGACTCCATTAAATCAACAAATCCTGTATTATCCTTTGTTGGAAGCTGGCCTATCTGTGCGGTATATGAAAATTTACCCAAAGACCCAAGCCTTTTATTGCCATAAAATGTAATACCCTTAACTGCTGCGAAGGTATCTCTCCAAAGCTCAATATAAATTGACTGGGGAAGAAATATAGTTGTTCTCAGCATATCCATATCTCTGTATTCATTATATAGACCTAAAACAAGCTTTACATTGCCAACCCTTACACCAAGCCAGTCACGATATCTATAATCTAGATATGCCCAGTCAATTGTAAGCTCGTCATTACCAGTTTTGCCAAGATCCCTTCCAAAAAACTGAAGGCCAAACCTTAAATTATCTGTTAGATCAGTGCTAAAATTTATTCCATATTCATTAAATTGAAAAGTTCCACTGTCTGTTTCTCCAAGATAATTATTATCTGTTGTCCACATATAACCCTGGGAAAGAAAACCATGAATATCAATATTGCCCAGCTCGTAAGCTTTAATGCCTGATGCAGAAAAAAGACATAGAAGTATTATTAAAAAGTTTATTTTTTTCATTAGAAAAGCTCCTTATTTTGGTTCAATAATTTTTACTTCAGCAGTTTTTTCTTCGCTTGAAATATAGCCTATTGCTCCGTCGGTTTTGGCTACATAGTCAACAAGTTCCTTTGCAGATGAAAAACTTGTCGGAGCTTTTCCCTTTCCTACGAAAACAAGTTTTTTCCAAAATGAATTGTAACCCATTGGAGTTTTATCCACATATTTTTCCAAAAATTCCCTATGAACTTCAGAATCTTTTAATATAACAAAGTTGACCTTTTTATTGTCCTGCCAGCTGGTTTTCTCACCAAGAAAAATGTCTTTTATTTCGCTAGCACTCAGCTTTGACTCACTTACATTTTTGTTTACGATTATAATTACTTCGCCTGCAAACAAAGAAATACAAAAACAAAGTGAAACCAAAAGAAAAACCAATCCTGCAACCATTTGATTAACCCTTAACCGCAGCCCCATTTTCCCTCCTTGAAATAATATAATTAAATAACAAAAATCAACTTTTCCCCTGAATCAAGACAGAGTAAAATTAATTTTTAAAATTTTAAACTTGAGTAAAAAAAGTTGAATTTCTATATCAATCCACATTTAACAGCTGTTAAAATATAAATTTAAAAATAACAAACAAATACAATGTTTACAATTATATTATAGATTTGATTTGTTAAATATTTTTCAAATAGTAACTTATATTCCATAAGACATCAAAATTTCTCCATTGAATACAATATAAGCTCAAAGATGCTCATAAATAAAAAAACAATAGTTTTTGACATTTTAAATAATAAAAGCAGCCGAAATCTAAAATTTGTTTTTCACTTATAAGATATTTGGTTATTTTGAAGATTAAGTTTTAAATTTGACTTTAAAATGGACAAAAAAGATTGCTTTTATTCAGCTGTGACCTGAATTAAGTGCTTCATATTTTTAAATTTAAAAAATTTTAATGACTTAAGCATATCATAACCTAAGGGTATGAAACCCGGTGGTCTATCCAATCTTGCCACATTTTATGCATTAAATTGAATAAGACCCCGCAAAACACAGCTTTATATAATCTGAAGTTATATGAAGCAAATTTGAAAATCCCTCAATTCAGGTATAAGTTTTGCGATTAAAAGACTAAAGTCTTACTTAAGATACTTGCTTGAAACGCCTAAAGGATCAGGATGTCCCATGTTTCTGTATTAACAAAACTATAAACAAGATAAATATGAGCAGGAAAATATAGCAGCAGTTTCTGTTCTTAAAATTCTAGGGCCAAGGCTTACAGAAACAGCTTTATTTTTTTGAAACCAAGATCTTTCGATATCTGAAAATCCTCCTTCAGGGCCATTAAAGATATGAACATACTCTATATTGCTAAAATCAACATCCTTTAATACTAGCAAATTTTCCTTTTCATTGAGAAATAAAATTAAAGAATTATTACAATTATAAAAGCAGTCCAAAAATTTTTTTTCAGAACAAATTTTTAAAATGCTTCCTCTTCTGCATTGTTTTGAAGCTTTTAATGCAATTTTTGGCCAGTTATGAGATTTTTTTTGTTTTTCATCTCTTTTACTTATACATGAAGATTTTGAAGTAATCACAGGAATAATTTCCATAACACCCAGCTCAGCAGCCTTTTCAATTATAAGCTCCATCCTTTCTTTTTCCGGTACCGCCTGAAAAAGACTTATAAAAATTTTAGCCTCAGGGCTTTTAATTTTTTCAATCGGTTTTAATAAGGAATAATCTCCAATAAAATCTTCAAATCTTGCACGATGCCAGGCCAATGATTCATCCATAACTGTAAGAGCCTCTCCTTTTCTGGCCTTCCATAATTCTATCAATCTCTTCTCACAAATAAAAAAACCTGGTTTTTCATTAATTCTTTTTACTCTTATAATTGTCTTATTAGGAAACATTTTCTTTTTCACTTGACCCGAATAAAAATTTTTTCTGAACCAAATTTGCATTTTCTTTATTATGAAAATAATTTATAATATCTTCATTTTTAACAAGTTCAATTTTGGTATTTTTAAATTCTGCTTCTATTTTTTTTATAATTCCAGCTAATTTTTGTTTTGAATTCATTTATGTTCGCTCTGTTTCAATCAGTTATTTTTTTGTTTTTATAATTGCTTACCAATTGTTATGTCTACATTTTTATCAAAAAAATGAAAGGTTTTTAAATGAAACTTAGTCTACGCAAAAAAATTATTTTTTCAATGACATCCCTTACCCTTATTCCACTTGTTTTAATCTGTATTTTCCTTGGAATAAATATTTACAAAACGAATTTAAAATCCTTTTCAGATGCAGGAATAAGGGAAATGATCCAGATTGAAACCGCCTTTAAATTCTTTTTCAATGACCTTGAGGAAACAATAGATTTATTTGTTTCAAATCCTGATATAAAAGAACTCAAAGGGAATATGACTTCATATCTTAATACAAAATCCCCTGTAAACATCCCCCCTGAATCTGCTGGAGAAAAATCTTTAAAAATCTGGGAATCAATGAAAAGACTTCTTGATACCCATAAATCCTATGTTGAAGTATTTGCTGGTTCTTCTGATGGTGAGGTTCTGCTTGCTACAAATGATGAGCTTCCGCCAGGATATGACCCAAGAACCCGCCCCTGGTACAAAGACGGCATTAATGCAGGAAAAACAACAATTACTGAGCCATATCTTTCAACAAGCAAAGACATAACCATTTCAATTATTTCACCTATTAAAAAAAACGGCTCTATCCAGGGTGTAGGCGGAGTTGATGTATCCCTTGACACACTTACAGTAATTATAGAAAAAATAAAAATAGGCAAAACTGGATTTATGCTTCTTGCAAAGGATGACGGGACAATTCTTGCCAATCCACATGACAAAGACACAGTTTTTAAAAATTTTTCTGAAACCGGTAAAAAAGGCTATGAAAAACTTTTAGATAAACAAAAAAAAATAGTTCTTGATGAAAAAGAATACTACACAATCCACTACAAAACTAATCTTTTAAACTGGGAATTTTTTGGCCTGATTCCTGGAGAAGAAGTTATGGAAGGGGTTAATAATTTTATCTTGCTTATGACAATGCTCGCATTATTATTCTTTATAGCAGCTCTTTTTGCAGGTTTTTTCCTTTCAGGCAAAATTGCAAGACCAATAATTAAAACAACTGAAATTTTAAAAGAAATTGCAGATGGCCAGGGAGATTTGACCAAACGAATAAGTGTTGAAACAAATGATGAAACAGGTGAAATGGCAAAATATTTCAACGAATTCCTTGAAAATATGGTTTCTATGGTAAAAGATATTTCACAAAATGCACTGGATTTAAAAAAATCATCCGAAACTTTTTTAAATCTGTCTGAAAATCTTGAAGAAAAAAGCAATGAAGCTTCAAAAAAATCAGAATCAGTTTCTGTATCAGCCGAGGAAACAGCAGCCTCTATGAATTCAATTGTTTCAAGTATTGAAGAAGCCTCAACTAATTTAAATATGGTTGCCTCTGCTTCTGAAGAACTCTCTTCCACAATAAGAGAAATTGCCAAAAACTCAGAAAAAGCAAGGGAAATTTCAGAGGATGCTGTTAATCAGTCTGGAAGTGCCATTAAAAAAATGCAGGCACTTGATGAATCAGCTGTAAATATTGGAAAAGTAATTGAGGTTATAAGCGATATTTCTGAACAGACAAATCTTCTTGCTCTAAATGCAACAATAGAAGCTGCAAGAGCAGGAGAATCAGGAAAAGGCTTTGCTGTTGTTGCTTCTGAAATAAAAGAACTTGCTTCTCAAACTGCAATTTCAGCCCAGGATATTAAAAATAAAATAAATGAAATTCAGACAAGCTCCAAGGAATCTGTAGAGGCAATAAATCTTATAAGTAAAATTATTTCAGATATAAACGAAATTAATGCCTCCATTGCAGCAGCAATTGAAGAACAAAATTCAGCAACAGATGAAATATCAAATAATATAACCCAGGCATCATACGGAGTTGAAGATGTCAGTAAAAATGCAGCCCAAACCCACAATGTAATTGAATCCATTTCAAATGATATTTCAGTTATAAGCAACGTGATTGAAAACGTTCTTAAGTCTTCTGAAACTGTAAGCAAAAATTCTTTTGGACTGGACAAAATGGCAGCTGAATTAAATACGCTGATGAAAAAATTCAAGTATTAAAGAAGATTATCCGGCAAAATTATGTTTTTTCTATAGTTTTAGCCGGATATAAATTTTTTAACAGGTCTTTAAAATCAGATTTTTTTACAGGCTTTTCTAGATAGTGGCTGAACGAAAACATCAAATTTTATAAAATCAGGCCTCAAAAAATGAAATTATTTTTCTAAAAAATTATGAGAAAATTATGAGAAAGATGTTTTTTGGTTA
>Ga0265295_1007382_pt1 | contig 12697 bp, 7 predicted proteins | sample Munlansysbiofilm_FD_192503 | JGI IMG/M metagenome (GOLD analysis project Ga0265295, IMG submission 192503) | Leachate microbial communities from a municipal landfill in Southern Ontario, Canada - Methane capture system biofilm | ecosystem: Engineered > Solid waste > Landfill > Unclassified ... | reverse complement strand
CAATGCCTTTACATGAGGACAAACCGCATTAATGCCCTTTATTGGGTTTGTCCTTGTCCTTATGTAAAGCTTGATAAAGGGCAAAACAATGATAAAAAAGAATAGCGCACTAAAACGGTTTTATTGGCTGAATGTGGGAATGGATTTTTTTCAAGACCCCACTATCAAAAAGCTAAGAAAAACACCACATGGAGATACAAGTACCTGCATCTACCTTAAGCTCATGCTATCTACGCTAGAAACTAATGGCACGTTCCTCTATGAGCACATAGAGGATTCTTTGGAAAAAGAAGTGGCACTCAGGCTAGATGAAAAAGTTGAAGATGTTAAAGCTTTGTTTGAATATTTGATTGCACATAACCTACTTTCCAAAAACCCAGAAAACGAGCATGTATATGTTTTAAATGAGGCTAAAAACATGATTGGGAGTGAAAGCGAAAGCACTCAAAGGGTTAGAAAATTTAGAGCCAAAGCGTTACATGGTAACGATGATGTAACGGAGTGTAACGGTATTGTAACGCCATGTAACTTAAGTGTAACAGCGTGTAACGATGATGTAACGCCGTGTAACGAAACAGTAACGAAGTGTAACGCAGATGTAACGCTACCAGATTTTATTGATGTTTTACTAAAGGATGGCAAATGAGAGAAGGTTTTTATTTTCCTCATTTTCAAGACGCAAGAAGGGACATTAAAATCATGCGTCTAAGACGTGATTTGGGCATCGAAGGCTATGGCATTTATTTTATGCTTCTTGAAGTTTTAAGAGAGCAGCCAAACTTTAAGTTTCCTCTTCAAGATATCGAAATATTGGTATCTGAGCTTCAAACAACACGAGCAAAAATAGAGGTTGTTATTCTTAATTATGGACTGTTTGAGACAGAAAAAACAGATGATGGTCAGGAATTTTTTTCACCCAAACAAATTGCTTATTTACTGCCTTATATTCAAAAAAAAGAGAATGCAAAATTAGCAAATATGAAGTCGCAAGCTTCTAGGAAACAAAAAATGCAAAAGCAGTTGAGTCTCCTAGACTTAACTTCACAAGAAAATAAAAGCGTGAACATGAGTGTAATTGACTCAATTTTACAAAGAAAAGAAAAAGAAAAGAAAAGAAAAGAAATAAAAGAAGAAGAAACTACTACGGAAGAATTTTGTAGTAGTAGTTTTTTTACAAATGAAGAAATAAAAAATTGGATTGTTGATAAATCAAAAGACAAAGTAAATCCATCTGCTTATGCAGCAACTATGATTAAAAAAATTAAAGAGAACGAGCCTAACGCTATTGCTGAATTAAATTTTTGGACAGAACAGCAAAAAAAACAACAATCCATTGAGAGATGCCTTTCGCTAAAGGGAAAAACCCTTCTAACGGGAGAAGGCGAAAAAATTATTATGGGCGTAGAAAGAGACGGAAATGAATTTAAAATTTATTTCGAAAACGAAACACGGTTTGCAACCGTATCAACACTTGAACAACTTAAAATAATCGAAAGGAATTAATTATGTCATTTATTACACAACAACACTTAGTCTCCATAGGAACAAAAATTAAAGATTATTTTCTCCCAAAGGATATTTCATCAGACCCAGAAGCCTTTACGAAAATGCAACTACAAGCGTTGGCTGATAAACGGACTATCTCAAAATTGTTGTTTTACCGTTCATATATTGAGGATGACACAAGTGAGCTTGGGTTCTTTTCTATGCATGATGGAAGGCTTGGTATTGCCTTTATCGTCAATCCACCTGTGTTTTTGACAGACAAGACCGAAAATGTTATCTTAAACGTACTCACCGCAATCGTAAAAAATGACACAATCGTACATATCTGTGCCTTGGCTGGTAGAGATATTAAAGACGTACTTGAACGATATTCAACGACAGAACAAATCCATAAAGCAAAAATTAAATTCCCTGAAAAGTTACAAGAAATTAGCGACCAAAAGGTTGCTTCTTTTGAAGAGTGGACAGAAAAAAGCATGATGGGTAACGATGCAGATTTTAGGATTCGTAATTTTACACATGTCATTAGCATTTTGTTCCCAAAAAATCTTTCAAAAGAGAGCATTATAAAACAGAGTAATGAGATTTATGGAATTTTAAAAGAGAATTTTGGAGCGACAGTAGCAAACGATGATGATATGGTCGCTTTTGTGCAAGAAGTTTTAAATCCTTCCAAAAAGCATTATGACAAAACAGGGGACCCAATCACTACCATTCACAAAAGAATGGCAAGAGGTGCTCAGGCAAATGTCGCAGATGAAAATACTGGCATTATTCAGCTAAAAGACGGATGGATGGCTAAAGTTCTAACGACAGAGAAATATCCAAAAAAAGTAGATTCTTTTGGATATCAGAGCATTTTCTTTGACCCATTGGGAGGTGATTTTCAAATAAAGCTACCCTGCCCGTTCTTCTTGTCTCTAACGATTCGCTTCAAAGATGTAGAAAAACAATGCAAACAGGTTCTTGGAAAAGCAGAGTGGAACATAGGGCAACTTAGCGGTTTGCCAATGATTCTCGAAAAAAAGAAACCCGAATTAAAAGCTAGACGAAAAGAAGCGGAAGACGTGATTGAGTATATTACCAATCTTGGTGAAATTCCACTCGATGCTTCTTGGTCTTTGACTATTTTTGAAAATAATCAAAACAGACTGGAACAATACATCGCTTTGATGAAAAGCTCTTTTAGTACCTTTCCTGGTCGTTGGATTGTTTCAGAGGAACGCTTTGCGAATGTTGGGTTTTATATCACTCTCATGGGACTTCCTCTTAATTACAGTGAAGCGTTGCATACTGTTGTTGATAAATTTGATAAAAACTTTAAATCGAACAATGCTCAGATTGCGCCTCTCATTGGAGGGTATAAAGGAAATGCTAGTAGACCAACGCACCTTTATGCAGATAGAACAGGACAGATTGTAGGCATTGATTTGTTTGAAAGCAAAGAAAATTATAACGTAACGGTTGTTGGTCCAATGGGTACAGGTAAGTCCTTCTTTACAAACCATTTTGTTGGAAGCGGTAAGCGTGCGGGTTGGCAAGTGCGTATGATTGACTTTGGCCGCTCATACGCTAAACAGTGCTCTTCCATTGGAGGACAGTTTGTTGAGTTCGACAAGCAATCCAACATTTGTCTAAACTTTTTTACGCATTTACAAACGATAAAAGAGGTTGATGAACACGGTATAGAACACACAAAAATCGACCCAGATGAAATTGAAGCAATTATTCCTATCGTTGGCTTAATGATGGGTGTTTCTTTAAAAGAAATCTACAAAAGTGCCGACAGTTCTAGTTCTGAAAAAATTGAGTTATCTGTTATGTCTACTTATGTGGCAGAAGCCGTAACGGAAGCCTTTAGAAGACATGGACATGATGCAGGAATGAAAGAGGTCGCACACATTCTTAATGAGTTTAAAAAAGCAAAAATTGAAGACCATCATCAGCTCGATGATGAGAGCCAAATTCTCTCTAAAATGGTCAAAAGTTTATATCAATATGCTGATCCATCAGGACAATTTTTTAAATACTTCAATGGAACAAACAACATTAACCTAGAGTCTAGTTTCTTCATTCTCGAACTAGATGATATTTCAACATCAGCGATGATGCCTGTTGTGGCAATGTCGTTTTTGCAACGCACAGCACAAGAAGCATTTATTGGTTATTTAAGAGATAAAAGCACAGCACGCATTATTGGCGTTGATGAGGCGCATAAAGTTTTAGGCAATGAAATTTTTGCTAAGTTTTTTGATGATTTTGGAAGACGCATTAGAAAATACAAAGGTATCCCTATTCTTATAACTCAATCGCTTGAAGACTTCTTTGTCAATCGCTCAGCTAGTGTTTTCTTTGAATTAGCAAGCTACAAAATTTTCTTGCGCCAAAAAAGTGAAAGTATTGAAAACGCAGTGAGAGATAAAAGACTTTCGTTGAATCCTTTTAAACAAAAACTCATGGAATCCGTTTCGCTTAAAACACCTTATTACAACGAGTTTTTTATGCGTTATGGTGATATAGATTTTGTGGGGGTTTTAAAAGTCAATGCGGATGAATACTGGACATATACAACCAATCCAAACGATAGAGCAAAAACAGATGATGTGATGCAAAAGTATAGTTTAAATCTTAATGAGGCACTTTGGGTTTTAGCTCGTGTTACAGAGGGAATGTCATATGATAAGGCTCTTTATGAGTTAAATAAAAAAGAGGGGAAAAATGGCACAAAAGACTGGGATAGCTTTTTCCAATGGATTATTGAAAATGATTCAATCTATTTGGCAAAACAAGATGTTCTAAAAAACAACGACAAAAACAGAGTTGTTTTTCAAGAAATTTTTATGCGTGTAAAAGATAAAAATGATGTCTTATACAATCCTGGTGTATTCATGGTTGCCGCACAAGAAAAAGGCTACTATCAAAGACTAAGAAAAGTGTTCTTTGATAAAGTCGCTATGTATATTAATAAACACCAAAATGCCTCAGAAGAGTTAATTTATACTATCAACATTGATTTTGAAGACATCAAAGATGAAAATTTTATTCATGAACTTTACATCTTTTCTCAAAAGCTAGGTACGAAAGTCAGCAAAATCCTTCTTGAACTCAAACTGGATTATGACACGAGAGAGCATTTTGAGAGAGTTCTTAATTTTGCCGAAGAGATACAGAGATTTGGCTTTGCAATAGGATTTGATAATGTCATTTTAGACCAAATTGATTTTAAATCTTTTATTAGCATATCTCCTAAAATGTTCAAAATCGATGCTCACTCAATCGAAGAAATTATTGTGGGGAATAAACTCATGTTTAAAAACTTTATTGCTTCACTCACGGATGCTGTTGGCATTAGCGTGATTGCCACCAAAGTAGAGAATCAACAGGATATAGATGATGCCGTTGAGTTAGGTATTGACTTGTTTCAAGGTTGGTTTATTTCTAAGACTCAAGATATTAATTGAGGTGCAATAATGAGTGATTTCATAGCGAAACTTTACAAAATTGCAATTAAAGTCAAAGGCAAAAAAAATCTATTGCAAAAGTATATTCAAACAAACGATGACATCATGACTATTGTGAATGACATTGAAGAGTTGAAGATGAACGCTGATAATAAAAAAGCGATGATTCAACTAAAAGCATTAAACAATACGAAGAAAAAATTGGAAAAATATTTAGTTGAGATAGAAGAAGAATTCTATGATGTCAATAAAGGATTATGGGTTGGGTTAGGATACGATTTGGAGGATGTGGATAAGCCTCCTTTTCTTGTTTATCTACCGTGGAAAAATCTTCATAATCATATTGAAGTTTTTGGTACATCTGGTTATGGGAAAAGCCGTTTAATGGCATTATGTATCAGACAATTTATTCATTTTGATTGGAGTATTTTTGCAGTAGACCCAAAAGGTGGTGAGGGACAAGAAGTTGCACAGTGGATTTATGACTTTGCCGCAGAAGTTGGACTGGAACATTTGGTAATGCGTATCATGCCAACCTACCCTGATTTAAGCGACAAAGGTAATCCTGTTTTTGGAATGACTGATGTGGAGATAGCTTCAATGGGAGCATCATTGGTTGTGAGTGGTTCTGGTACTCAAACATCAGAAGAACAATTCTTTAGTGGGCAAGTGTACAGAATTTTGTATTCCATTCTTTCTGCATCGACATTTTTAGAAAATGCCATAGACCCTTACAAAATTGAGGTTAATAAAAAAATCGTTGATGAAGTTAAAAAGTATATTGCATTTAAAGAGCGTAAAAATATGAAAGAAACATACAATGAAGGCTCTATTCAATTTCCAGATTTTTCAAAAATAGCAATGGCTGATCCTGAAAAATTTGAAACAGTTACATCCGTTTCAGCATACAATCGCACTTTAATTACGTTTAGAGAACTTGCCTTTTATTCTATTTTTGAAAATTTAAAAGAGCTACAAAGAACGGTAGAGGGTATTCCTGTTCCTGTTTTGAAAAACAATAAAACAAGAGAACATGAAATATTTGTTATGAAAGATTTAGCTCTTAAATCTCTCAATGAAGTCACAAAACTAGGAAAAGATTATTATGATAAGGTAGGGAACTCTCTCTCTGTTCTTCTTTTTCAACTTGCGTATGGTCCAGTAGGAAGTGTTCTGTGTGACATACGCATTAATCCGCTTGTTAAGAGGGCTAGAGATAAGGAAGGTATGATTGTGCTCTTCCAACCAGCACCGATGCGTTTTGAAAAAGTATCCGAAATTCTCATTAAAATTTACACACGAATGTGGCTTTCTTTGTTTGGAACAGTGGGTGTCAGTGGTAGGGGTATCGAGAAACGTATAGCGATGGTTATTGATGAAGCAAAGCCTATGATGTTTCCTGGCATTGAAGAAATATACAACAAGGCACGTCAGCTTGGAATGACCATTATGGCGCTCTATCAATCTAAGTCCGATATGCGGTTTAAATTGGGTAAAGATTTAGCGGATATTACACAAGACAATACCGCAACCTCTATAACAATGAAGCAAGTCTCTAATGATTCTCGAAAAGAAATTGCCGATGCTTTTGGAACAACAAAAATAGCAACCAATGTACAAATGAGTGAATCAGATGGCATAGGAAGAAGTACAACAGTGTGGAATGAAGTCCCGTTTGTAAGTGCGGATGATGTGGATAATCTTCAAATTGGTGAAGGGTATATCAAACATTATGGAAAAAAATATTTTGTGAAATTTCCATACCAGAGAGACCCTATGCCTATTAATGTTGCGATGCCTATTCTCGAATCTGAAACTGCGTATGAATTTATTTCACAAATCGAGTCTATGTTGCTTGAACAATCTAATAGCATAGAACAAATAAATGAGAATCCATCCCTACGAATAGGAGCATAAGATGAATAATTTGGAAAACAAACAATTAGAATTGCACAATAATATCCCCTTGTTAATTGATGAACTCAATGCGAGACTTATTGAGAGAGATGAGCTTTCTCGTCTTGTTGTTTTAGCAATGTTAAGCATGAGTCATATGTTTTTAATTGGTGAGCGTGGTGTAGCTAAATCAAAAACGGTTGAGTTGGTTAATGGCGCTATTGAGGGTGCGACATTTTGGCAATTACAGGTAAATGCTGACACAAAACACGAAGAACTCTTTGGCGCAAAAACAACCACAGAAGATGGGACGATAGCTTATCTAGCAAAAAGAAGTATCTTAAATACTCATTATGGTGTATTGGATGAAATGTTTAAAGCATTAGGGGATAGATTAAATAGTTTGTTGGAGGTTCTTGTCGACAGATGCTATACCTCAGGCGATGGTATTAAAAAAGCAATACCATTACTATCTATTTTTGGAACATCTAATGAATATCCCACAGAAACAAGGATGTTGCCTTACGTGGATCGTTTCGATTTTTGGTATGAGGTAAAACGTATTCAGAACAAAGAAAATAGAAAAAAATATTTGGCAGGAGAATACGTTAGAGGGGCAATTGAAACACAATATTTTTCATTGGAAGATATTGAACATATCGCAAAAGCGAAGGATTTTATCATGATTTCAAATCACATTGTTGAAATATTTGATTCCATTACTTCGGAGCTTATTAAACAGAGAGTTAAAACATCAGACAGGAAATATGAGAAAATCCTTCATAGAGCCATGAAGGTTTCTGCGTACCTCAATAATAGAAGTGAAATAGATATTTCAGACCTTTTTTTATTACTGCATTCAGCATGGCATGATGAGGCTGAAAAGGAAAAAGTAAAGCGTGTGGTTTTTGAACAAATTTTTGGAAATATGGAAAATATCATTGGAAAAACTTTAGAGTATAAAACAAAGATTGAAGAGATAGACACCATTAAAAATGCGAATATTTATCCCTTTTTGAATCATACACAAAACCTTGATGGGAGTAAAAAAGATGTGCTTTTTACACAGGTAATCAACTGTGCTGATTATGTCTACTCTGAATACCAAAAAGTGAGTAAAAATCTTGAAAATTTACTTGAAAAATATGATACTTGTTTGAGAGTTGAGGAGCTTATTGAGCATAATCTCTTCGTTACCAATTATAAACAAACTGCGTTTACGCAAGCAATGCTTAACGATATACAGGTACTTGTTGAATCAGTTAATAAAAAAATGGCAGAGCTTGCCACATGGTACGAAAGTAACCCTACTCCTTTTGATTACCAAAACAATTTTAGTAAAAAACACAATAAGGCACATGTAGCATGAGTGCCAATCCTAATAGCTACCTTGTTGTGGTAGAAAATCAAAAAAAATTTCAGTTGTATGTGGATGTACTGGGTGGAGAAGAACACATTGCATTAGAAAACACACATGGGCATATAGTCAAACTTGTTGATACGAATACATCACAAGGATGGAGGTATGCTGATAAGAGCAAAGGAACGCTTGAGCGAATTAAACACAAAAGCAAAGAATACACACATGTATTATTGGCGATGGATGATGGAACCGAAGGAGAAAGGCTCGCTTGGGATGTTATAGAGTTTCTTGAGCATCCTAGAGCCTTTAGAATTACGCCTAAAGAATTAACCCATGAATTCATCATAGATGCTATTTATAATGGGACACGTAAAATTGATCAAAACCTTATTGACAGCAATAGTGCAAGACGTAGTATTGAGGCAATGGTTGGTAAAAATATTTCCCAAATGATGCGCTGGTGGTTTCATAAAGAGGGTTTAATTACCGATGAAGAAATTTTAAAAAAAGTTGGCATTGGTCGTGTATCCGCTTCTGCACTCGCTTTAATTGTTCAAGCTGAAGAAAAAATAGACACGTTTATTCCAGAGCTTTATAAAAGAGTTGCCGTTGATTATTTTCACAACAACACGCAGTTTTTTGTTAAAAACAAACTAAAGTTTACAAAGGATAAAAAAGAAGAGTTAATGGCTTTTATGGCAATGGTTAAAAAAGAGCCTCATGTTGTTTCAAAATTTGAGAAAGACACAAAAGACAAAGTTCCCCCTCCCCCACTTAATGCTGCATGGCTTCAAAGAGCTGCCAGCTATCAGTTCCAATATACCGCAAAAGAAACGATGCAGATAGCCAAAGAACTCTATGAGGGAGTTTCAATTAATGGAAGACGAGTGAGTCTTATTACAATGCCTAAGACAAACAGTCTCTTTCTCTCCGATGAGACCATTTTTCAGATTATCCAGTTGTTGCTTGAGATGTATGGAGAAGATTATACGTTTACAACCAAAAGAGCTTACAAGGGAGCCGACAAAAATACATCACAAGAGGCTATTAGACCTGTCAGTTTTGAGAAGGAATTTAGACCAGAACATATTAAAGAGTTTTTAACAGAAGAGCAACATCGTCTCTATGAATATATTTTTTTAAGAACGATTGCTACTCAAATGAAAAGCTCAATTTATGACCAAAGTGAACTTGTCATTACGGTTGGTGGTTCTCAGTTTAAAACGACAGCACATAAACGTCTTTTTGATGGATGGGAGATTATTGGTCAATATTGGAAAGATGATGAAGATGAGGAGAGAGAAGAGGTAATTCTGCCCGATGTTTTAATTCCATCAGAGGTGTTAAAACCATTGGATATTCGTGCATATGAAATTAGAGAGCGCTCCCCTTGGCGATACGGTGAAGGTCGTTTTGTAACAACCCTTGAAAAATACAATATTGCCGATGCTTCTTTTATTTCAGAAATCATAAATTTCTTAGAGGAAAAAGGCATTATTCGAGTTATCAACCAGATGATTTATCCAACGGAATTTGGAAAACGAATTTACTATTTTTTAGAAGAGTTTGCACCGTGGCTGATAGATTTAGATTATGTGGCGAAATTTCAAGAAGATATCCTCTTGATTCAAAGTGGTGCAAAAAATAAAAATGAATTAATTCAAGAATATGAAAATCTCAAAAATGAAACGATTGTTAAGCTTCAATACAAAGAGCAAAATGATCCCAAAATTGATGGATGGCTTTTGGATAAAGCAAGACGCATATCTGCACAAAAAAAGGTTTCTCTCCCTGCTGGTATTGAGAGCAATAAAGAGCAATTAATGGCTTTTATCAATGAACATAAAATAAATTCTGACATCTTAGGAAAATGCCCATGTTGCAAAGAAGGGGATGTTTATAGAATGGAGCATGGCTATAAATGCAATGTTAGTACATGTACTTTTGTTTTATGGAACAACAATATTGAAAGATTTTTCAAGAATTTCAGTAAAAATATTTCAGAAGAAATTCTCCCTAAATATATTGAGATTATGCTTACAAAAGGAAAATGCTTCATTGATAATCTCTATAGCCCTAAAAAGGAAGATTTTTTTAATGCTTACATATCTTTGCAGTTTAACGAGAAATATCAAAATTGGGGTCTTGGATTTGCTCAAATGACGGATAAACAAGGAGATGAGACTCCAGAGCAAGAAAAAGAGTGCACTCCCCTTCTGACTGACGGTGAAAAAGAGTTTTCAGAAGAGCTTGATGTAAGAGAGGAAAACAAAATTTTAAAGAAGAAATTGGAGCATTCTGAAAATGAAAGACGACTCATTGTTGATGCTTCCAAAAAAGACCCTCTAACGAGAGCTTACAATAGAAGATGTTTTGATGCGGATATTGAAGCATTTTTTAAATCCTCTTTGCGTGAACAAATCTCTTTAGCGTTTGTTGATGGTGATAAATTCAAAAGCATCAATGATACTTATGGGCATCAAGCTGGAGATAAAGTATTGCAAGTTCTTTCTAATGTGATGTTTGAAGGTGTGCGAGAATTAAAAAGAGCTCGTGTCTATCGATATGGTGGAGAAGAATTTTTGATTGTTTTTGTAGGGGAAGAAAAAAAGGATGTGTTAGACCATCTTAATAAAATCCGTAAAACAATTGAAAACACGCCTATTGTGCATGAGGCTCATACTATTCATATCACCATTAGCATTGGCGTTTCCTTTGTTGGCAACAATGAGGAGATTAAAGATTTTATTGAAAGAGCAGATAAAGCAGTTTATAGAGCAAAAGAGAATGGTCGCAATCGAATCGAGATAGGAGAATAATTATACATGACAACAACAATGCAATCAAATCAGTCCAATGTAATAACCGAAGAGATGATGACCACAGGATTTGAGCTTTTATTCGGTAAAGGATATATCCATAAATCTAAAACATATTCTTGGAGTGCGGATAGACGTGATACTCAAAATGGGCATATGCTAATTGTTGGAGGAAGCGGTTCTGGTAAAACGAGACTTCTGAAAAAAATTATTGAATTTTTAAGTAATAACGACAAACAAGTTTATGTCATAGACTTTCACGGCGACATGCAGACGCCTAATGAGATTATGCATAAATTTACGTTGAGAAATAGTGAATATGGGATTAACCCTTTTGAGATTGAATTCGATAAAGATAACGGTGGCCCTAATGCTCAGGCAAGTATTATTCTTGCAAATTTCAAGAAAAATTTTATCCCAAATTTAGGGGCTGTTCAAAAAACAGTTTTACGAAATTTTTTAACGGATTGTTACCGATATGTTGGCATACTAGATGAAGATGAATCTACTTGGACTAGCCCTCTTCCTACTGTAAGTACGATGATAGAACTCTTTGAAAAAATTACGCATAGTATTAAAACAGGTAAAGGAATGAGGATATCTGAGAATTTAGAAAAAATCACTAAACTCATGAGGGATTACACGTATGAATCCGATGAAGAAAAGAGAGCCTCAATCAAAAATAGAATATCAGGAGAACTTGATGCGTTAAATTCTGGTGTGACTCTGTTTAATCAATATGTAAATGAAGGGAAACACGAGGAGATGTTCAACACGAACATTTCAGCATATATTGATACAGAATTTTATTTAGACCCAACTAACGCAAAAGCTTTTTTGAGTTTAACACCCTATATTTATGATTTAAAAGCAAGCTCTGTTTTTAATGATAATAAACCACCAAAAAGTAAAGGTGTTGTGAGGTACGACATCAGTGGTTTTACCAATACGGATAAGCCCAGCGAGGCAATGTTCTTTTCCGATACATTGATACAGAAAATTTTTCGTGCTGTAAAAATGAGAGGCGAATATCGTAAACTTGGTAAAAAAGGGAAAGCTGATACATTTATCATCATTGATGAGAGTAAACTAATCCTCCCTACGGGAAAGGATAAAGAAAACCCCTATAATATTTTAAATCGAATTGTTACAGAATCACGAAAGTTTGGGATGGCTCTAATTATTGTCTCTCAAAGACCAGAGCATTTTCCAGAAGAGATGTTATCGTCAATTTATACAAAAATTGTTTTACGAATTAACGAAAACGACGTTAAAGCAGCAGCCAATTCTCTTGGCGTAAAAGACCCTAGCCTTTTTAAGCATTTGAATTCTAAAAATGTTGCTTTGGTTGGTTACACTGGAGGCTTATTTGAAAGTGTTGAATTGGCTTATTCATCGTGAATTTTGGCATGATTGTGTCAAAATTGTTTCACCTTTATACTTAAGTTCCTTTAAATTTTACTCTTAATATAATTGCCAACATATAGGCAAAAAAAGGAACTTGCTTATTGTTCTTTTGGTTTTTAGGTGCGAAACCTTGATAAATTGAAGCTCATTGGGTTGGGTAGTGGGTAGCTTCATTTTTTGATAGGAGGGCTCATGATTGTTGTAATTTTTAAAGAATGTGTTTTGATTCTCATAAAGCTAATTAC
>Ga0265295_1007380_pt1 | contig 12698 bp, 10 predicted proteins | sample Munlansysbiofilm_FD_192503 | JGI IMG/M metagenome (GOLD analysis project Ga0265295, IMG submission 192503) | Leachate microbial communities from a municipal landfill in Southern Ontario, Canada - Methane capture system biofilm | ecosystem: Engineered > Solid waste > Landfill > Unclassified ... | reverse complement strand
GTTACCGGCAGGATTGCGAAATAATGAAATTGGATTCGATTTTGAATTCAAGCTTCCATTTCCGCCAAAGTCAGCAGTCACTAGGTGGGCTGGATTTTAATGTCAACGCTTATTATTTTTATTTTCGCCGTAAGACTGTTTTTAATCCCGAAAAGTATATTCAATAGGCTTGAATAGAACGTTTATTTGTTTTTAAATTATTTTTAGGATATCTTCCGGTCGCGCTTTGTCCGGACATGAAGTGGCCCGGCGTTTTCTCTTTACGGGCAACCACGGGCATTTATCTTTTTTGGGCGAAGTCAGCTTATTCTTTTGCCGCCGGAAGGGTGAAGGTGAAGACGCTTCCTTCGCCTTCGTTGTCTTCGACCCAGATGCGTCCGCCATGGGCGCGCACGATCTGGCTGCAGATGGCCAGCCCCAGCCCCGTTCCTCCGGGTTTTTCGCCTCTGCCGGACGAGGGCGTGGTGTGGAATTTCTTGAAGATGGCCTCCCGGTCGCCGGGGGGAATGCCAGGCCCATGGTCCCGGACCTGAATGCGGATTTCGTTTCCCTCGCTTTGCAGGGCAAAGTCGACGGCTCCGCCATTGGGGGAATATTTGATGGCGTTGTCGGTTAGGTTGACGATGACCTGCTCGATGCGTTCCACGTCCGCCAGGGCGACCATCGGCCCGCTTGGCTGGACGCAGAGGCGCAGTCCGTGCTCCTGCGCCAGTGGCCCCATGATTTCGACGATCTCACCCACCAGTTCGGCCATGTCCGCCGCCGCGAAGTTCCAGTCGATCTTTTTCGCCTCGATGCGGGTGATGTCAAAGATGTCCGTGACCAGATGCGTCAGGCGGCTGACGTTCTTGTCCATGATGTGCAGATAATTCTGCCGGTCCGGCGCGGACTCCGTGCGTCTCAAATAGTCGAGTCCGCCCCTGATGGAGGTCAAAGGCGAGCGCAGTTCATGCGACATGGTGGCCAGGAATTCGCTTTTGAGGCGGTCCAGAGTTTTGAGCTCCTCGTTGGCCAGGGCCAGGTCGCTCGTGGCCTTGTGTACCTCTTCCTCCAGCCGGTTGCGCCCTTCTTCCAGTTTGGCGCTCATGCTGCTTAAGGCTTGGCCCACGCGGTTCATTTCATGGCTGCCGCCAATGTGGATGTTTGCGGGGAATTCGCCCCGGCTGATGCCCTCGGCAACGGCTTCGAGGGTGCCAAGGGGCCTGAGCACCAGATAGTGGACCAGAAAATACAGGGTCATCACCGTGAGCACGATGAGCGCCAGGGCCGACATGAAAAGCGTTATCTTTCCACGGCTCAGGGAATCAAGGACATGCTGCGCCGGAAGGTGGATGCTCAGGCATCCGCTGACGGTGCCGCTGGTGTAGTTCTTGTGGCAGGACAGGCAGGTCTCGTCGACATAGAGGGGGACCGAGTACTGGAACACGGCCTCCCCGTTGTGGTCAGCCAGGGAGTAGTATTCCGTGTTTGCCGCCTGGGCGAAGCTTTTTATGGCGGCTGTCTCGAATTCGTCCGGCCTGTTTTCGGGGTTCATGGGCGCGATGCCCGCCAGTCTGAAGCGGTAAAGGTTCTGGCGGTAGGAGTAGAGGGAGAGTTGCTTGGTGACCATGGACGGGGTGAAGCGCTGCATGACGCCGCGCTGCGTGGTCAAAAGGTCGGAATAGAACTTGCCGCCGCCCTGCGCGCCGGGCGTGTCCTGGCGCAGGAACAGCCCCTGGCTGTCCGAGACCCACTGCCGGGTCAGGATGATTTGCCGGGTCAGCACCCTGGCCTGGTTGATGACCTGGGTCCAGGCCTGCCGCTCCTCGGTCACGCCCTGCCAGAGAAAGATGATGCCCAAAAGGGGCACCACGATGCAAATGATGGCTGACATGAACTTGAACTGCAGCGAACCCTTGAAACGGAACATGGCGTTTCCTCCCGGCCTTGAGATGAGCCGAGAATCCTTGTCTCGTCAATGTTTGCTCCAATGTTTCACGAACATTGCCGCGACAAGGATTCCAGGCATTATGGGGCGGCGCAGGGCCGGATTCCACTTTATTGGCGAGGGAATGTCACCTGGTCGCGGGCTTGTTGCAGTTTAATATCTCAGAATCGTTTGATATCCTCTTTGGCAACAACCGCATGGACGCATTCGCTGCCTGTTGGTTGGACCAGCAGGGTTGATTTGCCGTTCATGCGTATCGTCTTCAGTTGATCTTTGAGGGCGATGAGAGTTTCCTGGGGGACGGCCTCTCCGTCCGGAGTCCGGATGTCCTCCACTGCTTCATGTTTCATCAACTCGGCCGCAGTCATGAGTTCTCCTTCCTTGCCGAAATGAAACCATCCCCGATAGCGACCGTCATTGCCCCACAGCCGGAGTCCGATCCCTGCCAATGCCCCGATCACCCCGCCTCCGGTGCCTCCGTGTTCGGACAGGTGCGCTCCGATGTCCTTGGCCAGGGCGTAGGCTTCATCCTTGGTCAGCACTTCTTTTTTGGCCCGCAGACCATAGGAGATGAGGGCTTCTTGGGCATCGGGCCGCAGTTGCGGCACAATACATAGCCCAGGGTCCGATCCCGGCGCACTGTGGCGGATGAGATACCGGCTCAGAAACGCGATGAAATTTTCCTGCTCCACGGTGGTCTCGGCCTCAAAGACCATGGAGCTGTTGTGTGAAGTGTAGGGGATGTCTGGATGAACAAGAAGCTGATGCCGGGAAATCATGGAAAAATGCCCCCACGCCATGGCCGCCATCTCTTTGCAGGCGTCTTCCATCAACCAGCCGGTACCCTGTGATTCCAGATTGTCCGTGTCATCCATGGAAATGATCAGTTTCATTCGGCGTTCCTGTAAGATTTGGTTCGAGTAGCAGTTGGTTGCGAGAATGATCTATGTCGGGGTACAAGAGAAAATATGTCTATTTTGATATATTCCGGTAAAAATTTCGTCAATAAAGACAGTTGTGTCTATTATGATATAATGCGATGCGTTCACAGTCGGCGCGACTTTTGGGGAAATCCATCATTGATTGAGGGATGGCTTTGCCTGGAGCATGCAAGATGTATCCGGAAACAGTTTTCGAATGGATGCTTTACCATGGCTTATGGGTTTCGCGCTCATCAGCGTCGAGATTTCTTTGACCCAAGGGTCTGGGGGTTGACAGAGGGGAAAAATGGATGCAAATTAGTGACACGATAATTTTAAAAATCATGTTTCTATTTTTGAGATTTTCCGGGCTGCAAATTTAAATCTCGAGAGGGGGCTGGCATGAAATACAGCATCAATCGTCATGAAATCGCGGGATCTCTGGGTGATTTGGGCGTATTGCTGCCCATTGCCGTGAGCATGGTGCTCGTGAACGGCCTTCCGCCCTCCGGGGTGTTTCTGGCCATCGGGCTCTATTACATATTTTCGGGAATGTATTTCGGGGTGACCACGCCGGTGCAGCCCATGAAAGTCATCGGGTCTTACGGGGTAGCCATGGCCTTGTCGGCGGACGTGATCCAGGCCTCCAGCCTGTGGATTGGCGTCCTGCTTTTGGCCATAGGCCTGAGCGGGGCCATGAAGCGGATCACACGTTTCGTGCCCAAGGTCATTGTCCGGGGCGTCCAGCTTTCCACGGGTGTGCTGCTCATGGCCCAGGGTGTGCGGTTCGTTCTGGGCACAAGTTCGACACAGTTGCAGCAAGGGCTGAGCGAACCTTTCCTGGCTGTCTCGTCTCTTGGCGTTCTCCAGCTCAGCTGGATTTTTGGCCTCATCGCGGTGGTCTTGACCCTTTTTCTGATCAACAGCCGTCGCTTTCCCGCGGCTTCAGTTGTCGTCGGATTCGGTTTTTTGATGGGAATTTTGCTGGGTAACGGCGTGTCCATGGATGCCTTGGGTTTTCATTTCCCTGTTTTTTTTCCGATGGGCTGGCCCAGTTGGGTGTCATTCTCCACGGCCCTTTTTGTTCTTGCCCTGCCGCAATTGCCCATGACGCTGGGCAACGCGGTCCTGGCCAATGAGGATCTTGCCCGGGAGTACTTTGGCGAGAAAGCCAGCCGGACCACGGGTAAGGCTCTGTGCATCAGCATGGGTTTGGCCAACATAGGCAGCTTCGTGCTCGGCGGCATCCCCATGTGCCATGGGGCCGGAGGACTGGCCGCGCATTATCGCTTCGGCGCTCGCACCGCCGGTTCCAATGTCTTTATCGGCGGACTTTTTCTGGCCGTGTCCCTGTTTTTTGGGGCGGAGGTGCTCGCCATCGCCCAACTCATGCCCATGTCGGTGCTCGGGGCGCTGCTCGTCTTCGCGGGCGCGCAGCTGGCCATGACCGTGCGCGATATCAGCGAAAAGAAGGAGTTTTTTGTATGCATGGCCATGCTCGGGATAACCCTGGCATCCAATCTCGCTTTGGGGTATCTGGTGGGCATGGCCCTGGATTACCTGCTGAAGCGCGACATGTTCGACATATAATCCCCGCGCGCGGGACGTATCATCAAAGATCAAAGCGCGATCCCGCGTGTTTTTTTACCGAAAACCTACGGAGGAAACCTTGAGTTCACTTATCAAAGAAAAATCAGATTCCGGCAGATTGCATATCGACACGCCGCTCATGGGCGAGTCCCTGGTCAGCAAGAAGTTTTTGGCCAAAACCGAATCCAAGGACTATTTTCGCATGCATCCGGATGTGAATGTCCTCAAGATCGGCGGGCAATCCATCATGGACCGGGGCTCCAAGGCTCTCTTTCCCATCATCGACGTGCTCATTCAGGCCAAGGAGCAGTTCAAGATCCTGCTCATGACCGGCGGGGGTACCCGGGCACGCCATGTCTACAACATCGGCGTGGATCTTGGCATGCCCACCGGCGTGCTGTCCAAACTGGGGGACAAGGTCTCCTCCCAGAACGCGGAAATGCTGGCCGTGCTCCTGGCCAAAAATGGCGGCGTGCGTATCGGTCACGGCGACAATCTGGAGCAGCTGACCATGTTCTGCCGTGAAGGGTACCTGCCCATCACCACGGGCATTCCGCCTTACGGCTTCTTCGAGCATCCGGCCGAGTTCGGTTCCATTCCGCCCCACCGTACCGACTGCGGGGCTTTTCTGTTGGCCGAAAACATTGGGGCCAAGTCGCTCATTTATCTCAAGGACGAGCGCGGTCTGTACAGCGATGATCCAAAGAAAGCCAAGAACATAAAGGAATTGCAGTTTATTGACCGCATTTCGGTGTCCGATTTGATAGCCATGGACCTCGACGACCTCATCGTGGAACGCCCTGTCTTGACTTTTTTAAAGAATTCCAAATGTTTGAAAGAGTTTCAAATTGTCGATGCCCTGCGTCATCCGGAGCACATTCTGGCCGCGCTCAATGGTGAGCACGTGGGCACGGTCGTCTACAAAGACTAGCTTCTGCCGAGCAAACAAGAAAGGCCGCCCCCGGCAGGGGACGGCCTTTCTGATCTATGTACGAAAATAAAGCTGTTTTTTATTCCGCCTTTTTCATTCCTTCCTTGCCTTCACCGTCGCTGGCCAGATAGACGACCTGTACCCCGCTGACCTTGGCTATTTCTTCGAGTTCGCACTTGCGCATGTGCTCGGCGGTGATTCTGATGTCCCCAGTGGTGCCGACGACCCGGAATCGCGGTCTTTTTTCTCCCTTTTCGACTTTGCGTCTTTCGCGTACAAAAATAGTGCTCATGGGATGCCTCCTTTGGAGTTGTTTTCTAGTGTTGATTAACTTCTATGTTTTTAGAGGATATATGTCAAGAGATGAACATATCCCTGGCGCCCGACATGCCGGATCGGCCAAGCCGGAGCGTTATATCCAGCCGTCAGTGCTGATGGCTTTGCTCGACGGGCCGTCCTACGGTTACCAGCTTTTGCAGAAGTTGCCGGAATACGGTTTTTTGAGGGACGAGGTTCCCCCTGGAATGATCTATCGCCATCTGCGGCAGATGGAGGAGGAGAAGCTGGTGGTCTCCCAATGGGAGGCAGAGGGGTCGGGTCCGGCCAAGAGGGTTTACGTGCTGACCCCCGAAGGGGGGGAGGTGCTGGAGGCCTGGGTGGTGCACATGGAGCGCAAGGCGCGCAGGCTTCTTGATTTCGCCAGCGCCTATCGCAGGCGCGAAAGTAAAGCCTGAACTTAATGCGGAGTGGCTCATGAGTGTTGAAATACCCATCCTGGCCGATGCGGTGATGATTTTCGGGCTGTCCTGCGCCGTCATCGTCGCCAGTCACCGTTTGCGCATTCCGCCAGTGATCGGCTTTCTGCTGACCGGCGTGCTGGCCGGTCCGCATGGCTTGGGCCTGGTCGGCGACACCCACCAGGTCGAGATATTCGCCGAGATAGGGGTGATTCTGCTGCTTTTTGTCATTGGCTTGGAACTCTCCCTCGATGAACTGCAGCGGCTCAAAAAGCCCGTGTTCGTGGGTGGGGCGGCGCAGGTGCTCTTGACCATCGCCGTGCTGGAACTGCCTTTTGTGATCTTTGGCGTGGGTCTGGGCAAGGCTCTGTTCATTGGGTTCCTGGGCGCATTGTCAAGCACGGCCATCGTGCTCAAGCTCCTGGGTGAAAAGGCCCAGCTCGGAGCGCCCCACGGACGCATTTCACTGGGCATGCTCATTTTTCAGGACGTGGCCGTGGTGCCCATGATGCTGCTCATCCCGCTGCTCGCGGGCACGGCGGAGAATCCTTGGCTCTCTCTTGGCGGCCTCGTGGTCAAGGCCGCGCTGGTTGGCGTGGTGCTTTTGGTGGTGGCCAAGAAGGTCATTCCCCGTGTGCTGGAGGCGGTCATCCGCACTCGCAGCCGGGAACTGTTTCTCATGACCACGCTTGGCCTGTGTTTTGCCATCGCGCTTTTGACCTCCAGCGTCGGCCTGTCCCTGTCTCTGGGCGCCTTTCTGGCCGGCCTTATCATGAGCGAGTCCGAGTACAGCCATTCGGCCCTGGAAGGGGTGCTTCCTTTTCGCGACTTGTTCACGAGCATTTTTTTCGTGTCCATCGGCATGCTCCTCAATCCAGCCTTCATGATTACGCATCTGCCCCAGGTTCTCGGTCTGGCCGGGGCGATTCTGGTGCTCAAGACCGCCCTGGCCGCCGTGGCCGGGAGGCTGCTCGGGTATCCCTGGCACGTGGCCATTGTGGGAGGGCTGTGCCTGTGCCAGATCGGCGAGTTCTCCTTTGTGTTGGCTGGAGTGGGCATGGGCAACGATCTTTTGACCCCCATGGAATACCAGTACTTTCTGGCCGTGGCCATCCTGACCATGGCTGTTACGCCCTTTCTCATCGCCGCCGTTCCGGCCATATCCGGGCGATTGTTGAAACTCATGCCGCCGGGCTTGCGAACCGACCTCGTCAAGGAGGAGCATTCGGATCAGCGCGACCACCTCATCATCGCGGGCTTTGGCCTCGGCGGACGCCACCTGGCCAGGGCGGCCAAGGCGGCTGGCATCAATTACATCATCCTTGAAATGAACCCGGACACCGTGCGCCGGGAGCGGGCCAAGGGCGAGCCCATCATGTACGGCGACGCCTCACAGGGGGCGGTGCTGGAGCACATCAATGTCTCACAGGCTCGCATTCTGGCCGTGGTCATCTCCGATCCGGCCGCCATCGGGCGCATCGTGTCAACGGCCCGAGCCCAGAATCCGGCCCTGCACATCGTGGTGCGCACCCGTTTTGTCAGCGAGATCGAGCCGCTGCTGCAAATGGGGGCGCAGGAGGTCGTGGCCGAGGAATACGAGACTTCCGTGGAGATGTTCATTCGCGTTCTGACTACATATCTGGTACCCAGGGGCGACATTGAACGATTCGTGCGCGAGATCCGGGCAGAGGGCTACGGAATGCTGCGTCGGCCCATGCTCAACACCGCCGATGCCTGCAATCTGGGCGGGGTTTGTTCTTCTTTCGGCGCGATTGTGCTCAGGATTGTTCCGGGCGCTTTCGTCGAGGGCAAAAGCCTGATAGATTCGCGCTTGCGCAAGGAACACGGCCTGACCGTCGTGGCCGTGCAGCGTGATGGTCGGACTCAGCTGAATCCCGATCCGGAATGGATTTTCAAAGCGGGAGACCGCGTGCATGTCTTTGGCGAGCAGGAATTGATTTCGCAGAAGGCAGCGCTCTTTATCGGAGCGGAAAGCGACTCCTGGAATGGATGATAAAACGGGGTGAAAACATGTTTCTGGTTGAAATGGTGCGCAGGCTGATTTCCCAGGTCCAGGTCTGTCCTAGTTGCGGGCACAGGCAGCCGGTCCGGTCTGCAGAAAAGCGCAGGGAGCGCTGCGAGAAGTGCGGGGCCCCGCTGCCACCTCCCAAGGACAAGGGTTAGCAGGCCGTCCCAAAACGGCAATCTGCCGCGTCAGCAAAAAAATCCAGACCGCTTATGTATGTTAAATACACCGCGCGTCCTGGATTTTTTCGCTTCCTTGCATCTCACCATTTTTGAACGACCTGCAAATTTTGAATTTTTTGAGCAGTCAGCTGGCAGCCCGCCCCAAAACGGCAATCTGCTGCGTCAGCGAAAAATAGAGACCGCTAGAATTATGAAATAAGCGCGGGGTGCGGCGGTTGTCCCGGACAGGGACCGGCGACTGTCTGACTGAGCCAGGCATCGTTTGTTGAATCGTCGCAGACCACTTGAAAATCGGTGCGTGTCCGGCAGGGGCGGCGATTCAACTTTTACGAGGCCGGCGAAGGAGTTTCGGCGGTTCCTGGCCGGGACAAACGCCGCGCCCCGCTTCCACTTATCTGCACATGACTGTGCGACCCGCAAATTTTGATTTTTTCAGCCCGCTGACGCGAAAAACGCGTTCCCGCCATGTGCCGGAAGCGCGTTTTTTTTGAGGGCGGGGGAACAGCCTACCAGCGCCAGCCGGGATCAATGCCGAGGTCTTCGGGGGCGGTGATCTTGAGGTCGATGGCGATGTCCAGTTCCTTGCCGGGCGCGACAGTGCTGTTCCAGGCCAGGATTTGAGGGTCATCCTCCTGCAGGGGCTGCGGTTTGGCCGTCAACTCGATGCTGATGGCCTCGTCGCGCGGCAGGGGACGAGGTTCCTCGATGCGGACCTGTGCGGGGTGGCCAGCGTCGTTGCGCACGGTCATGGTCCATTGGCGCAAGAAGGTCTGCTTTTGACGGAAAAGGCCTTTTTCGCCGGTTTTCTTGTCGCGCAGGGTTGTGGAACAGGTCAGAAGCGGGTCCGTGCCGAAAAACAGGGTCGCTTCCCGGCCGGAGAGTGAAAACTGCCGCTGGTCGACCATGGCTCCGTCGATGAAGAAGAAGGCCGTGCCGGGAGGCAGTTCCTTGGGTTCGGTGAACTCGGACCTGGCCTGGATAAAGGCCTTGGGATCGAGGCTTGGCCGGAGCAGGTGGACGAAGCTGGCAGGCCAGGCGCTTTGTTCGATCTCGAATATGCGGGTTTGGCCAGCCGGAACCGATTTCTGGCCCATGTCCCATGCGGCATAGGTGCTGTGCCGGACCTGCACGGGTTCGGGCGGAGCGGCGGCGAATTCCTCCTTGGCCGCATCGGCGCTCATGGCCATCATGGGGGCCGCTCCCATGGCCTTACGGTAAACCCGCAACGGGCCGATCTCCCAGGGCGGCAGGTTTGAAGGCTCGGCCTGCGTGTCCGGCTGCATGGTGGCCAGGTGCAGCTTGACAGCCTTCCAGTCCTGGCCCGAACGCTGCCAGACCTTGGCCTGCCAGGAAAAGTCGATGCTGCTGCGGGCAGGAGAGGCTTCCAGACGGTACAGGGGGGCCCAGCCGCAGTCGCGCAAGGTGTAGGCATAGGACAATTCCCTGGGCGCCGTCCCAGCAACCAGCACGCTCACTTCCCAGACCGTGCGGCCCTGACCGGCGGCGTCGGCGATTTCCTTTTCCACCCAGGCGATTTTTCCGTTCAGATCATCAAGACGGGTTTCCAGGCTCTGCGCCTTGGATGAGTCTTCGCGCAGGGCTTTGCCCATTTCCCCGGCCAGTTCGCGCAGGGCGGCCACGGATTTTTCAGCGGGCATGGTCTGGGCTTTCCAGAATGCCATGCGTCCGCGCACGCCTTCGAGTTCCGACAGCACGTCGCCGCGCTCGGCTTTCAAGCCCTCCAGGCGACGGGTGAGCGGTTCGATGGCGCTGTGGTTCTCTTCGCGCCGGGTCTTCCAGCTCAGGTCGGCGATGGTTCCGCTGCCTGGCAGGCGGCCAAAGCGCAGGCTGGCCGGATCGGCTTGTCCCGGCAGGATCAGGGCGCAGGTCCAAAGACCGGCCTCCCCGGCTTCCGCCGTCACGGCCGAAAGTTCCTCGACCTGGGCGGAATCGGGAAAGAGGGTCACCTGGGTCGGAGCGGCCCAGACCAGACACGGAAAGAGAAGCATGATCGCGCTCAGAATTTTGCTCATGTGTCCTCCTGTGGAACAAAAAGGCCAGCCCGAGGGCTGGCCTGCCTTATCTGACTGTTGAATAACTCAGAATTCGCAGCCCGTTCAAAAATGGCGAGATGCAAGGAAGCAAAAAAATCCAGGGCGCGCAGTGTATTAGACCGATAAGCGGTCTGGATTTTTTTGCTGACACAGCAGATTGCCGTTTTTCAACGGGCTGCTAGTCTTCCTGGCTCGGATCGAAGCCGAGCTGCTTGATGAAGCCCATGCCGCCTTGCAGGTTGACCGGCTCCAGGAATCCGGCGTGGCGCAGGATGACCTGTGACTCGTACGATCTGCCGCCCGTGTTGCACAGCAGCACGATTTTCTTGTCTTTGGGAATCTCGCTCAGTCTACCCCGGATCTGGCCCTGGGGGATGTTCTTCCAGAAGTCCGGGTGCTTATTCACATAAGGCTCGGCATTGCCCCATTCGCGGGTGTCGATGCACAAGAGGTTTTCGGCGACGCGGTTCTCCCAGAGCTTCGCGAACTCCGTGGGCTGGATGGAGACATTTCTGCCCACCAGCATGTTTTCGGCGGTGTTGGCCGCGGCGTTCAGAACATCCATGGCCGAGCCGAAGGGCGGGGCGTAGGCCATTTCCAGGCTGGACACGTCGCGCAGGGTGGGGCGGAACTTGAGGATGGCGGCCATGGTGTCGATGCGGCCTTTGAGGGAATCGCCGTTCTGGCAGGCGCCCTGCAGTCCCAGGACCCGGCCGGTGCGGCGCTCGACCACGATTTCCAGACTGACCATGTCGCGCTTGGGGTAGAAGTGGGAGTGGTCGCTCATGATGACGTGGGCGCTGAAGGCGTCGAAGCCCTCGCGCAGGGCCACCGGCAGGGACAGCCCCGTGCCCGAGAAGGCCAGGTCGAAGAGCTTGATGATGTAGGTGCCGACCACGCCGTCAAAGGTTTCCCTGCCCCCGGCCACGTTGGTGCCGATGATGCGTCCCTGGCTGTTGGCCAGGGAGCCCAGGGGGTAATACCCGATCTTGCCCGTGACGATGTTTTCAATGACTACGCAGTCACCGCCGGCGTAGATGTCCGGGTCCGAGGTCTGCATGGTCTTGGACACGATGACTCCGCCGCGCTCGGAGCAGGAAAGCCCGGCTTCGCGGGCCAGGGTGTCGTTGGGGATGACGCCCACGGCCAGGATGACCAGGTCGGCGTCGATGGCGCCCTTGTTGGTGACCACGCGCGTGACCTTGCCGTCCTCGCCCTCGATGGACTGGACCATTTCCGAGGTGCGGACCGTGACTCCGCTCTCTTTCAAGTGTCCCTCGGCGATGGTGGCCATGGCCTTGCTCATGAAGCCCGGCATGATCTGGTCGGCCACTTCGATGACCGTGGTTTCGATGCCCCACATGTCGGCAAAGGATTCGGCCATTTCCAGGCCGATGAAGCCGCCGCCGACGATGACTGCCGAGCCGACCCCGCCGCTGGCTACCGCTTCCTTGATGCTGATGGCCTCGCTCAAGGTGCTGACCGTGAAGACATTGCCCAAGTCGCGTCCGGGAATGGGCAGTTTGCGCGGCGTGCTGCCCGTGCCCAGGACCAGCTTGTCGTAGGGCAGGCTGGCCTGGCTGCCGTCCTTGTGCTGGATCAGGACGGTTTTGGCCTTGCGGTCGATGGACAGGGCGCGGGTCTCGGTCAGGACATTGAGGTCCTTGCAGTCCTTGAAGAACTGCTCATCGCGCACCATGTGGAAACTTGTCTCCTGCAATTGCTGGTGGTCGCTGACATCGCCGGACACGTAGTAGGGGATGCCGCAGCCGCCGTAAGAGATGAGCTTGCTGGCATCGACCATGGTCACGTCGGCGTCGGGGGCCACGCGTTTGATGCGGCATGCGGCCTTGGGACCAAGGGCCACGCCGCCAATGACGACAACTTTTAGAGGCATGGAAAACTCCTTGAAATTAAATATGTTGGTAGTAAAAAACAGGAGTTGTTACGGGAAAAACATGCTTTGGGTAATATATTTCGCCCTGGAGCGGTAGTGGAAAAATGCACTGCGAGCGACGCGTGACCGGGGCTTTTTTCCGGGCAGGCGGGCTCGGAAGGCGGGCGCTATTGAGGCTTGCTTTTAACGGACGCGGCATTAATAGTCCCTCCAGCGGAAGGGGCGGTCCCTCCAGCGGAAGGGGCGGTCCCTCCAGCGGAGGGCGGCCTCCCGGCGCAAGCATCGTAATCCCGCAACCGGCTGCATACCGACGGATGAACCAATCACGAGGAGAAACAATGGCTGAAACCATCGACGATATTTCCATAGACTGGACCGACGAAGAGGGTGTCCAAAAGGTCAGGGAACTGAAAAAGGAAGTGCTGACACGCGGG
>Ga0265295_1007379_pt1 | contig 12700 bp, 8 predicted proteins | sample Munlansysbiofilm_FD_192503 | JGI IMG/M metagenome (GOLD analysis project Ga0265295, IMG submission 192503) | Leachate microbial communities from a municipal landfill in Southern Ontario, Canada - Methane capture system biofilm | ecosystem: Engineered > Solid waste > Landfill > Unclassified ... | reverse complement strand
ACGGTTTGTTACATCTAACTCAGGAACTAGGGATGAAGACTTTTTCTACTTTAGAGTAGGATTGTATTTTGCCTAGCACATCAAAATAATATTCAGCCGTTGATTTGCTGATGTGCGGATTTGCGGATTTGCGGATTTGCTGATGTGTCACGAAAGCTTTCGGGATTGCTGACCTGCCTTACTGCGGTCGACAGGCAGGTGTGCTGGAGTGTTGGAGAGGGTGTGAATACATTTCTCCAAAACTCCATTCCTCCATTTCTTAGCATTCCAACAAAAAAATCCTGTATATTTGAAACCTCATTCCGCAAAAAGTTCTCAAACCAAAGAAGCGTTGCTGTTTCACGAAATTTGACCTATGATAAAAACGAAAATTCCGCTGCACTGGCTCATCCTTACCGGTATGGCTGCCGGCATTTTATTTGGCTTGCTGGCTGTTGTGGCTGATTGGCAGCAGTTTACCATCGACTGGATAAAACCCTGGGGCACCATATTTATCAGGCTACTCAAACTTATTGCTGTACCGCTGATTATTGTTTCGCTTATCAACGGCATCTCTAACCTCAACGATGTTTCCAAGCTGTCGCGCATCGGCCTGAAAACCATCAGCCTTTACCTGCTCACCACCGTTATCGCCATTAGCGTTGGCTTGGCAGTGGTAAATATTATCAAGCCAGGCACGCTACTTCCTGAAGAAAAATCGCTGGAGTTTCAGCAGAAATACGCCGCCAGTGCTGCAAAAACAGACGTAAACACAACTGATTCAGGCCCCTTACAATTTATAATTGATGTTGTTCCCGACAATATTTTCAAGGCTACCACCGAAAACACCAGCATGTTACAGGTCATCTTTTTCGCGATTATTTTCGGCATATCAATGATTTTGATTCCAGCCGAAAAGACGCGTCCTGTGAAAGCATTTTTTGATTCAATGAATGAAATTGTGTTGCAGATGATCCACCTGATTATGTGGGTGGCACCTTACGGGGTTTTCGCGCTAATCGCCTCGATCACCGTTGAGGTGGCCGGCGATAATATTGCCGATACGGCAGCGCTTTTTGGCTCGCTGGGGCTGTATGCGCTGAGCGTGATTCTCGGGCTGCTGTTTTTGGTTTTCGTGGTTTATCCGATATTGATCAGCCAACTCACCGTGATTGGCTTCAAGCAGTTTATCAGAGGCCTCGCTCCTGCACAACTGCTGGCTTTTTCTACCAGTTCGAGTGCTGCTACCCTGCCGATGACAATGCAATGTTGCGAAGAAAACCTGGGCGTGAAAAAAGAAGTGAGTAGTTTTGTACTTCCGCTGGGTGCTACCATCAATATGGACGGAACAAGCTTGTATCAAGCAGTTGCGGCGGTTTTTCTGGCACAGATTTATGGCATGGATCTCACAGTATTACAGCAACTTACAATAATTATTACCGCCACAATGGCTTCAATCGGTTCGGCTGCTGTGCCCGGCGCCGGCATGATTATGCTGGTGATCGTGCTGGGTGCCGTGGGCATTCCCACCGAGGGAATTGCGCTGATTTTTGCGGTTGACCGGCCACTGGATATGCTCAGAACGGTGGTGAATATCACCGGAGATTCAGCCATTGCCTGCGCGGTAGCCCATACCGAAAACAAACTGGACACAAGCCTTATCCTTGAAAATCAAGAAAAGCTATAACTTACTATTATGAATAAACTATTTACTTTCTTAGGACTTGTTTTGTTACCTGCGATCGCCTTTGCGCAATATCAAAATGTGCGGATCGATAATTACAGCTCGGCCAACGAACCCACCATCTGGATCAACCCGAAAAACCCGCTGGAAATTATGGCCGGCACTAACCTCAACTACTGGTATTATTCGGAAGATGGCGGTTACACCTGGGAGTCGAATGTGCTTGAATCTCCGCAATATGGCGTGTGGGGCGATCCGGTAATTATGACTGACACGACAGGCGACTTCTATTTCTATCACCTTTCTAACCCTCCTATCGGCAACTGGATTGACCGAATCGTATGTCAGAAATTTGATAAAGTCAGCAGACAATGGACTGACGGAACTTTTATGGGGCTTAACGGCGATAAGGCGCAGGACAAACACTGGGCGGTGGTTGACCCGGCCACCAACACGATTTACGTCACCTGGACGCAGTTTGACGAATATGGCGTTTCCGATCCTTCCTGCCAAAGCCATATCCGCTTCAGCAAATCGGTTGACGCCGGCCAAAGCTGGACTCCGGCCGTTACCATCAGCGAGGTGGCAGGCAACTGTGTTGACAGCGGCGAGACCAACGAAGGTGCTGTGCCGGCGGTAGGACCTGATGGCGAAATCTATGTGAGCTGGTCGGGACCCGAAGGTATTGTATTTGACCGCTCGCTGGATGGCGGACAAAGCTGGCTGGACGAGGATATTGCTGTTGATCCGCATATCGGTGGCTGGGATTTCGATATCCCGGGTATTTCGCGCAGCAACGGCATGCCCGTGACCAAATGTGACCTCAGCAATTCTGTCCATCGCGGCACCATCTATATCAACTTCGCCGATCAGCGAAATGGCGCTGACGATACCGATATCTGGCTTACTAAATCGACAGATCAGGGTGAAACCTGGTCAGAGGCGGTGCGTGTAAATGACGACGGGCCAGGTAAGCAGCAGTTTTTTACCTGGATGGATATCGACCAGACCAATGGCTATCTGTATTTTGTGTTTTACGACAGGCGAGCTTATGACGATAATCAAACCGATGTATATATGGCTGTTTCTGCAGATGGAGGCGAAACTTTTACGAACACCAAAATCAGCGAAAGCCCTTTTATTCCGTGGAATAATGTCTTTTTTGGCGATTACAATAATATTTCGGCCCACAACAATACCGTGCGGCCTATCTGGACACGTATGGAAAACGGCGCGCGATCTATTTACACAGCCATTATTGATATGACTGTCGGCCTGCCCGATACGCCAAAAATCCCCTTCAGCCTTGCGCAAAACTATCCTAATCCATTTAAACAAAGCACTTTGATAAGCTATAAGTTACGCGATGCCGGCAAGGTAAACTTTACGGTGTATGACCAAACCGGGCGCGTGGTGGCCAGTCCAATGCAAGCTGAATATCACGAACGCGGAAAACACGAATACCATTTCGATGCTGAGCAATGGCAACTGGTTCCGGGGGTGTATTATTACGAAATCAGCAGTAATAATCAAGCCATGCACCGCAAGATGATAATCGCAAACAATTGATAGAAAGAGTATTATAGAATATTTTCAACCATTGATATTTTTTCTACCTTTGACGCGAATTTATTGTGAGGATTGCAATTTCAACTATGATTCAAGAAGAATTAAAACCTATACTGGAGACCATCCGGCGCAAAGCACTTGAAATAGGTGTGCGAAATCTATCGTTTGAAAAATTGGAGCCTCTGATTGGCAACGATATTCATATCCTTAATAAATACGTGAAGTCGAATGAGGAGCTGGTAGAAAAAACCCTGCAACTGGAGCGTGAGAAATTCATTGAGATTTTTATTGAGTACGATTTCGAAGGCATGAATGCCATTGATATCCTGCTAATTGTATCGCACGAGCTGGCTGAAAAATTTTACGACATCTCACCCGCCATCACCCACGAGCTGAAAGGACTTTTTCCGGATATTTACCAACAACATTTTGATGAACGCGTCAATTTTATCTCTGATAAAATACGTATAAACCTCACCAAAGGCATCAGCCAGGAAATGTATCGTAGCGATTTAAGCATCGAGCTGATTGCCAGGCTATACATCAGCAGACTGATTGATATCCACAATCCTAACTTTTTCCCGCCGGAAGCTTTTTCTTTTAAAACACTTTTTGACGTTATGTTCGAGACTTTTGTGCGAAGCATTGCCACACCAAAAGGGCTGGACTATTACGAAGAGAAAAAGAATTCGGCAGGGTTTGAATAAAAAGAATTCTGGATGAGGTTTTTTTGAAACACTTTTTAACTTTTACCTATCAATAGCTTGTCTCTAACGAGAAAGTTTTTTTATTCGCGCTCACGCGATGGAATTGGGTGGAAATGGACATCTTTCGAAAATTCAACACAAAACCGTAGTAACTCCCCTCGGATTAGACTAAAATCGACAAAATTTATTTGACAGCGGAAACCGAGCCCTATCAGGATAATATTACCGTCATAAACATATTTGGAAATTGCCGTCACTGCGGTATTTCTAGTATTTCTAAAAATCCCAAAGGTTTTAAAAACCTTTGGGATTTAAAAATAATTCTGCCGTTTTCGCGCTAATACAATGACAGTCAAGTAGACTCAGTATTGAATCCTCAAATCATGAACCCACTCCGAAAAGTATTCTTCTGCCACAAAGACACCAATTCACGAAGATAGCACGAAGAGTTTAATGCTAATAATCAGTATTTTGTAATTCTTTGAGCCTTAGAGACTTTGTGGCATTTCTTCATTTCTTGACTTTTCAGAGGAGGCTCAATCTTCAAATCTTCAAATCCTCAAATCTTCAAATCTAGGAATCCTCAAATCCTTCAACGAAGCAAGCTCGTCGTACCCCACGTAACCTCTTGAATTTTTGAATATTGAATTTTTGAATCTTCAAATCCTCAAATCTTTCTTAAATTTTACTCGGCCAAAACTTTATCTTCGCCAGATACAGCACATGATACATAGCCGGAACTATCACCAGCGTAAGGAAAGTGGCAAAGCTAAGTCCGAAAATAATCGTCCATGAAATCGGGCCCCAGAACATGGCGTTATCGCCTCCAAAATAAATATCCGGTTTAAAATTTTGAAAAAGTCCTATAAAGTCAATATTTAGGCCAGCTGCCAGCGGAACAAGTCCGAGCACCGTTGTGATGGCTGTTAGCAGCACAGGTCGTAGCCTGGTTTTGCCGGCCTCAATCAGGCTTTCTACCGATTCTTTGTAAGGCAGGTCGCCATCGGGGTCGAGACCCATATCCAGTTTGCGCTGCCGTTTTAGTATCGTGATATAATCAATCAAAACAATGGCATTATTCACCACCACGCCCGCCAGAGAAACAATACCTACGCCCGTCATAATCACCACAAAATCCATCCGGAAAGTGCCCAGGCCGCCAAAAACACCGATGGTGCTGAACAACACGCTAGCCATGATAATAATAGGTTTTACGATCGAGTTAAACTGGCCTACCAAAATCAACAGTATGAGACTCACCGCAATCAGCATGGCACTCACCAGGAAAGCCATACTATCGGCTTGCTCTTCCTGTTCGCCAGTAAACTCATAGCGGTAACCCTCCGGAAAGTTAAAGTTGGCCACGATGGGTTTAATCTGTTCATTGATTTCAGTGGCATTATAACCCGTAATCACGTTAGAGCTAATGGTAATCATACGGTTACGGTCTTTACGCGTAACGGCGCCATAGGTAGAGCTCAACGAAACATCAGCAACAGCAGAAATTGGCACCTGCACAATTTTTCCACTGGCCTGATCACGAAATGTAACACGCTGGTTAAGTAGCGCAGAAAGGTTGTAGCGATACTCATCCTGCATGCGCAGTTGTATCGGATATTCGTCTTCACCAACTTTAAAGTTAGATATTTCTGAACCAAAGAGTGCCGTGCGTATAGTGCTGGCAATCTGTGCGGAAGAAAGCCCGAAGCGCCTTGCCTTGTCGCGGTCAATAGTAACATTCAGCTCGGGTTTACCCACGTCAAGGTCGATCTGAAGGCCTTCTATGCCCGGAACGCGGGCATTGTTGATGTGACCTATAATACTATCGCTCAGCGCAATGAGCTTATCAAAGTCTTTACCACTGATCTCCAGGTTAATGGGTTTCCCAACCGGCGGTCCTTCGTTCTGTTTTTCGATGGTGAGCAGCACACCCGGATAAACGCCCAGCAGCTCATCAGAGAGCTGTTTCATAATTTTTTTACTGCTTATGCCGCCGCGATCCTGGTAGTCAATAAAGTTAACCGTTATCAGTCCTTTGTTTGGGCCGCCACCGCGTCCGGAAAAACCACTATTTTGACTCACTGCACCACTTCCGATATTAGTCAGCACCGATTTAATAATTTGTCTATTAGGTTCCAGTATTTCATACACGCGGTCTTCAATAATACTCACCAGCGAGTCAGTAGCGTCAATGTCAGTTCCCAATGGCAGCTCGGCCAGAATATTCACATATTTGGGATCGCCCGATGGAAAAAACTCTACCTGCGGATCGCTGTTAAAATAAAGCGTCAACGTAACCAACATCAACACAAAAGTGCCAATCACAGCCAATAAGGCATTGCTTTTGCGCAGTGTGAGGGCAAGGGTTTTTAGGTACATATTTTCGAACCAGACTAAAAAAGTATTTTGAAACCAGCGCGCAAAACGGTCCAGAAAAGCCAGATGCGCCAAGCCGATTAGCGCAAAAAGCACCAGGATATTGGCCAATGCCGTAACTCCTGTCAGGTAAAAAATCACTGCAACGCCAATCAGTGAGCCGGAAATAGTTAGCTCGCGTTTGATACTGGGCTTTCTGTTGGGATCGTCTTTTTTAAAGAACTTAGCCGATACCACCGGAATAATCACCAAAGCCGTAAAAAGCGAACTGATGAGTACGATAATCAGCGTCATGGGCAGGTATTTCATAAATTCGCCAATGATGCTGTCCCAGAAGATAAGCGGGAAAAATGCCGCCAGCGTAGTCGCAGTAGAGGAGATAATCGGCATAGCAATTTCACCCACGCCCTGCCGTGCCGCCTCGGCTAGCGAATAGCCTTTGTCCACATAGCGATAAATATTTTCCACCACCACGATGGCATTGTCCACCAGCATCCCAAGGGCCAAAATCAGCGAGAAAAGCACAATCATATTCAGCTTAAAGCCCATAAATCCCATCACCATAAAGGAGATAAACATAGAAAGCGGGATGGCCAGGCCAACAAATAGGGCGTTGCGAGTGCCCAGGAAAAAGTAAAGCACCAGCACCACAAAGATGATTCCCATGATCATGCTGTTCTCTAAGTTGCTCAGCTGCAGCTTAATCTGTTCCGACTGGTCGTTGGTAAGCGTGATGGATAAATCTTCGGGCAGGGATTTGTTGCGCTGTGATTCTTCTATAAGCCGAAAAATCTTATCGGTAGCTTCCAGCAGGTTTTCGCCCCCCTTTTTTATTACCTGAACCGATACCACCGGCTTGTGATTGAGGCGCGCATAGCTGGTAGGATCTTCAAAACTGTAAACCACGGTAGCTACATCACGCAGATAGACGATATTGTTGTCTTCGTGTTTTATAATGATGTCTTCAATTTCTTTGGTGTTGGTAAATTCGCCCGCAATGCGCACCGAACGTGTTGTTTGGCCGGTTTTTATCTCGCCGCCCGACATGGAAACGTTCTCATTTTTGATTGCCGCTTCAATATCACCAAAACCCAGTTTGAAGGCGTCGAGCTTGTGCTGATTTACGTGGATTTTTATCTCCCTTTCGGTAATCCCGGTGAGTTCTACCTTGGATATTTCTGAGAAGGCCTCAATTTCATCTTCCAGGTATTCAGCGTAATTTTTAAGCTCGTTAATGCTGTAATCACCTGATAAATTGATGTTTAGAATAGGAAACTCTGAGAAGTCGATATCCGTCACCATCGGGTCTTCCAGCAGGTTGTCGGGCAGTTCTTTTTTGGCTTTATCCACCGCATCTTTCACTTCTTGCAGGGCATCCTTGATGTTAACGTTGGTGTTGAACTCCACAAAAACATTGGAAACATCCTGGCTCGACAGTGAGGTCATTTTCTTGATGCCATCCACCGACTCAATCTCTTTTTCGAGTTCTCGGGTGATCAAATTCTCAATATCTAAGGGCGAGTTTCCGGGATATATCGTTTGCACCATCACTGTAGGAATCACGATATCGGGGAAGAGTTCTTTGGGAAGCGACCGGTACGAATAGAAGCCAAAACCCATCAATATTAGTGTGAGCAAAAAGATGGTGTTGCGGTTGTTGAGCGCCCAGGTCGTAGGTGCAAAGTCCCTTTCTTTGGGAGGGTTTTTAGGTTTGTCTGTCATAATAGTTGCTGCTAAGATGTTTTGAGTAAACTACCGTCGGTGACGCGGCTAAAACCGTCGGTAATTATTTGGTCGCCGGCCTCCAGGCCTTTGGTAACGCGGGTATTGCTACCAAAAGTGCGCCCTGTAATGACGTAGCGTTTACGGGCTACGCGTTCGTTATCTTCTTTAGCTGCCACATAAATATAACGGCCATTGAGGTCTTCTTTAATGATTTTGGAAGGAATTACCAGGCTGTTTTCTGCCGTAAAATCATTCACTCGGATGATGGCTATCATATTGGGCTTCAGCATTTCTTCTTTATTATCAAGGCGTAGCTCCACCTCAAACGTGCGGTTATTTTTGTTGATGACATTACTCACCCTGTGTATCTTCAAAGTTTTTTCGTAGCCAGGATACGATGGAATTGTCAGGCTCACTGTGTCGCCGCTTTTGATAAAGGGCAAAAAAGATTCTGAAATATCAGCCCGCACATACAACTCGCTCAGGTCAACCAGCTGAATCAGTTGCATCCCTGGAACGGCAAGCTCGCCCTTTTTTTGGTTCACCTTTTCTACAATGCCATCGATGGGTGCAACAATCACCGACATATCCAGCTGTGCCTGAATAGTCTCCAGGCGATTTTCCAAACTTTTTTTATTGTTGCGGGCTTCCAGGTATTGCAGCTCCGAGCCGATCTGTTGTTTCCAAAGCCTTTCCTGTCGCTCATAAATCTCTGTAGCCAGCGCCAGCGAAGTTTTTAGCTCGGCGATATTTTTTTCTGTCACTTCGGTATTCAGCCGGGCAAGCAGTTGACCTTTATGCACACGGTCGCCCTCCTGAACATAGATTTCCATAATTTGACCGTTTACTTCAGGACTTATATAGGCCTCATTCACAGCTTCAACACTTCCGCTGGCTTCAAAAAAGTGTTTAAAAGTAACCGGCTCTACTTCTTGAAGCACCACCGGTTCGCGCGTAAGCTGCTCTTCGCCATTAGAAATCACAGCCAATTTCTGTTCTGTTTCGCTGATCTGTTGTGTGATTTCACGTTTTTGCTGGCGGAGCGACTCCAGCTTGCTGCTCAAAGATTGTTCTGTTTCTGATGTGCCACAGGAAGATAAAAATCCTAGGATCAGTGCAGTAAGTATTAAATGTATTGTTCTCATGTAGTCTTATTTACTTTCAATGGTGATAAACTCTGGATGATGATTCTGGATATATTGCCTACCTTTTTTGGAGATAATCCCGAAAAGGTGGTATTTGAATACCTCTGTAAAAAATTTGTTGGAGTGTAATTCTTCGGTAGTGATGAGGTCGCTGTGCATAAAATACTCAATGCGCAAAAGGCTCAGTTTTGCTAGTATCTCGTCGTCAATATCGGCGCGGTAATAGGCTTCGGCTTTTCCCTTTTTCAGGTTTTCTAGCAACATACTATAGGTGTGAAAACGGTGTGTTTCGCGTAACTTTTTGAAAAGTTGTGGAAAAAAGCGCTCTAAATCAAACTCCAGGATTGGATTGTGTGAGCGAATCATCTCATTCACATAGCGATACACCTCCATCATTTCTTCAATGGCATTCAGGTTTTTATCGATGTTGTCCATCAAACACTGGTTTTGATCCATAATGGTGTTCAGCGCCTTCTCTACCAAATCATTTTTATCGGTAAAATACTGATATAAAGTCTTTTTTGAAATGCCAATCTGCCGGGCAAGCTCATCCATGGTGATGCTTTTGATGCCATACCGACTAAATATTTCGGCAGCTCTTGCAATAATTTCTTTTTCTTTTGAGTCCATTTTCTAACGTATTAATCCTGATAAGCATCTGCCAACAAGCTCTCCAGCGAAACGCCCATCTTGAGCACTTGCAAGGCTGCATTGATATATTGCGATTGTGCGTTGAGGTATTGGTTGTGGGTGTTCAGCAAGTCGAGGCTTGAGGCCACGCCTTCGCGGTATTTGATACCGGTGCGCCGAAATATTTTAGCAGCAATTTCTTTGTTTTTGCGCGTGTTGCTGTAGTTCAGTAGAGCGTTATCGTAGTCGTTTAGCGTGGTTTCAAATTGAATCTCCAGACTTGATTTAAGCTGCTTTTCAGCAACCCGGGTTTTTTCCAGCTCAAACTGTGCCTGCTTTACTTTGGCATGGCGCTGGCCGCTGCTGAAAATCGGGATATTCATATTGACACCAAATACCGAGCTGCCAAACCATTTTTCGTCGGAATTAAAAAAGTTCCAGTTGCTGCGCTGCGCCTGGGTTTGATAACTTACGAAAGCCGAAAGTGTAGGCATATAGTTGCTTTTTTCGAGCTTCACCTGAAGCAGTGCAAGGTCTTGCTGGTTTTTTAGAATCTGGAAGTCGATATTTTTGTGCACTTCAAAATTGCTGGCCTGCAGTGTTTGTTTCGTTGTTTCGGTCACCAGCTCCTCCAGGCTTTCTTCCAGCGACAAAGAGGCTTCCTTATTCAGGCCGAGATAAAATTTAAGGTAGGCCTTAGAAATTTCAAGCTGACTGAGGGCGTCTATTCGGCTTACCTCAAGGTCGGAAATCAAGAGCTCGAGCTGGTCAACATCCGTTTCTTCAACAAAACCATTTTCAAATATGGTGCGCGTTTCAACGGCCAACTTACGTGTAATATTCAAAGTGGAATCAATCACAGCAATGCCTTCTTCGGTTGCCAAAACCATAAAATAGGCTTCGGAAACGGTTTTTATCACGTCGATCTTACTTTTGCGAAACTGCTTTTTACTTTGCTGCAAAAAAGTTTTAGAAGCTTGTAAACCAACGATATAATTACCGCTAAACAACAGCTGGCTTACGGAGCCACTGAGCGAAGCATTGTATTTGGTGCCAAATTGTATTTCGACGTCCTGACCCGGCTTATCAAAAAAATCACCCGGCAAAAGCTGCGTCGGAAGTGCCATATTATCGTTGTAATTAACGGAAGCCTCAAGCTGCGGCAAACCAAGGCTGACGGCTTCTTTTACCCGGTAGCGTGCTTTGTCGATATCCAGCTCAGAGCTTTGAAGGCTATAATTATGCTCGAGGGCATACTCGCGTGCATTTTGCAGGTTCAACGACATTTCCTCGCTCTGTGCCAACAGCAAATCGGCACTTAGCAGCATCACTGCAAGCAGAAGAATAGTTACTAATTTATGTTTATCCATAAGGGTATATTCTCGTTTTTTTAGTTCGGATTTAATTTGGGGCTGCAAAATTAGAGTAATAAACAGCAGGAAACGATAATTGTTTAAAAAGTTTCCATAGTTTTTGTTAAAAAATTTAAGCTGTTTTGGTTGGCGTTGGCTTGAATCTCGAATTTTTCTGAGCCTTCTCCGGCAACTATCATTTTCACACGGCTCTATATTAACGAAAGCGTGTATTAAATGAAAATATGGGATAAAATTCTATAAACCCAGACAAGGATGTTTAAACTATTCTTAATGAGGCTTTTTTGATTTTTCAACGACTGAGAAATCGGACTAGTATATAGGACTGATTACCATTAAGTTAATCTCTTGTCGCGTGAGAAGCAGCTTTTTGACACTCTTGATTTAAGAGCTGCGCTTATTCTTGCTGCTTTTTAAGAACAGTCTTTTGATGAGACAAAATATCCTTCCTCCGACTAAAGCAGCTTAACAAAATAATCCTATACTAATAGGTGTTGAAAAATTTAGGACTTCGTAAACACCTGAAAAGCTTCTTCCATACTCAGCGCTTCTTGTTGCATCGACTGGATATTGATATCATGCGTCATCGCCCATTGCAGCAACTCTTTACGCACATTTTCTTTTTCGTTATATTCTATCAGCCAATGATTTGCACTAATTTCCTGCAAGCTCTTTATGCCTTTGATCTTTTTCAGCTGGCCGGCGTTCACTGTCTCTTCAAAACGCACCATCAACACATTGCTCTTGGGTTTCTTTTTCAGATTTTCGGTGCTGTCGTCGGCCACCAGCTTTCCTTTATTAATAATGATGGCGCGGTCGCAAATAGCTTCCACCTCTTGCATGATATGGGTGGACAAAATCACTGTTTTTTCTTTGCCCAGCGATTTTATCAGCGCACGAATATCAACCAACTGATTGGGATCCAATCCACTGGTAGGTTCATCAAGGATTAAAACTTCGGGATTATGCATCATGGCTTGAGCAAGTCCTACGCGCTGGCGATAACCTTTGGACAAGGCGCCAATTTTTTTATTTACTTCCAAACTCAGACCTGTTTGCTGGATCAACTCATCAATGCGCGGGCCAGTTTGCTTTCCCAATTTATGGATTCCGGCAATAAACCGCAGATACTCGGCCACATACATATCGGTATATAAGGGATTATTCTCGGGCAGGTATCCCACTAATTTGCGCACTTCCATCGACTGATCAATCACGTCAAAGCCATTTACAGAGGCTTCTCCGGCAGTAGGAGGAATAAAACAACTCAGAATTTTCATCAGTGTAGATTTTCCGGCACCATTAGGCCCCAGCAAACCAACCACTTCACCTTTATGAATAGTTAAACTAAGCTGATCAAGCGCCATTTGCTTTCCATACCTCTTGGAAACATCAGTTACAATTACCGACATAAATATAAATTTTCAACAAAAATACGGCATTTTTAAAGAAGAGACATTGACGGCTTTTGACAGAAACAAACAGATTATATCAATGATTTACATCCGCAAC
>Ga0265295_1007378_pt1 | contig 12700 bp, 12 predicted proteins | sample Munlansysbiofilm_FD_192503 | JGI IMG/M metagenome (GOLD analysis project Ga0265295, IMG submission 192503) | Leachate microbial communities from a municipal landfill in Southern Ontario, Canada - Methane capture system biofilm | ecosystem: Engineered > Solid waste > Landfill > Unclassified ... | reverse complement strand
GTCTGCACCGCATAAGCACGCCAAGATGGATAGCGCGATGATCTCGAGCAAGTTGTGCTTTTTAGTCCGGTCAACCCGTGGGTCTTTCAAGTCACTGAAGATTATTGAAAACGCTGCCTCTTCCATATTACACCTCTTTTGTGTTAGAGATGCATGTTCCTTGCCAGTTTAATAATTTAGATGCGTTTGCCCTGTCAATTGTTCTCTAACTTTTGCACATTTTCCGTTTTTATGATAAATTAGTTGATGGATTAACTAATTCGAATCCTGAAGTAAAAGTGAGTATATTTAGAAAACTATGAACGAACATATTAACAACACTCCCGATTGGGTCAAAAATGCGGTATTTTACCAAATTTTCCCGGACCGTTTCGCATGGAGCAATAAAGTTGTCAAACCGGGAAAATTTGAAAAATGGGATAGCATCCCAACTCCCGACGGATTTAAAGGCGGCGACTTGCTCGGCGTCTATGAAAAACTGGATTATCTTGAAGACCTTGGCATTAATGCCATCTACTTCAATCCAATTTTCGCTTCCGCCTCTAACCATCGCTATCACACCTTCGACTATTATCAGGTTGACCCCCTGCTCGGTGGTAATGAAGCCTTCTCAACACTTCTCGAAGGAGCGCATCAGCGCAACATTCGAGTTGTTTTAGATGGCGTTTTCAATCATGCCAGCCGAGGCTTTTTCCCCTTCAACCATGTTATGGAAGTCGGTAAGAATTCACCATATTACAACTGGTTTCACATCAAAGGCTTGCCCCTGAACGCTTACACCAACCATCCCAATTACGAATGTTGGTGGAATCTACCCGCTTTGCCAAAACTAAATACCGGCAATCCTGAAGTACGCAAATACATCATGGATATCGCCCGATTTTGGCTTGAAAAAGGTATCGATGGCTGGCGTTTGGATGTCCCTTTCGAAATTGATGACGACAGTTTTTGGGAAGAATTCCGTGAAGTGGTCAAATCGACCAATCCCGATGCCTATATCGTCGGCGAGATTCCCAGCGAAGCCCAGCGTTGGCTCAACAGCGGCAAACAATTTGACGCAGTGATGAACTATCAGCTAACCCAAGCAATCCTTAGATTCGTCGGTGGTTCAAAAATCAATTATGAATTGGCGGATGGCATGATGGGCTTGGAAGTTAAAACCCCCATAATTGCTGAAGAATTCGCCAAACGAACCAGCGATTTGCTCAACATCTATCCCACAGAAGCTGCCCTGGCTCAGATGAATTTACTTGACAGTCACGACATGCCGCGCTTCCTTAGCTTGGTTCAAGGCGACCTGCGCCGATTGAAACTTGCTTATAGCTTCTTGTTCACCTATCCGGGTGCCCCAACTGTCTATTATGGTGATGAGATTGGCTTGGAAGGTGGCAAAGACCCCCTGAATCGGGCGACTTTCCCTTGGGATCAGAACCTTTGGAATGAGGAATTACATGGTTTTGTGCGTGAACTTATTACCGTTCGCCATTCCATGCCCGCCTTAAGGACCGGCAGTTTTGAACCGATCTATGCACAAGACTCGCTCTTTGCCTATCTGCGACGAGAAGGCGAAGAGACTGTCTTAATCGTTTTGAATGCAGACGAAAAAAGCCAGACGGCAACTATTGAGCTTAAGAATGCATTCCAGGAACAAAGTGAGTTGCAAGACCAGATTGGAAACGCGAATTACCGGGTTGAAAACAACCAGCTCAGCCTGACCCTTCCCGCCCTGAGCGCGATGATTTTGGCTTAAAAATTTCAGATTAGAAGCAAAGGCACTGCAAAATAACGCAGTGCCTTTTTTGATTAAACTTATTCAGCTTGAATCAAAGGTAGGGCGCGGTTGAAGGTGCCGGAAAAATCATGATTCGGAAATTTTGTGCACCTTCAATACCACTCACTGCGTTCGGGTACGATGTCCGCCATCATAAGTGCGAACCTGAAGCTCGTAAAAGCGAGACTGGCTGATTGAAAGGGCACAAGTTAAACCAATCTCAAAATTATAAGCCCTTTCAATCTAGCCCTACGATCTTCAGATATATTGCAGTGCCTTTTTGGTTAAATTATTCGTCTTACAAAACAAAGGGGAAAAATTTTTCAAGCAAATTCAAAAATAGCGGAAAAGTCCAAATTGCCAGCAAGCCGCTTAGCAATCCAATCAGCCAACCAACAACTACGTCTGAGAGATAGTGCAAGGCTAAAGCAACGCGAGAATAGCCCACTAAAAAAGCCCAGAGGAAAACCAAAACACTCAGCCAGGGTTTATCAAATGTTGCTACTATGATCGCAATCGCGATCGCTCGGGCAGCATGCCCGGAAGGGAAGGAATGGGGATCAGTTTCCCGATAGACCTGGCCGAAATCACCTTCAGGCCTGGGACGTTTAATCACAAATTTGATACCTAAAACAATCACGGCAAGCAGCACCATGCTAAAAGCCATGAATACCGCCATTTGTCGCACTGTTCCTTGATTGAAGATCCAAACCAAGATCAAGCCCGCCAACCAATACCAGGAATCACAGCTATGGCTAATCAGGCTTAAAATCAATCTCAAAAAACGCTTATCTTCGGGGATAAGCATTTTTTGTGACCATTCGACATCTTTCTTCTGCAGTTCAAGCATTAGCTGATGTTAGCCTCCGGTCAAAAATGGAATTGCCGCAATTGCAGAAAAAGCAAGAAAGACCAAAACAAAAGCTAAAACAGCCTCTTTCCATGTTCTTTGGTCCACAAAACCCTTCTCTCGGTCAATCGACCAACGGGTTCCGGCTAAAAAGGCGAAAAAGGCACCGGCAATTAAGCCACCGATATGCCCCCAATTGTCAATCGAACCGGAGGTCACACCTATTACCAAGTTCAACACCAAAATCGAGCCAATATTCATTAAATTGTTGCGCCCCTTATTCGGAAAGAAATCCCGATTTTGATAAATGAAGATTGCTTCCGCCGCCAAAAGTCCAAAAATCGCCGTTGAAGCTCCCAAGGATGGATTTTTTGAAAGCACAAAAGAAAGCACATTTCCACCGAAGGCTCCGATAAAATAGAGCATACCGAAGCGGTAGCTGCCGTTGATTCTTTCAATAGAGCGCCCTAAAACATAAAGGGCATACATATTCATCAGCAAGTGCAATATAGATCCATGCAAAAAGACCGGTGTAATCAATCGCCAAAGCTGGCCTGCCAAGATAAGCTCGTTTACTTTTCCAAAGTAGACAAATAGCAAATCTATCCCATACAGATTCTTTGTCAGCGTTTGGACAAGATAAATTAAAAAGGTAAAAACCATCAAAACATAGGTCAAAACAGGTTTGTGTTGCTTTGGTCCTTGCATAAAAACTGGGCGATTTTGAGCGCTTTCCGGTTCTGGTTCTACGTCGATAATTGGGGTTTGGTCGCTCACAGGCACACCTTCCTCGGTTTAGTTTTCAAATGTTCGGCTTTGATTATTGCCTGGATATCGGCAATAGTTTGGTCGAGATGCTTGTCTGAATTGACTACCATATAATCAAATTCATCGATCAAAGCATATTCATCCGCCGCGATTTTTAGGCGGACTTCCAGTTCTTCGGGAGTCTCACTGCGCCTTTCCAAAAGACGGTTAATCCATTCCTGACGGCTATTGGCGGTGAGAAAAATCAGAATTGCGTCCGGGCAAATCTTGCGAATCGTCATCGCGCCCTGGACGTCCAAACGCATAATCACATCTTTACCGGAGCCAAAAGCTTCGATCACCTGCGATTTGGGGATACCTTTGTAATCCGAATAGACCCTGGCATATTCAATCAATTCATTATTTTCAATCTTTTTTTCAAACTCTTCGCGGCTGACAAAGAAATAATCTTTCCCTTCCACCTCTTCAGCCCGTGGTTCACGAGTGTTCATAGTAATCACAAAATGCGTGTCTATGTTTGTTTTCCGCAACAGTCCAACCACTGCATCTTTACCGATGCCCGAAGGACCTGAAATGACAATCAAAAGTGGGTTTGTGGGTAATGCGCCAAAAGTAAGTGCTTGTTCGTCCATGTTTTTCTCTTTTAATAGATTGCCCTCATTATAAATGAAGAAAAGAAAAATTGGAACAGCAGGAAACGGGAAACGGGGAGCGGGGAGCGGGAAACGGGGAATAGAGCCAAGAGCCAAGAGCCAAGCCCAAGAGCCAATGGAAAAAAGAAGGCGGTAAATCTAAAATTTCCTGCCCTCTACAAATTGTTAACTACTAACTGTGTACTGCCTGCTGCGAACTATAAACTGCCTACTGCGAACTGTTTTACTCTTCAATAATCGTAATCGTATGTTCGATTTTGGCAGTTTTGGACATCATCGCAATTGCCTGGCAATATTTGGTCTCAGAAAGTTCAACCGCCCTTTCAACGTCGGCACGTTTAATGTCTTTACCGGTGATGATGTATTCAAAATGCATATTGGTAAAAACATGCGGGTGACCATCGGGGTAGCTTTCAACATGGACCTTGCATTCGTAGTTGCTTATATCGACCTTCTTTTTGCGCAAAATCGAGAGCACGTCCATGCTGGAACAACCGGCTGTGCCAATTGCCAGGAGGGCGGTCGGGCGAAAGCCTTTGTTTTCTCCACCGCCGGCTTCAGAGGCGTCCATAATCAGGCTATGTCCGCTGTCCGAAGTGCCGGTAAATTCCATGCCGCCATTCCAATTAAGTTTTACATCCATTTTGTCTCCTTTTTTCGAACCGACCGGTCCGAAGTCTAATTTATCAGGTGAAAGCACCCGTCTGGGTCAAACCACAAGTTTTGCAAACCAAGTTGAGCAAGCCGTCATAGCTGACGGTGTCACTTCCACAAGCCGGACAAGGCTTTCCGTAACGGAAATTTGCCATCTGGCAGGGCTCGGACTCTAGCTTTTCTTCTTTTTCGGTTTTATTTTGCTTCACAAGCTTTATGATAAAAAAACTGCTCCCTAAATTCAAGGGAGCAGATTGGACAGCTAACTTTGTTAACTCATTTCTACTAATTGCCAGTTTGGTTGAACGTCAAAATCTAAATTGTCGGTTTGACCGGCAACAAGATGACGATAAGCCGCTCCGGCAATCATTGCGGCGTTATCGGTACAGAGATTAATGGGAGGAATGTGTACTCTAAAACGAGTTTGGGCACGGAAAGTTTCGCGCAAGGCACGGTTAGCGCTCACACCACCGGCAACGATGATGTCTTTGGCTTTATAATTTTCAGCGGCAGCAAAGGTTTTTTCGTATAAGGCGTCGACAACCGCTTGCTGAAAACTGGCTGCAATATCAGCAACCGGTAATTCTTTTCCGCTTTGCTTGTAATCTTCCACGGTTCGCAATACTGAGGTTTTCAAACCGCTGAATGAGAAATCCCAAGGTTTATCCATGCGGGCTTTGGGGAAGTTGAATGCCCGAGGGTTGCCATTTTGGGCAGCCTTTTGGATGGAAGGTCCGCCGGGATAAGCGAGATTGAGCAGACGGGCGACTTTATCAAAGGCTTCACCGGCGGCATCATCTGCAGTTCCACCTAAAACTTCGTAGTCTAAATGCCCTTTCATCAAAATCAATTCGGTATGTCCGCCGGAGACCAGCAAAGCCACGAGCGGTAGTTTTGGTTCGGGGTTTGGTTTGGAGTCTGCCGGATAGAGCCAGGCGGAATAGAGATGACCTTCCAAATGGTTGGTGCCGATGATTGGCAATTCAGCGGATAGCGCCAGAGCTTTCGCCATGTTGACACCGACCACCAGCGAACCGGCTAAACCGGGGCCACGGGTAACTGCGATAGCGTCGAGGTCGCTAAGCTGCATGTGGGTTTCTTGCAAGGCTTCGTTGACCACGGCATGGATGGCGCGCACATGCTCACGAGAGGCAAGTTCGGGGTAAACACCGCCAAATTGGGCATGCAAATCGACCTGACTGGCAATCACGTTGCTCAGGATGAGCCGACCGCCTTCGACGATTGCCGCAGCGGTTTCATCGCAAGAGCTTTCAATGCCCAGGATACGAAGATGATCATTTTTCATGCTTAACCACCTTTCATAGGAATCACCAAATCCATTGGGAAATCAACGAATTTTTCAAAACTACCGTCTTCTTTGACGTACCAGCTGTCTTCCAGGCGGATGCCGTAGCCTTTACTGGGGTAGTAGAGGCCCGGTTCAAGCGTGAAGACTGAGCCAACCTTGAGCGTATTCGCCGGGTCAGCAGCGCGGCCGAGCCAGGGTTTTTCGTGGACATTTAAACCGAGGCCATGCCCAAGGCTGTGGATATAGCCTTCACTGGCAGCCGGGTTTTGGCGGATGGTTTCGTGACCAAAATCTTCAAAAATTTGACAAGTGAGTTCTTGATATCGACCGCCCTCAGCGCCCAGTTCGAGCTCGGCGGCAACTCTGTCATAAACTTCTTTGACCTGATTGTAAGCTTCCTGAATTTCTTCGGGAGCATAGCCCAAACACCAGGTTCGGGTGAAATCATAGAAATAAACGCCACCGGTCTGACAAGGGAAGATATCGAAGACGATCGTCTTGCCGAGTTGGATTGGGTCGCTTGGCGTCCCGCCGCTATGGGGGAAACCGGCATCGCGCCCGATGGCAAAGATGGTAGATTCAGGGTTTTCTGCTCCGGCTTCAGCCAGCCAAAGGTCAATCAGGCTTTTCACATCGCCGATGGTCAGGGGAGTTCCGTCTTCTTTAATCAGGGTTTCGTCAACAACTTTGTGAGCGGTCATAAAATCTTGAACGCGCTGGACAACGCCGGTTGTGATGATGCCCATTTTTCGAATTTCTTCAATTTCTGCCGGGTCTTTTGTGGCACGCGCTTCAAGGATGATTTTGTCGCCATAGTCGCCTTTGAAGTGAATGCCGGGCATGATGTCTTCAATCTCACGAATGAGCGAATAAAAGGGTCCAAATTCAATATTGCCATAAAGCATGACATTTCCTTGGGATAAACCGATGTCAGTGAGCATCTTGCGATAGCGCATAGCATTTGCCTGAAGCATGTTGCCACCGGCTTCTTTGACAAATTCTGCCATGGGATATTGCGTGTAGCAAATTAAATCAAAGCCGGTTTTGGCAGCTTCTTCGCTTTCCATAACGCCGTGGAAGAGAATCGGTTTTTTGCCGGGAATAATAAAAAGGTCGCTCATGGTAACATGGATGGGACCGGTGAAATAAACCATCGAGGGGTTGTGTTGGGCGGCACCGCTAATCCATAAGGCGTCGACATTGTTGTTTTTGATTAATTGTTCAAGGTCTTTTTTCATAATTCCTCCGAGAGTGCTGTTTTAAGTTGGCTTAATAATACTTCTTCTTGAGCGGTTTGAATGGTTCTGGGGTCTACCAAAACTAAATTGTCCTCAATTCGGCTGATGATAGGGCTCTCAAAAGAACGCAAACGCTGATTGAATTTTTTGGCAGACTTTGGTTTGAAAGCCAAGAGCCAGGTTGGGAGGCTTTGGCTTGGTAAGCTGCCACCGCCGATCATGGATTCGCCGGGAATCACCTCACCGGCTTGCAATTCTTTTTGCCAGCTTTCTGCTTTGGCTTTCAAATCAGCTTCCTTGCGATTGAGCATGTTGAGTACCGGGATGTTTTGGATGGCACTGCCTTTGAGATATTCAAGCAAGGTGGCAGAAAGAGCTGCTAAGCAAAGTTTGTCGGCTCGCAAAGCGCGATAGAAAGGATGTTTACGGATTTTATCAAGCAAGTGAGCCTTACCGACAATGATTCCGGCTTGCGGTCCTCCAAGCAATTTGTCACCGGAGAAACAAGCGAGGTCAACCCCATCCGCAATTGCCTTTTGTACAGTTAATTCAGATTCCAAACCGAAAACTGCCGGGTCAATCAAAGCCCCGGAGCCGAGGTCATGCATTACCGGTATTTCATATTGAGCTGCCAGTTCCGTGATTTCTGAGAGGCTCGGTTCGCCGGTGAAGCCGACAATTTTGAAGTTGGATTGATGTGCCAGGAGCACCAGCTTTGAACCATCTTCAATGGCTGTTTGGTAGTCGCTAAGATGTGTGCGGTTGGTTGTGCCGATTTCGACTAATTTTGCACCTGACAAGCGCATTACTTCAGGAATTCGAAAACCACCGCCAATTTCGACCAGTTGCGAGCGGGAAATGCAGACTTTTTTGCGATTTGCAAGCGCCGCCAAAGCGAGCATAACCGCTCCGGCATTGTTATTGACAACCAGGGCAGCTTCGGCACCGGTCAGTTTAATCAAAAGGTCAGCGGCATGGATATCGCGTTTGCCCCGTTTCCCTTTTTCGAGGTCGTATTCAAGGTTGGAATAGTTTAAACCAATCATCGATATAGCCTCGATTGCAGATTGGGAAAGCGGGGCACGGCCCAAATTGGTGTGCAAAACAACACCGCTGGCATTAATCAGAGGTTCCAGACTTGGTGCTGATTCAGTTTTTAAATAGTTGCTTATTCTATTGATCAGTTGAGCTTCATCCGGCAGAGCTTTGCCTTTGCTGACTTCCTCGCGAATTTCGGCAAGGATAATACGAACGGCTTCAAGACAGAAATCGTGCCCATATTCATCCTGCAAGTCGAGCAAGGGTGGTGTGTTCAGGATGGCGTTGACTGAAGGAATGGTTCGTAAAGAGTTCATGCTTTAGTGCTCTGCCCAGGCTTCCAGCGACTGCGTTCCCACATTCGAATCAGGAATTCGATAATAAACAAGGCAACTCCTAAGATTATCGCCATAGTCGGGGTGAGAACCCGACCGATTTGTAACCAAGCAAGCATAGCGGCAAAAACACCAAACCAAACTGCCTGGCGAATAACCACAGGAGGTCCGGCAGGGTCTTCAGACGGGAAGCGACGATTGATGAACCAAGTGAGGGGCATAAAAAGTCCCGAGACCAGCAGGAGCAGGCAGAAATAGAAGAGCCAGCGCGGACCGACTGTCGGGAGCATCTGAGTCATCACGAGATACAAGCCCCCACCTCCGGCGAGTATGAGGATGATAATTGCAGGCAAGTAATAAGAAAAAGCTTGGCTTTTGGAATCTTCTTTCATATGGAAAATTATACTTGACTTAGCGGAAAATTGACGGAATGTCGATAGAAACAGGGAGCGGGAAACGGGTAGCGGGGAGCAGGAAATAGGAAATAGAGCTAAGAGCCAAGAGCCAAGAGCCAAGGGGGGCGGGGGGGTTGCTCTAATCCCCCTATTGCTGTTCCTTGTATCCCGTTTACGAGGCTCTTAAGAATTCAACCAAGCTTGCTAAGTTACGGAAGGTTTTTGTATAAAGTCCGTCGCTCAATTCCCAGCTTCTTTCTCCATTCTTTTCCAGAATGTTGAGCTGGAGCTCAGTTTCGGTGGGGGAGGGAAAAACCTGGAAGCCAATTCGTTCAAGTGCGCGTTCGGTCCAGACACGGTTTTCGCCATCGCCTTGTAAAGAAATTTGTCCGGCAAAATTACTTGAAACGGAAAAATGGCCGTTCATGACATCAAAATTGATTCGATCCCGTTCGAAAACTCGTTGGAAATCGCCGCTAAGGACTAAATCTTCCGGGGCGGCTTGCAATATATGCCCATTGGATGCCATCAACCAAAATTGATCGGCACTTCTCATTGCCAAATCAAGGTCATGGGTAGAGGTTAGGACCGTCCTGCCATGAACGGTTGCTAACTCGTGCAATAAATTCATAATCGAAACCCGTCCGGGCAAATCGAGGTAGGCGGTCGGCTCGTCTAAAACCAAAAGGCGGGGTTCTTGGGCGAGAGCACGGGCAATCATCACTTTTTGCCGTTCGCCATCGCTAAGACGGTGTACCATGCGTTCTTCAAAACCGAGCATGCCAACCAGAGACAGGGATTCGTGCACAATTTGCCAATCGTGCTCGGTCATTCTGTCAAACATACCTGTGAATGGAAAGCGACCCATCGCCACCAGCTCGTTGACCGTCATGGCACCAACCTCAATCGGGCTGGTCAGCACGACACTAACTTCATATGCTAATTCTTTGCCGCTGTATTTCTGTAATTCTTTGCCATTCAGGCAAATTTCGCCCCCTAAAGCTGGTTGTAAACCGGTTAAGGTTCGTAACAAAGTTGATTTTCCGGCACCATTGGGTCCCACTAAACAAATGAACTGACCTTCGTATAAATTTAAATTCAGATGATCAGCGACAATCGTGCGGTGAGGTTTGCCATTGAGATAGCCAATTTCAAGCGATTTAATCGAAAGCACAGTCTTTTTCATACGTTAAAGGTTGACCGTCCTTTCTTGCCAAGAACTACCCAAAGCACAAAAGGTGCACCGAAGAAGGAAGTAACGACATTAATGGGTAAGATGTATTGACTGCCGGGCATTTGGGCAATCATATCGGCTGTTACGGCGACAATCGCCCCAATTAATAGAACAGCCGGAATGAGCGTTTTATGGTTGGCTGTCTTGAACATGTTTCGGGCAATATGGGGTACGGCAACGCCGATAAAGCCGATTGGGCCACAAAAAGCGGTGACAACTCCTGCCAATAAGGAAGAACTGATTAGTATCATCAATCGCATTTGTTTGATGTTTAAACCCATCGATTTGGCATAATCTTCGCCTAACAAAAGAGCGTTTAAGCCTTTTGGCATTAATGCTAATAAGATTATTGCGAATAATACAACGGGAATCATGACTGATAGCTCTGTCCAGGTTACGCTGGTGAAAGAGCCAAAAGACCACATGCTGTAGGCTTTAACTTTTTCCGGAGCGCTAAATGAAATAAGCAAACTGACCAATGCTCCGGTTGCATGGCCAAACATTAAGCCTAAAATTAAGAGTGTGGTTGGTTTTTGTACTTTTCTTCCGACCAGTAAAATTAGACCCATAACAATTGCCGCACCAATGGAGGCAGCGACTACCAAACCAAAGCTGCCCAAGGCGGTTAAGCTCGGAATAAATAGCCCGCCAGCCATTCCAACCCCCATAATTGCGAGGGCAACACCCAGACTTGCTCCGGAATTGATGCCCAAAATAAAAGGGTCTGCCAAAGGGTTGCGGAACATGGTTTGCATTTGAAGGCCGGCAGCGCTAAGGGCTGCTCCCGCTAAACCAGCGGTAATAATTTTTGGCAGGCGATAGTTTAGGACAATATAAACCCAACTGTCTTTGACCCCCGGCTGCCCAAACAAAATTTTAAAAATTTCCCCCATAGGAATCCTCACGGAACCTAAAAATAAATTGAGAGCCGCTACCAGGAAGAGGACAGCCGGAAGAATCCAAAACAACCAGTTATTAGCCTTTTGTTTTGAAGCTATCGGTTCAGCTTGCATGGGCGACTCTCTCATTTATATCAGTTTACTCTTACTGCTACTGAAGCTGTTGGTAGTAGAAGAAAGTATGATCCGGAACCAATTCAGGATACAAAATCTTAATCATATCGAGCAGGATAACATCAGGATTTGCGACGCCACTTTCAAAATAATCGCTGCCGCCCATGGCGGTTGTGCGGGCATTGTTGTTATATACTTCGCCGCTCTGATATGCGTCGAAATCGGCAAGCCGTTCGTCCATGGCAGCAAGTGAGGCTAAATCGGTAGCCATACCAACGTTAATCCAAACATTGGCTTCCTTGGCGCGTTCAAAGACTGTTTCGAAATCAAGAGTTTGAGAGTAATAACCGGGGATATCATTAAATAAATATTCCGCACCGGCATCTGTCAGGAAAATAGTCGCATAGCTATCCACACCGGGCATACTCCAGGAACCTTCGTAGGGAGTGTTGACCAAAACGGTTTTCTTTTCGGTCAGGTCTTGGGTGAGGGCTTTGGCGGCGTCGTAACGTTCGACCATGGCATCAAAGATCTCATCGATTTCAGCTTCTTTGTCATAGAAAGCGGCAATAAATTTGCCCCATTCTGCACGACCGAGAGGGTTTTGTTCAAGGTAATCAGCATTGATGATAACCGGCAAACCGGCTGCTTCGAGAGCGGGATGGGTATCCCATTCGGAGCCAAAGGCATTTGCCATAATCACGTCGGGTTCAAGTTCGACAAGTTTTTCAACGTCAACCATGGAACCACTGCCGACGGTTTGAACCATGCCACTTTCAACCCAGGCAGGGATAGTGGGGTTATAGGTGTAATCAGCACTGTCGACTGCCACAAGGCTCGAAAGTTCGTCGATTTGTTCAAGGAAGGGCAGGAAGGTGGTGGAAAGGGAAACAAAGCTTTTAATTGGGGTATGAACAACCAAAGCATCGCCCAGGTCGTCACTGACTTCGGTTCCTTCGGGAACCAGAGCGTATTGGAATGGTTCGGCTGCACCTTCCCAGGGGGTGGTAACGGTCAGGAGTTCATAACCATCTTTGTATTCCAAAGTGAAATTTTTGGCGTAATCAATCGTTACCTGTTCTTCAACTACAGGTTCTTCGACGACCGGATAGGCTTCGTCGATGGGTTCTTCGACCACGGGATCAACAACCTCAGGTTCTTCAACCACGGGGTCAACAACGACAGGTTCGTCGACTGCTGGGTCAACAACGGTGGCTGGTGCCGAACAAGCGGGCAAAACCAGCATAATCAGGACTGCTAAAAGAGTTACAATTTTTTTCATATTCTCCTCGAATAAAAAATCAACCCTTCCGGTTAAGAATGGGTTGAGAGTTAAAAGGAGGCTCGCCCACTTTCTTAATCCGAGAAAGTTTGTTTGGGTTATCCTAAGGATGGCGACCTGACTCGTCTTTCGACTTACAGTTGCGGTACAGTGCTGGACT
>Ga0265295_1007376_pt1 | contig 12704 bp, 5 predicted proteins | sample Munlansysbiofilm_FD_192503 | JGI IMG/M metagenome (GOLD analysis project Ga0265295, IMG submission 192503) | Leachate microbial communities from a municipal landfill in Southern Ontario, Canada - Methane capture system biofilm | ecosystem: Engineered > Solid waste > Landfill > Unclassified ... | reverse complement strand
TCATCCGGGCCGGAATGGCCACGCGTAGATCAAGGGCCACGGGGAAGACGGGCGTTTTTTTGGGGGCATCCTTGCGGGCCTGGGCCGTGTTGATTTCCTGAACCTCTATCTGGGCCAGGTCCGCCGGCATTTTTGGCGGCAGATGAAGGCTGGTCGGGTCGAGGGTCATGTTGCCAAGCAGTTGCGTCCCGTCCAGATTCCCCTGCAGCCGCACCCCTCCTTTGGCCGTGCTTTGCACCATGTCCTGGCGCAGCAGCCGGAACTTGTCGAAGAGCACATCAAAAATATGCCTGAACGTTAAGAGGTCCACCTGCCCCACGGCCTGCGCCTTTCCTTTCTCCGAGTCCGTGGCCGTGAGCTTTGCCTTGAGAATCGACCCTTCGGCGGTAGCGTCCATGTCCAGGTCTGTGAGTATGGTTCCGCTGCGATAGTTTTCGTAGCGCGCATCGCGCACCTGCGCCGTGCCCGAAAACACAGGTTGCGCCCAGGTGCCGGAGGCATGGAAGTCGAGATCGCAGTTCCCGTCCAGCGTCTGGTCGTCAAGGCGCAGGAAATGGGGCAGCAGCATCAGCTTGGCCCGGCCTGCGAGTTGTCCCGAGATCTGGGTCGCTACGGAAAAATCAGGCTTGAGGAGATCAAGGCGCAGCGGACTTGAGAGCTGCGCGGTGAGTGCGATTTCGCTTTTTGATTTGAGGGATGCCTGGGTCTGCAAGAGGTTTTGGCTCAGGCCGATGTCGACAGCGGCATCGAGTCCCGGCAGGGGTTCAAGGCCGGAGTTTTCCAGGTGGATCTCGGTGGCGGATGCCTTGAGGCTCGCGTCCGGTTGCGATGGATGGCCGCTGACGCGCAGCTGCGCGACGACCTCGGCGCTGGGCAGGTGCGGGAACAGGGTGCGCAAAAGGGCCGGATCGAAACCGGACAGCTCGGCCTCTATATCCGTTTGTTCGGGCGAAATTCTGCCTCGGGTGCGCAGCCGGGACGGACCGAAATCGAGTCTGATCTCCTGCCATGAGGTGTCCGGGGCCTCCATGGCAATGGCAACCGGGGCTTCAAGGGCCACGGTCTGGTTCAGCAGTTTTCCCTGAAGAGTATCGACCGACAGGCGGGTCAGGTCCGAGGTCAGCGTGCCACTGCCCAAGAGTCGGGTGCTTGATGACTTGTGGACCAGGTCGATGGCAAGTCCAAAGCCTGAGTCGATTCCGCGCAGCCGCACATCCACGCTGTCGGCCAGCAGACCTTCCACGCCCGCCGAACGCAGGCCGATGGTAAGGTCCGTGCCTTCAGACAGGCCGGGGGCCGTCACGGTTCCTTCCACCAGGGCCTGGCCGATGGCGAGCCCCGAGATGGACATGGTCTGTCCCTGACCTTTGAGTTCGATTCGCTGCTTGTTTTGCAGCGTGTCCAGAACGGCTTGCAGAGTCGCCCGGCCATCAAGTTCGGTGCCTAAGATGCGGCCCAGGGCGGCAAGGTCGGTGCTGGAAAAATCCAGGGCGCCGCGAACACGAAGAGTGGCCGGGTCCACGTTGCCGGTGAAGGTCAGGGAAGTCTCGGGCACGCGCAGGACGCATTCTGTAAACTGCAAGACTTTTGCCTCGGGCGTCACCCGCAGTTTCAGGCTGACGGGTTCTTTGGTGGCCAGCGCAGTGGCTTGCAGGGTGGCGGACGGATGAGAGGGCAGGTCAGGCATGAGGGCCGTGGCACTGACCCCGGACACAGAAAAATCTCCAAAACCGATGCTTTCCGCAGTGGCGAAGAGGTTCAGGGCGAAGGATTCCGGTTTGCCTGCGGCTTTGACACCCAGGGTCGCCCCCAAAGTCACGCCGAGGCCGGCCGCGCTGATTTCCGGCAGGGTGGCGCGAAGGGTGGCTTCAAACGTATTTTTTTCCAGATCGAAATGGCCGCTGGCGCGGGCACTTGTTCGGGCCTGCAGCAACACCTCGTGCAGGTCGAGGCGCTGCGGGGTGAGATCGAATCTGGCCTGCAACTGGCTGCCCTGCCCCAGGAGTTGCATAAGCTCTGGCGGCAATCCTTCCATTGCGACGGTTGTCAGATCAAGGCTGGCGTTCAGTCTGGATGCGCTCAGTCGGCCTGCAATTTTTGCGTCAAAAGTGGCGTCAAGCGGGTTTGGCAAGAGGCCCGTGGTGAAATCCCGCAGCGCGAGCCGCGTGTCCATGCTGATCAGATCGTCCAGGGTGCCGTTTGCTGCAAGACCCATCCGGTCTGATTCCACATAAAGGTCTTTGGCGTAGAAAGACGTAGCGTCCTGGCCCAGGGTCGCGTTGGCCGACCATGAGTGCAGGCCTTCGGGCAGGTCCGGAGTCTGTGCGCCCAGACGAACCTCTGCCTGCCATCCGGCTGCGTCGGCCGGGGAAAAGAGGGAAAATTGGGCTTCAGCGGCGGGCATCCTCAGCCCGGAAATGACCATGTCGCGGGTCGTGATTTTCCCCTGCGTCTGGACCCCTTGCCTATCAAGGCGCAGGGAGGCGGAGGCGGACACCGGGGCGGCCGTGATGTTTTCCGGCAGCAGCCAGGACAGGTCGGCCTGGGCCAAAGCCCGCGCGTCCAGGGTATTGGATGTCAAATCCCAGGTGGCGTTGCCGCTCAGCGTGCTTTGGGCGCTTTTCATATCAAGCCGGGTGATGCTTACGGCCTGTTCCAGCCACTGCCCATGGGCGCTGATGGTCAGATTTTCCTGGGGCAGGCCCGTGAAACGGCTCCAGGCCGGGCCGGGGGATATGAGCATGGAGAGGTCTGCGCCATAAGCGTCGTCCAGGGCAAGCGTCGCGTTACCGTCCAGCCCGCCGACATCGGAAAGCCGCGCCAGGAGCTTGCCGCTCCATCTGTCCATGGGGCCCTGGCCCGAAATGTGCGCCGAGATGCCTTGCGTGCCGTTTACGCCAAGGGCGGCATGCAGAAGCCCCTGCGGCTCCTCGTTAAGATCAAGGCGCAGATCCAGAGTCTTCTTGGGCAGAATCAGCCTTGCGCTCAGCTCCAGCGTGTCTTGCGGCCTGTCCAGCCTGGCCACACGCAGTTCTGCGCTGGGGGCGCTTTGGTCCAGATTCAGACCTCCGCGCAGGGAGAGACTGGCTTCATGGCCCACGACGTCCGGGCCGATATAGAGGCGGCCGATATCCATGCTCTGGATGCGCAGGGGCGGCAGGCTCAGTTCGGAAGATGATTGCGCATCGCTGCCGGTTTCGGGCAGGCGCGTGAGGGCAATGCTGGATGCCTGTGCGTGCAGAAGCGAAATCATGCCTGTCATGAGTTCCGCGAGGGCAGGTCGCGCGCTCAGATTCTCGGCCTCAAGCCAGGGGCCGGATGCGTCGCTGATGGTCAGGCGCTTGAGATTCCATGTTTGTCCCAGACGCAGGCCTTCCATCCTGATGGCGAATGTCGGCGATTGCGCCAGGGTGGAGATGGCGTCCAAAAGCGTCTGGCGGCCTTTTTCCGTGCCCAGGATCAGGCCCAGACCGGCAGCGCCGAGCAGTATGCAGGCCAGCAATATCACCAGGAATTTGCCGATGGGCGTGATTCTGCGCATCAGAAAGCCTGCCCGAGACTTAAGTAGAACTGAAACGGATCGTCCACGTCGTTTCGCTGGTCAAGGGGCACGGCCACGTCCAAGCGGATTGGTCCGATGGGCGTGAAGTAGCGCAGGCCAGCTCCCGCGCCCCAAAAATACTTCTCCTTGTCCGATGGATTGCGATCCGCAAAGGCGCCGCCTCCATCTGCGAACAGGACAACGCCGTATTCCCTGTTGATGCGCAGGCGCAGTTCCGTGGAAAAATCAACGGCGCTCACGCCGCCCAGCGGATCGTCGTCTTCGTCGAGTTCGCCCGCGAATTGGTAGGCGTAGCCGCGTACGGAGCCGCCGCCGCCCGCATAGAGGAGCAAGTCTTCGGGAATGCTTTCCCGCCCGGTCCCGGCCAGCAGGCTGTAACGCCCGCGCGTGGCCAGGATGACGGATTTGCTTTTGTTCAGCGGCAGGTAGTGCCGCCCCGAAAGATCCCAGAGCACAAAGGATGTCTGCCTTTGCCCGACATCGGTGAAGGGCTCCAGGCGAGCGTTCAGGGACAGCCCGCCGGTGGGGTCCAGGAGATTGTCGGCGGTGGAGAACTCGGCGACAAGGGGCACGGAGAAAAGATTGAATCGCCGCAATTCCTCATTGTCGACGCTCGACAGGCGATAGGCCAGCCCGTAACCCACCTGCAATTCCGAAACGGGCCGCCGTGCCAGGGCTGAAATGGACAGGTTCGTCGATTCGTAGCTCTCGGTGAGTTCGTGCTCATACTGGGTGGACAGTCCAAGGTTCTGGCTGGGGTGCCACATGCGGGGCAGAATGAGGTCGGACTTGGCACGTTGCAGGTTCTCGGAAAATTCCGTGTCCAGGCGAAGCTCCTGACCCGCGCCGAAAATGTTGCGGTGCGACCACCCGGCATTGGCCCCCGGCCCCAGGTCGGAATAAAACCAGAGCCCGGCGCGAAGACTGCGGTGCGGGGCTTCGAGCAGGGTCAGGCGCATGGTCACGGTGCTGGAGTCTTTTTGATGGTCGGTGTCGATGCGCACCGAGCGGAAAAGTCCGGTGCGGATCAGTTTTTCGCGGGTCGTGTCGATCTGTCGCCGGTCATAGGGGGCGCCTTCCTTCCAGGTCAGGGCGGAATCGACAACTTCGTGCGAGACGTCTTCAAGGCCCAGGATTTGAGTGCTTCCGAATTGTGCCTTGGGACCGGCGTCGATGACAAAGTTCACCTGCACCTTTTGCGTGGCGTGGTCCGCGATAACCTTTCTCTCGCCCACCACGGGAGAGGGGTGGCCGTGCTCTTTGAGCCGTTCGAGCAGGGCCGTCTCCACATCCAGCACCATGCCGGACGAATACTTGTCCCCGGCTTTGATTCTGCGCAGAACATCGCGCAGATGTTCCCGGACGGAGTCGTCAGGCAAAAGATCGAGAACGGGTTTGTCAAATTCAAAACGCTGTCCAGGCTCGATCAGGAACGTGACTTTTCGTGGGGTAACTGAGGTATCCAGCCGGGCTGCGATTTTGGCTTTGAAGTAGCCTTTGGCTTTGAGGGCATCGGTGAAGGATTCAAGGTCGCCTTCCATGCGTTTGCGCAGCAGACCGTCGCTGCCGGGAGGCGTGCTCAGCAGCCCAACGCAATCCGAAACGGAAGAGAGCAGAGCTGTGAGCCCATCGGGCAGAGGTGGAATTTCGACCGTATATGCGACGGTCGCGCCCCGGCCTTGTCCCGGAAGGAGGAGTGCGCCGAGGAGCAGGCAAAGGGTGAAAAGAAATCGGCCCTGCGGAAGGGACATTCGTGATTCCGGGGATCAGGTTGATGCGTCATCCGGGGGCGCGGGCCATGAGCGTATGTATCGGTCCACGTCAAACTTGCGCCGCGCACCGGCAAGATTCATGTATCTGATCTTGCCGAAAATCGGGCGTTCGGTCCAGCCACGGTCGTGCACTCCGCCGATGGACCAGGCGATGCCGGTGTAGCCGTTGCTGTCGCGTCCGTCGAGACTGTAGCGATCGTTGAGCAGGATGGCCGTGTCCAGGGCCTCGGCCGCGCAAGGAGACCATTCCAGAATTTTTTTGGCCCAGTACATGCGCAGGTAGCCGTGCATTTTGCCGGTCAGGAGCATCTGGGTCTGGGCGGCGTTCCAAAGCACGTCGTGAGTCTTGGCATTTTCGAATTCCGTTGGTGAATATATGGCCGGGCGGGGGTCGACACGGTGCTTGTGCAGGCTTTCCCTGGCCCATTCGGGAAAGCCGGACACGCTGTCGTAGTCCGGGGTGTGCAGGCAAAAATTGTCGGAAAGTTCGCGCCGGACGATGAGTTCATCAAGAAATGAATCGTTCTCTTCCCCGGCAGGCGCCAGGGCCAGGGTCTCAAGGGCGACGCGCTGGGCGGAGAGCATTCCAAAGTGCAGGTGCGCGGAGAGGTTCGAGCAGACATCCAGGTTCGGGTCGTTGCGCTCCGGATATTGGGGCAGCCTGTCCTTCAGGAATTGCCGGACCAAAGCCATTCCCGCTTCTTCGCCGGGCCTGGCCGCAAGGTTTTGTCTCCTGCCGCCGCTCTGGATGCCGGACCGCAAGGCTGAAAGGTGATGCGCCTCTGCTGTGGATGGCCATGGATGGGGATGCGGGGCAAGAGTTGGAAATTCGTCCAGAAATTCGGGCAGCAGTCGCTTGATTTTGGGCCGGATGGTTCTGGCCATGAATTCGCGCCGATCCGAAACCACTCGCGCGGGAACGATGTTGCGCGAATCGACTTCATGTACTGGCTGGGGGCAGGCGAAAAGCAAATCCGCGATCCAGCGCGACTTGATGCGCACGGGATCGAAGTCCGTGACGACAAGGCCCGCACCATGCTCGCGAGCGAAACGCGCCACCTCGAAGCCGGGGTCGCCGCGCAGGGCAAAAAAAGGGATGCTGTCCAGTTCGAGGGTGCTGGCGGTTTCCTTGAGCCCCTGGAGGAGAAAGTCGAAGTGTACCGGCGTCGCGGCGGCGAAAGCGGGGGCCAGACAAAAGACCACAGCCAAGGGTTGCCTGAATGCAAGCGCCTGCATGCGGGCATGAATCAGGCCCCAGTTGTCCCTGGCGCGAAAATCTCGGTGCATCCAGTAGAGCACCGGTCCATAGCTGGGATCGCCGTTTTTGAGGATGTGTACGCGCCTAAGGTTCATGTTTGTCTCCTCATGGGCGGCTTCGGGACGGAGGGTGGTGCTTGTAGGTACGGCGCGATTCATAGCGCAGCAGGAACGCGTAGCGCAATCCATGATGGAGGGGGGCTATTTAATTATATGGATTGCATTATCGGTTCGAATTTGTGATAATATTTGTCAAATCTCAATGGTTTTTTTTCATCCGTTGCCGGTGTTGATGGGGGCGATCTGTTTGCGATAAAAAATTTGCCCAGCCTGATGCGGGTGCGATGCAGCCCCCAGGGTGTCGGGATTGGCTTCAGGAGAACGGTTTTCACGGGCCGTTGCATGGCGGGAAAATGAAACTGCGCTGCGCGGAATATTTTGTCATACAGTTGCCTGAATGCGAATTTTCACTTGAAAGGGGCGGCTGTGCGTGTCATTTCGCACGAACAGCCCCGGCTTTGGCGCGCATCTTTTTTTTCTGATTGTCTCGATTCGAAGTGATGCTTTGCCTTGGCATTGAGCGCTCAGCAATATTCTGGGATTTTTTAGAGTACATCTAACTTTAACAGAAGAAAAAATTATGAATGAAGACAAAATATCAGATGTTGAAGTTTTTGTGCATAATAAGATGGTTGTTTCTTTTGCCTGCCCCGTATGCAAGCTGGAAAAGGAAATAGCTGTTGAAAGAATAAAAGATGTATATCACTGGAACGTGAATGCGACGTGTCGTCGTTGTGCGCATAAATTTAAAGTTTCTTTTAATTTCAGAAAATATTACAGAAAAGAAACGTATTTGCATGGACTTTTGTTTGATTCCTTTGATTCGATTGATCCAGTCGGAGACGTGATCGTAACAGACATATCTTTGACTGGAGTCGGATTCGAATGTGATAAATGTAGTTTTAATGTTGGATCTGTTTTAATATTAAGATGTATTCTTGACGATGATCAAAGATCAAGAATTGAGAAAAAAATATCGATAGAGTCCATTCGCGGTAAAAAAGTGGGCGCGCTATTTCTGGATGAAAAAGGTTTTGATAAGATTCTTGGTAAATACATTCTTCCCTAATAATCGACAATGTACGTGAAGACGAAAAGGAGCGGCATACATGGCTGACATGGGTGAGTCCGGGTCGTCGGGCAAGGTTTTAGGTCTTTTTTTGGCGTTGCTGGGCATTGTCGCCATGGGGGCTGCGGTCACGTTTTTTATCCGGCCGGATTTGTTTTCTTTTTATACCACAAGCCCGCTTGAGCGCGTGTCCATTCGTCCCCAAGAGGCGGCCGTCGGCGGAGGGCAGTGGCGACTAATAAGCCAATGGCATGGGGCCGGCGAGTTTCAGGAGGCCGGCAATCTTTATCGCGTGGAGTTCAAGCCCATCCCCGGCTGGGAGACCCCCCCGGCTGTGGTTCTCAAGAAAGACGAGATCGGCGCCAAGGTCGAGGGCGTCTACAAGCCCGCCCAGTACACCACCAGAAACATCCTGACCCTGGCCGGCGCGAGCACCCTGGCCAACCGGTTGGCACCGGAACTGGCGGAATTTTATCTGGCTCACATCGGAGCCAATGAAATCCGCAAGATTCCGGGAAAAAATCCTGCCGAAGTTACAGTGGACGGCATCTATTACGCATCAAAGGAAATTCGGACCATCCAGATAACGGGGTCGGGAACGTCGAGCGGTTTCGCGGCCCTCAAGGATGGAAGCTGCGACGTGGCCATGGCCACGCATCGTCTGTCGTCGTCCGACGCCAAGCTTTTCGGGCCGGGGATCATCACTGCCCAGAGTGAAAACAGATTGGGCATGGATGCCGTCGCGGTGGTGGTACACAAAGATAACCCCGTTCCCGCCCTGACCCTGGAGCAGGTCGGCGCGATTTTTTCCGGGGAGATCTCCAATTGGGAGCAGCTCGGCGGCCCGTCCGCGCCGATCAAGGTTTTTGTCTTGCAGGAGAATTTTTCCACCCGCCGTTTTGTCGAGGATTTTTTTCTCGGCGGCAGGAGTTTCGTTTCTTCCGCCCGCGCGGTGGATACGCACGGGCTCTTGCCGGATCTGGTGTCCCAGGATCCCTGGGCCATCGGTTTTTGCAGCATCACCATGGTCAACCAGTGTCGCGAGATGCCGCTCAAGGTCGGCGCCGATTCCGAAGCTGTCCTCCCTTCCCTCGATTCCATACGCACGCTGACCTATCCAGCCAGCCGGAACATGTACCTTTACCTGAAATCCTCCACGGACAACGTGTACGTTCGCGATTTCATCGACATCGCCCTGGGTGACGCCGGTCAGGAAATCGTCAGGGAATTCGGGTTTGTGAAGAACAGTGACGTCGTGGGCGACGCCAGCGTCGCTGATCGGGACACGCCGCTGGGCGTGTCGGCCCCTGCCCCGGCGACCGTGTTCGAGCCGGAAGCCGTGCCGGTCCTCAAAGCCCCGCCGGTGGGAACCTTGCCGCCCTTGGTGCAGTTCGACGGGGAAGCGGTGCCGGAAAGCACGCGTCGACCGGTTCTGCAGGCGTATCTCGACGCCGTGTACGGAGCCGAGAAGCTGCCCATCGTGTTTCGTTTCGAGTCCACGACCCTCGATTTGAACGACCAGGCTCTCAAGGATGTCAGCCGCGTTGTGGCCATGATGAAGGAAGCGAAGAATTCCGGAAAGATGATTGTACTGGTCGGTTTTTCCGATTCGGTCGGGGCCTATGGCTCCAACTTGGCCGTGTCCCGCAAAAGGGCGGAGGCCGTGGCCGAGGCGTTTGTGAAAAAGGGGCTGCAAGACGTGACGGCCCTCGGTGCGGGTGAGGAGGGCGCCATCGAGCGCAACGACATCCGGACCGGCCGTGAGAAAAACCGCCGCGTGGAGATATGGATAAAATGACGCACATTCAACCCCCAGCCCCCGAGTCCGGGCCCAATACGGCCATGCGCAGCATTCTGGTCATCGATGACGACAAGCTCATGTGTATGGCTTTGGCCAAGATACTTATGTCGGCGGGTTACTCTGTTGTTCAGGCCTTCGACGGCGACGAGGGGCTCAAGCTGTACCGAGCCCAGAATTTTGATTTGGTCATCACGGATCTGATCATGCCCGACAAGGAAGGGATTCAGATCATTCGCGAACTGCGCAAGGAAAACAGCCAGATTCGCATTATCGCCATGTCCGCCGGAGGCAGAGGTGGCGCCACGGATTACCTGAAGTGGGCGCGACTCATGGGCGCGAAGCAGTGTCTGAGCAAGCCCATCAAGCGCGAGGACCTGCTTGGCGCCGTCGAAGCGGTGCTGGCCTTGTCGTGAGCCCTGCGCATTTAAACTAACGAGCCGTCGGCCTTTCCGCCGACGGCCACCGCACGAGTAGGATATGGAAAGAAAAAAGGCTTTTTTTAATCTGCTCCAGTTCAAGATCCATCTGGGCATTCAGTTCATTCTGGCGATATGCTTTTTTGCCTTGGGGTATTTCATTTACGTCACGCAGCTCGATTTTCTCATCAACGATATCCGCAGACAGGGCGAGGAACAGGCGCAGATGGTTGCGGAAGCGAGCGTATCCGCCATTTCGCGCGATAGCATATACCTGCTGGAGGAACTGGCCACCAAGGCCGAATATTCCCCGCTGGTCGCGTACTGCCAGATCGTCGATTCTGTCGGAAAGTCACTGCTCAAGGGCGAGGTCCGGGTCGGCCTGACCAGGGACGATCTCATGAGCGCTTACAGTGCAAAGGACGTCTCCGTGGTTACCCGTGACATCCTGGCCGGGGGCAGGACCATCGGCCAGGTCAAGCTGGGCATGTTCATCGACAAGGCCAGGCAAGAAGTGCAGGCAACCACGATCCGTTTGGTTGCGGCCTTTGCGGTGGTGCTCGGCCTGATTGCCCTTTTCTTGTACATTTTCCTGAACCGCCTGCTCATTCTTCCGGTCGTCAACCTGTCCGTCCTGACCCAGAGCCTGTCCCGAGGGGAGTTCGTGACCACGAACCTGGACCAGCGCCGCGATGAACTGGGCGTTTTGGCCCACGGCTTCAATATCATGAGCCGCAACTTGAAGGAGCTCTACAAGAGCCTCGAAGAGAAGGTGGATGCCAGGACAGAGGACCTGAACAACGCCTACCACGAGCTGCAGGCCATTTTCGACAACTCCTTGGTCGGCATCTCGGTGCTTGGCCCCGATCATAAGGTCATCCGGGCAAACAGGAGATTTGCGACCATTTTCGGCTACTCGGCGCAGGAAATGCCTCTGGTCAGCCCCGAGAAATTGCACATTTCCGGACGCAGCTTCGATGATTTTGTGGAAAAATTCTTTGGCCGTCTGGCCGAGAGGGAGATCGCCCAGCAGGAATACCAGTTCCGGCGCAAGGACGGGAGCGTCTTCTGGAGCCAGGTTTCGGCCAAGGCCATTGATCCGCAGGACATGAGCCGGGGCGTCATCTTCGTCATCGAGGACATCTCCGATCGGAAAAAGGCCAGCGAACTCTTGCGCCAGCATGCCGAGGATCTGCGCGTGGCCAAGGACCTGGCCGACAAGGCGACCCGCTCCAAGAGCGAATTTTTGGCCAGAATGAGTCATGAGATCCGCACCCCCATGAACGCCATTCTGGGCATGGCCGAGATGCTGCAGGAGACGGGCCTGAGCGAGGAGCAAGAGGAGTACGTCAAGACCTTCAGCACTGCGGGTGAGCTGCTCCTGGGCATCATCAACGACATCCTCGATTTTTCCAAGATCGAGGTCGGTCAGATCAAGCTGGAGTCCATCCCGTTCAACCTGCGCGAGCTGGTGAACGATGTGAACAAGCTCTTTGTCTATCGGGCGGAGGAAAAGTCGCTCAAGCTGGAAAAGCAGGTTTCCGAAGGATTGGCCCAGCGCTATATCGGCGACCCGACCCGCATCCGGCAGATCATCATCAACCTGGTCGGCAACGCGCTCAAATTTACCAGCAAAGGCTCAGTGACCATGTCCGTGAACGAGTCGGTCATGGACGATGGCGCGCCGTGCTGCCTTTTTGCGGTCAAGGATACTGGCATCGGCATTCCCAAATCCAAGCTGGACACAGTTTTCGAGAGTTTTGCACAGGCCGACTCCTCCACGACGCGTGAGTTCGGGGGTACCGGCCTTGGGCTGGCCATTTCCAAGAAGCTGGTCGAACTCATGGGCGGGCGGATCTGGATTGAAAGCGAGTCCGGCCAGGGCACGACATTTTTCTTCAAGTTGCCCCTGGACCCGGACAAGCAGGCGCAGCAGCCGGAATTTCGCCTCAAGATACCCGCGGACACCCATCTGCTCATTGTCGAGGACGCGCCCCAGAGCCCGGGCAGCATCTCTTCTTTGGTGCGCGGATGGGGACTTGTCCCGGTTTCGTGCACGTCAGCGGCCAAGGCCATCGACGCCCTCAATGCGCATAAAAAGGATTTTGCCTTCCAGGCCATCCTCATCGACTCCCTTGTCGATAACGTCCCTGGCATCGAGATCGTCCACCTTCTTGTCGGCCAGGGTATTCCCGTGGCCAACCTCGTTTTGGCGGTGGACACGGCAGAAGACCTTGTGGAACTGCCCAAGGCCTCGGATTTTGGCCCCCTGTCCTATATTCTCAAGAGCGAGCGCGATGTCGTTCTGCACGACAAGATTTACGAAGTCGTATCCGAATCGCAGCGCAAGCGCATGACGGATTTCAAGGACAAGGCCTGGAAGATTCTCCTGGTCGACGATGTCGAGGCCAACAGGCGGGTTGTGGAGCTTTTCCTCAAGAGCAGCAACGTCTCCATCGTCCATGCGGAAAACGGCAAGATCGCGGTGGAGAAGTTCACCGAAGAACCTTTCGATCTGGTGCTCATGGACATGGAAATGCCAGTCATGGACGGGCTGGAGGCCACGCGCCGCATTCGGGCCTGGGAACAGGACAAGCGGGAATACAAGACGCCCATCATCGCTCTGACGGCCCATGCCTTCCAGGAGCACAGGCACAAGACCATGGATGCGGGGTGCACGGAGTTTCTGGCCAAACCCATCAAGAAGCAGGCGCTCATCAATATCATCGATCTGTTCGCGGGGCAGCGTGAATCCCTGGTGCCCCAG
>Ga0265295_1007375_pt1 | contig 12706 bp, 11 predicted proteins | sample Munlansysbiofilm_FD_192503 | JGI IMG/M metagenome (GOLD analysis project Ga0265295, IMG submission 192503) | Leachate microbial communities from a municipal landfill in Southern Ontario, Canada - Methane capture system biofilm | ecosystem: Engineered > Solid waste > Landfill > Unclassified ... | reverse complement strand
ATATGATAATTAGTAGCTATATTTTCAAAAATCTCTTTAGCACGATTAGAGATGTCATCTGTAAAGACTTCACGTCTATATTTAGTGACTAAAATCAAGTGATACCACAACATAAAGACTGAATGTGCGTTGGTGTCTAATTTTATCATAATAAGGCCTTCTTTCATATTACATACCAAGTGTCTAATATATTTATATTATATCATATTTTATATATAATAATCAATCTCAAAAATAAAAAGAATCAATTCATCCGGCTACCTGTAGAGGAAGGGGACTTCTTGATTGTGTTGTTAAAACATCAGAGTCTTTGTAAATATATGGATCTTTCATTATAAGTTTCTTCCAAGTGCAAATACTGCTGTTTCATAATCAATCAAGTCTTGAGCGTATAAGCCTAGTATTCGATTTGCATAAGAAGATACTTCTTTTCCACCTGTTAAATTAATCGCGTTTGCTAGCATTTCAATTTCTTTAGCTTTCTCTTGACTTGGTAAAACCACTTCAAAAGGAATGCCTCTTCTAGATTCTATTTGCTTTAAGTATATATTAACGGCATAAGATAAAGTAATCCCCAAATCACTTAGAATCGATTCAACATTGTTCTTTAAATCATCAGAAACTCTGACATGAATAACATCATTTCTCATACAATCCACCTTAATAGTATTGTATCACATTTGATACACATAATCAAGATTTAAGACTATTTGTCTTCTCCTCTTTTGACCTTAGAAATTCATGTTTTACATTTCCTGTTACGCATTCTAAAAGTAACCATTCTGTATGACCACAAAAACAAAAGGCTATTGAATTTCAATAACCTTTCTCAAAAAATGAATTATTCAAAAAATGGTGCCGAAAATAGGACTCGAACCTACGACCTGCTGATTACGAGACAGCTGCTCTACCAACTGAGCTATTTCGGCATCTAGGTTCATTATACGCCTCATCTTATCCATTTTTCAAGAGGAAAAAGAAAGAACTCTAATCAATTATTAGAGTTCTAAGTCTATTTACGCTTTTAAAACAACCGTTGCCGACGATTGTGTTTCTAGCGCTTTATGATAGGCATTTTCATTCTTTATCCACCTTTTAAGAAACATTCGTAGACGCTTAAATCCATTTCTATCATAAACTCGTTTAATTTGCTTATACTTACCTATTCCATAAAATACAGTCAAAACCGCATCAATTTTTAGAGATGGATGCATTGAATAGGCACCTTCGATCAATAAGTATTTTTTATAAGGTAAGCGGACCTCTCCTACGTGACTATGGGTTTTAAAATCAAATGGTCGATAACAAATCTTATCTTTCGATAAAAATGGTTTGACGACACTTTGATTCATTTTATTAAAATCGATGTTGGTAGCATATTTACCATATGCGATAGTTTGATCTATTTCTGGTTTTTTAAAGAAATCATCCATGTGAATGACGTTCATTTCATAAATCATGGAAAGTTGTTGAGCTAAGGTTGTTTTACCTGAGGCTGCTTTCCCATCTAGCTTTATGACAATTTGATCATTGTCTTGAAGCTCTTCAATAACAAACACCATTGTCATCAAATTTCTAGCGTTCTTTGTAACAAAAATGCTTTGATCATCCACGATAAGTCCAAGCTTATTCTGTTCTCTTTTTAACCGTTCAAATCGGTTAAATGAAAGACAATACGTCCCATTTATGTCTAGTTCGTATTTATGATGGTTGATTCTCTTTAAATGAAGCACATGCTCGTTAGTTATCTTTAAAGGCATCCAAAACACCTCGTTTAGTTAAACCAATGTAGAGTGCCGGAATCATAATCAATTGAATGGCCATCCCTGGTAAGCCTTTAACAAATGAAGTTGTTAAAAACACCTCAAGATTAAAAGGTACTCCTGCGTCTTTATAAAATACATTTGCCGCTAACCCCCAAGTCGCACGACCTAGCAACATCGCAATGACCAAACTAACAAAGACAAGCGCGTCTTTTTTTGGTAGAAGTTTGTGTAATAAACCAATAAAAAATCCGTAAGCCGCAAGCTCAAACATCATCGTTGTCGCGATTGGATAAAGCGGCGGTGTGGTTAATAACACACTTCTTAAGATGGGTGTTATTAACCCAACCGTTAAACCATACCAAGGACCGAGTATTAATCCTGTGAGTAACGCTGGTATATGCATCAATAAAAAGACGGAACCTAAGGCTGGATTTGATCCAGTTAAAAATGGTAGTAACATACCTAAAGCTATCATTAAACCCGATAAAATCAGGGATTTCAAATGTTTGTTTGTCATGAATTATCTTCTTTCTATGTTGATGTTAAAATCGGTTCTTATCAATCCAAAGCCCAAGTGCTGGGTTTGGAATAAAGAATATTTCTTCACCATCTTCTAATGTATTAAAACCTGGTTCAAGTTTATTAGGATCATACTTTTTAACTGCTTCATCGTAACTACAAGCATTAAAATGAACGCCTCTAACTTCATCTAGAGTGATGTTTTTAACTGCATATGTAATCTTAAAACGGCCATCTGAAGAGCTATGGATTAAGTGTGCAGCTGCACCCATGTTTTTTTGTAAATCTTCATTTTTCTTAAATAAATCTAAGACATTAAGTCTGCCACAGTAGCCATACTTTCTGATGAGTTGATCGATTTTTGGGTCTTCACCAAACTTTACAATGCCCTCACCTAGTACTAATAACTCACCACCATCAGCGATTGCCATACGTGTACGGTAAACTGATTTATTGCCTAACCAAGTACTCTTGAATTCTTTTGGATCAAGATACACAACTGCCTTTTTTATCCCTTTGTGAACAAAGTTAATGTTCTTTTCTTGAGATAACTTGATAGCTTCTTCTAAGACTTTTCTTGTATTACCAATAAACACACCATGTGTTTTAATGACATTTTTTGGTGCGGTAGTCACCGTTAATACAAACACGATAGGACGACTCTTTAAAAAATGTTCTAACGCGTAATCAAGCACTTTTCTAACCGGTGTGTGGTCTTTACCCATCATACGTTCCATCCCAAAAACGGCACCAATCATATGCGATTCATTGATGGTTGTTTTACCACCACAACCAACAAATAAGTTTTTCGCATGGTTAGCCATACCAATGACTTCATGAGGTACAACTTGACCAACCGATAGAATTAAATCATATGATTCATCCATCAAAATACGGTTGACTTCCATCCCAACGCCTTTATCCCAAAGACCTTCTGTGATCTCTTTAACATAGCTCGCCGGTACTTCACCAACACGAACGACATCTTCTCTCCAATTATGGATTAAAAATCTGTCTTTAGGAATATCACCATACATTTCATCAATCTCTTTATCGCTCATTGGTTCATGTGTACCTAAAGCAGGCAAAATATCAACTTGTGCATGATCTTTTAATAGATGATAATATGTGTTGGTTATAAAACCTGAGTTTGAGTGGAATCTTGTAAAATCAGGTGGAATGATTAATACTTTTTTATAAGATTTGCCTTCTAATGATTCAATTAACGCTTGTTTGATCTCTTCTTTAGTTAAGCCTTCACTTGTTTTTCCAGTATAAAATTTTTCCATCTTTTATACCCCACTATATGAGGAGAATCCACCATCAACAGGCACTACAATACCGGTGACGAATTTCGATTGTTTTGGATCAATTAGATATAGGAGTGTACCAACTAATTCATCTGGTTCACCAAATCGTTTCATTGGGGTTGCCTCAATGATTTTATGTGATCTTGGTGTGAGTGTGCCATCGGCACTAACAAGTAAGTTTTTGTTTTGTTCAGTAACAAAGAAACCTGGAGCCATGGCATTAACTCTAATACCAGCTTGTGCAAAATGGACAGCCATCCACTGTGTAAAATTATTGATTGCTGCTTTTGCTGCACTATAAGCCGCTACTTTTGTAAGAGGGTTATAAGAACTCATCGATGAAATGTTTAACACACTGCATCCTTCTTTACCAATCATGTCTTTCATGAATACTTGTGAAGGGATTAATGTGCCTTGGAAGTTTAATCCAAAGACATAATCAAATCCTTTTAAGTCCATGTTGAAGAAATGCATGTCCTCGTTTTTTAAGACTGTTTCTTCATTGAAATATTCATCTTTTGTGGTTGCTTTTAAGTCATTACCACCGGCGGCATTAATTAAAATATCGACTGGTCCAAATACTTGGTTAACAATCTCTTTGGCTTGTTCAATGCTTTCTTTATTTAATACGTCAGATGAGACAGCTAGGGCAGTATAGCCACTAGCTGCAATCTCATCTTTCAGTTTTAATGCTTTTTCTAAACTTCTACCAAGAATGACGACCTTCGCACCTGCTTGTGCACAAGCTCTTGAAAAACTTGAACCTAAAACACCTGCACCACCTGTAATAACAACGACTTTATCAGTTAAGTCAAACGTTAGTGGATACATAATTAAACGTTATAAGTCGTTGATGAGGTTTTACCCCCACGACCTGTCCAGTTTGTATGAAAGAACTCGCCTCTTGGTTTGTCTGTTCTTTCATAAGTGTGCGCACCAAAGAAATCTCTTTGAGCTTGTAGTAAATTTGCAGGTAGTTTTTCTGTACGGTATGAATCAAAATAGTTAAGTGCTGCACTCATTGCTGGTGTTGGAATACCATTCATTACTGCAGTAGCAATGACTTTACGCCATGAGCCTGCATTTTCTTCAACAGCATGCTTGAAGTATGGATCAAGCAGTAAATTATTTAACTCATGGTTTTTATCGAATGCTTCTTTAATCTTGCCTAAGAAGACCGATCTAATGATACATCCACCACGCCACATTAAAGCGATACCGCCATAGTTTAAATCCCAATGGTTTGACTTAGCTGCTTCTTTCATTAAAGCATAACCTTGTGCATATGAAACAATCTTAGAGACATATAAGGCCTTCTTGATGTCTTCAATAAATGCTTTCTTATCTCCATCAAAAGTGATTGGTACTTGTTTGAATGTTTTTGAAGCAACCACTCGTTCGTCTTTCATTGCTGAAATGAAACGAGCGTATACAGCTTCAGTGATTAAAGTTAGTGGCACTGAATCTTCAAGTGATGAAACAGCGGTCCATTTGCCTGTGCCTTTTTGACCAGCAGTATCTAAAATCTTATCGATTAATGGACTACCATCTTCGTCTTTATGAGCTAAGATTTCGCCAGTAATTTCAATGAGATAACTATCGAGTTCTGTTTTATTCCAATCTTTAAATACTTCTGCCATTTCATCCGCAGACATACCTAAAACATTTCTCATCAAATGGTAAGCTTCAGTGATTAATTGGATATCACCATATTCAATCCCGTTATGAACCATTTTAACGAAATGGCCAGCGCCGTCTTGTCCAACCCAGTCGCAGCAAACCGCACCATCGTCGACTTTCGCAGCGATTGCTTGGAAGATTGGTTTAACGTGCTCCCATGCTTTAACTGAGCCACCTGGCATGATTGATGGTCCAAGTAATGCGCCTTCTTCACCACCTGAAACACCGGTACCAATGTAGTATAGTCCTTTAGATTCGACATACTTAGTACGTCTGATGGTATCAGGATAATGCGAGTTACCACCATCAATGATGATGTCTCCTGCTTCAAGTAAGGGAATTAATTGCTCAATGACTTGATCGACTGGATTACCAGCTTTAATCATCATCATGACCTTACGTGGTTTTTTTAATGTTTTAACTAACTCTTTTAAGTCTGAGGTTCCAATGATAGACATGCCTTTGGCACGTCCATTTAAGAATTCATCGACACGACTTTGTTGTCTAGCATGTGCTGTGACTTGAAAACCTTTAGAAGCCATATTTAAGACTAGGTTTTCCCCCATCACCGCAAGCCCTGTTAATCCAATATCTGATAATTTTTGCATAGTATTCTCCTCTTATCGTTTAACTCTCGCGTTACCTTCATAAATCGCCCATATTTGTTCTTCATCTAAAGGTAACCCGAAATCTTCTTTCACTGTCGTGACATAGGCACCAGTTGCCCAAGCAAATTGTGCGCACTTGTCACTTTCAAATCCTCTAAGTTTACCATATAATAAACCACCAACAAACCCGTCTCCACCACCAATACGGTCTAAGACACTGATTGGTCTAGGTTCAATGACTGACCAGTTACCATTATCATAGAGGATTGCACCCCATTCGTGGTGATTTGCATCCACAACTTCTCTTAGTGTGGTTGCGTAAGTTTGTGCGTTTGGATACGCTTTTCTCACGTTATTTACTAAGCCCTTAAAGTTTTCAATCTCAGCTTTAATATCTTTACCGCCTGCTTTAGGACCTTCAATATCAAGTGCTAATTGATAGTCTTCTTCATTACCGATTAAGATATCTGTTAAGCTTGCGATTTCTTTAAAGACTTCAAGTAGTTCTTTTCTTCTATTTTTCCAGAATGTGGCACGATAGTTTAAATCAAATGAAATCTTTGTTCCATTTTCTTTAGCATATCTTGCCAACTTTAAACAGAAATCACTGGTTTCTTTTGATAAAGCAACAATTAACCCTGATAAGTGTAATAACTCAACACCCTCATCTTTAAAAATACGTTCTAAATCAAAATCGTCAATGGACATTGTACGACCAACTTCACCAGCTCTATCATTTAAGACCCTAGGACCTCTCATGCCATAACCGCTATCGGCAATATTAAACTGATGACGTAATCCCCAAGGACCACCCTGTTCAACATCGAGTCCTTCATATGAAATACCGCGTCTTCTTAAATCCCCTTTGATTAGAAGTGCGATTGGACTATCTTTAACAAACTTAGTCATCACCATTGTATTTAAACCTAACGATGCTGAAATACTTAAAACGTTACTTTCAGCGCTCGTTGCTTGCATTTCAAATAAATGACTTGTGTGCACCGGTTGACGATCAAACGGTGTGATTCTAACCCCCATCGACGTTGGTGATACTAACTGATACTTACTGTTCTTTCTAAATGCCATTTCTATTACCTCCCCTATGCTTTAAATCCTTGATACAGTAATTCTAAGTGTTTACCAATGTGTGATTCAAGACGGTCGTTGTAGGTTTTCATTTCTTGTCGCCACAACAGATAAAGTCGATCTTTAAACACAAAGTTTCCATCGCTATCTTTGTGGTTTAAGATAAACCCATACGTAATGTGAATCAATTGTCTCGCATCCTCATGATTCATTAACGATGGTAACTCTTCATCCTTAAGTGAATCTAATGATGGGATATTATTTATGTTCGTTGTCACATGATAGAACTTAGTTGCTTCCTTAAACATCGATAATGCATACGCATGTAACTCTCTGTATAACCCTGGGTCTTTCATCGAAACCACACGAACCGCTTCTAGCCAGTTAGTCCCTGCAGTTTTCACATGGAAATGACCTTTAGTATGTTTACCAATTAGTTCAAAAATTGAGAATTTGTCAGAACCCGAGTGAATCGATAACTTATATCCAAAATGTTCAGCGATTGCCACATGAATGATTAATTCTTGTTCAAATTGATTGATATCGCCAATATAGTCAATACCCTTTTGGAATTCACCACAAAATCTAGGCGCTAATGTGTCGACTTTAATACCTCTTAATGCCAATTCATTTGCAACAAAGTAGTGTTCTACTGGTGTGGTAGGTGTTTCTGTTTCATCAATCGATAACTCAAAATTAGGTGCGTTCTTTTTACCTCTAAAGAACGTATTATATATGTCTTCGACAAATGTAATTGCCTCTAAATACACTAAGACTGATCGTTTTAACTCATACTCACTAAACGTGATGGTTTGATCAGAAACATTAAATGACTGATTCAAATAGCGTCCTTTGAGTTCATCTGATAACACGTCTTGATTAAGTATTTCTTTTTTACTCATTCGATTAACATCATTTCTAATGTGTTCACTTGCATCCAGTGTGATCATTGTAAAACCTAAGGATAGTGCGTATTCAATGTCTTTTTTCGTCTTTAAGTGATCACCATCAGCGCCAAACCCACGTTTGAAACCCACTTTATACACGCCAAACGTTGCGCTATTTAATACATCTTCATACGTACGATTTGTCATGTTTAACTCACGAATCGATTGTTGTGCAAAGATTGGGTAAGCGTCGTATTTTTCAAAAACACGCGCATGTCCCTCAGTTGCAAGACCCAAACGGTCACCAAGTCCAAAGCTTCTTTTTTGATGAAGTACTGGTACAGGTTTTGTAAAGCTAAATAGTTCTCTTAACACGTTTGCGTTATGAGACGATAAGGGTGCAATTACACCTGGTTTACCAAAAACCATAAACGGTTTACCTTCAAACTTAGAAGATAGACTGCCATACGCAATTAATTCATCAACTGTTTCTTTCTTTTGCATGAAAACCCAAGTATCTGAAACCTGATTAATGGATTTTTCATACACAATCGCTTCTTTGATGCCATCCACTGAAGCCAATTCTTTTAAGATTGTTTCTTTTGTCTGTTGCATATTTTTTCTCCCTTATGTTTTTTTCCTACTCGAATAGGATTTATAAATACGTCAAAACCTTTCTTTTTTTTATACATCCCCTCGATTCAAAGGGATGCCTTTATTATCATTTTATCACAACTTGTAAAAAATAAACACCGTTTATTATTACAGACGCTATAATTTAAGGACGCACGCGTACGTGAGTCCAAAATGACCTACTTTTGATAAATGAGGGTTTTGACTGCATGAGTAAACCCTTCCTCAGTCACTGATTTTGTGACGTAGTCTGCGTGCTCTTTTAAGATGGCTTCTGCATTTGCCATCGCAACACCAACACCAGCTTCTAAAATCATTGATAAATCATTTTCTTGATCCCCAATCGCAAGCACTTCCTCTAAATCAACACCTAAGTAATTGGTTAAGCGTTTTAATGCTCGTCCTTTACTCGCAAGTTGATTGCCAATATCCAAGAACTGTGGTTGGCTTTGTAAAAGATAAACTCCCTTAATCGTTTTTAATGTTTCTTTAAGTTCATTTAGTAGGTCATGATCTTCTTCGATCACTAAGAGTTTTAATACCCCACCTTCTAAATACAAATGCTCTTCGTCTTTATTGACTACCACCGATTCAAATGCACCAATCCGTTTTTCTAATTTGTCTTTAGCAACTTTACTAGAAACAATTTGCTTAGTCGTATAAATCAAATACGACACTTGTTTTTGGTTAATGATTCTAAGTAGTTGATCAAGTAAAGCCTTCTCTAACGTGTCTTGGTGGATGACTGTTTCATTTTTGTAATCATAAATACAAGCCCCATTGGTAAGAATGACGGGTAAATCGATGTTTAATTCCTCAACTAATGCTCTAGTGGCATCTTTATGTCTACCTGTGGCAAGCGTAAAGTAATACCCGTCTTCTTTTAATTGATGAATCGTTTGACGGGTTTCTTTGCTCATTTTTTTTTGATGAACCAACGTCCCGTCCAAATCCGCTACAACCATTTTCATAAACTCATTCCCCTTTAATTTTATTATACAACAAACTATAAATAATCAAATGTTTAAGGCTTTAATTCTTAGATATTAAAAAAAGACCGTCTATTTAGACCGTCTGGTTTATTTAGACATTGAACCATAGATTACTGTCAATGGTATATCTAAAACTGAATATTTCACTTCAATAAACGTTCAAATTTGATTGAACTTTGTACAATAATTTTTGTTTTATTAAGGTAAGTCACTTCTAATTTATCATGTTCATTTAACTTCGATATCAATCTCATTTTTTCTTTAAAGGCGTGGGTGTTTTTATCAGGTCTAATGACTATATTAGAAGATAGAAAAGGATAGAACAATTTAGTCTTTTTTCCATCAATCAAACAATATATGTTTAGCCCAAATGTATCGTATATAATGGGTGGTCTTCTATTGGTTTCTAAGTATGTTTTAATACGGTATTTGTAGATCGTAATTTCTTTTTGTATCCGTTTCCCAGTCTTTATCGCCTTCTTCATCTTAAAAACCGTATAGTAATATAGATAAGCATATAAGACTAGCACACTTGATAAAAGAACCTCTACTAACACTATCCATAATCCAACGATTACATTTTGGCCAAATAGCGATAGTAGTAACGTAAGAACGATAGAGATTGAAATTAATAGCGTTGCTTCTTGATGATATTTGAAAAATACCAATCTTGATTTAATACGATTAACAAATTCATTTGCTTTATGAACTTTAAAGTCATATGGTCTTTGATCTCTTTTGATTAACTCAATCTTAAGTAAATCTAAATCCATCTTTTGGTTATCATATAAAAATAAGGCTTGTGTCTCATTCATCTGAAGTTTATTCATTAAGCGTTTAATGACCTCAAGTCTATCTTCTCTTTTTAAACTCGGGTGACCATAATAGTAATGTTTGTTTTTTGTTACTTGAGTTACAATTCTTCTATAAGTATGGATGATCTCATAAATAGTTAGACTTCTATAATCTTTTTTAAACATAAGCCCTCCATTTGATAACATATTATCTATATTAACATTATATAACAAGTCAAAAAAAACTAAAAACATTCATTTTATGTTCTTAGTTTTCTATTTTGACCTATAAGAGGTCGTTAATTTTAATTTGAATGACGCCGATACCACTAGTTAACTCTTTAAAATATAAGTTCTTCTCTTCTGCTAACTTGTGATAAATCTTTGATGTCAATGTTTCATCATCTATATAAGATACAGGTAGTTCTTTAAAGTTTAACCCTTTTAAGCTCGTCGTTAATTCAATTTTGTTTTCTTTTTGAATATGTCTAACCTTATCAGTATCTTTAACAACTAATGCATAATAGAACTCATCAATTGTTGTGATACTTAAAAAGCCTTCATGACCTTCAAATTTATATTTTAGTACTTTACTCATGTAATCACTCCTTATGAATCTATATCGATTATAACGGATAACATTTCGATTTCATAACATTATGCGCTCTATCAATCAAAAAATCCCCATTCAATGAGTGGGGATTTTAGAATATAAATGTTATTTACGATAATCTGCCTTAGCCCAAGCTTGTGTTGGTTGATAAAAACCATCTTGTTGGCTCCATGTATTAATACCAGGAACAACAGATATTAACGTAATTGATTTAGTCACCTCACCAATAGTAACTGTGATGGTGTATTCAACCTCTGTGGTTTCTAGTGGTTGACTAATGACTCTTCCAGTACTAGACACAAGATCTGAATTCGAACTAAATGTAATGACTGCATCACTGAAGTCTTTTAAGACTGCTCTTTCAACCTCAACGTGTTCGATGAAACGGTCAAAATACCAAGTACCATTATAAACCGTATTATTCAGTGTATATGAGTCACCTTTACCATCTGTGGTGTTGTGTGTAATGACACGGTGGATTGGTAATTGATATTCTTCTAATAGATTTGCTACTAACTTAGCTGTACGCATTGTTGTATCAATGATATCACCATTGGTATTAACGTTCATTTCAATACCAATTGAGTTTCTATTACCACCACGTGATGCAATGACACCTCTTGATTGTTGGCTTGTTGTAAAGTAAGTTGTCCCAATCACATACTTACCATCAAAGATGTCCCACGCTGGCCCTAGATAAGTGAAGTAGCTTCTATCTAAGATTAATCCATTAGGTCCTGTAGGTGCAACAACGCTTGATTCAATACCATTAAATGTATAGTAACCGTCGGTTGATATATCAATTAATGGTTTTTCTAGTGACGTTGCTGTGATACCTGTATTAATCCATTCAAATGGCACAGAAGTACCATCACCTGCATGCCATGCAATATAATCGTTATCTAATGTTTGTAAGATACCATAATCACCTGTCGTGTAATGAACTGATACTGCATTTGCTTCAGATTTGAAGAAGTTGCCGTGGGTGATTAAACCGCTATTTAGGTTAGCTGTATCATGTACTAAGATAAACTCTGTTGATGATTTTAAGCCACTAGATTTCTTTGTTGGATCGGCAAGATAGTTTGTACGATCTACCACAAAATCATCAAATAAGAATAGGTTTACACTTTCATGTCTTGAATCTACCCATTCTTGAGTTGCAGTATAATAAGGTACGACATTAACACCTTGAGCGACTTTGTTATTTGCATTAGCAAGTAATGTTAATAATTGGTCTACCCTTGATTCGGTCATTGTATCTTGAACGATGATTGTATATGCTCCTACGAGTTCTGTATCTTTATAAACATTGATTTGAGCACGACCAGCTTGTAAAGCTTTAAATGTTTGATCTGCCGTATTTTCTAGTACTTCTAGATGATCGATTTCATAAGTAAATGTTTGATTTTCGTAAGTTTTACCAACGCCATAAGCTTCAAATGTGAATGTATCATTGATACTAACATAACCATTAAATCCATCACTGAAATTAAACATCACGTCATCTGCAGGATACACATGAAGTGTCAATGTTTGTTTGATTAAACCATTATAGTTTGTAATTGTAATAACGACGTCACCTTCATTTAAAGCACTAATTAACCCAGTTTCAGATACACTAGCAACAACCATATTACTTGATTGATAAATGAGTGTTTTGTTATAGGCATCCACTGGTAAAATAGTCATATTTAATTGATAAGTTGAGCCTTTTTCTAATTCAGTGACTGGGTTTGATACTTCAATACTTGTCACTGGATTTTTTTCTTCAAATTTTGCATATAGTTTCTTTGGTTCAGTGATTTCTAAGATAGG
>Ga0265295_1007374_pt1 | contig 12708 bp, 11 predicted proteins | sample Munlansysbiofilm_FD_192503 | JGI IMG/M metagenome (GOLD analysis project Ga0265295, IMG submission 192503) | Leachate microbial communities from a municipal landfill in Southern Ontario, Canada - Methane capture system biofilm | ecosystem: Engineered > Solid waste > Landfill > Unclassified ... | reverse complement strand
TATATCGCGTTCAACCTGGCAGGGGGGTGGCATCATGCCCATCGCGGCAGGGCCTCCGGATTCTCCTATCTGAATGACAGCGTCGTCGCCATCAACAAGCTGTTGAAAAAAGGAAAACGGGTTGCATACCTGGACCTGGACGCCCACCATGGTGACGGGGTGCAGGAGGCTTTCTACGACACGGATCGGGTCCTGACCATCTCCATTCATGAAAGCGGGATCCACTTCTTTCCAGGAACCGGTTCGGAAAAAGAGATCGGAACCGGAAAGGGAAGGGGATATTCCGTGAATGTGCCTCTTAAAGAGCATACGGACGACGCGCTGTTCATGAAGGCCTTCGACGAGGTCGCTTTTCCGCTGCTAGCCGCATACGATCCCGACGTCATGGTTACGCAACTGGGGGCGGATACCTTTCGCACCGACCCGCTTACCCGCCTGGAAATCACCACCCACAGCTACAGCTATGTGGTGCGAAAGCTGAAGGCCCTGAAGATCCCATGGGTGGCCGTCGGCGGAGGCGGATATGAAAACATAAACGTAGCGCGGGCCTGGACACTGGCATGGGCAATCATGAATGGCGTGGAGTTGTCACCCAGATTGCCGGCCAGATTTGTAAGGACCATTCAGGAACTGGGTTATCCCAACAGAATGCTCCTGGATGCAATGCACTGGGCGGAAGACGATGATCGCAACCGTGCCCTTGACGCCGTTGAAAAGAGCATCCAGGCAATCCGGAAAAAGGTCTTTCCGGTCATAATTGGCGCATATGGCTAGGCTCCCCGGCAACAGGCATCTGGAAGATTCCCGCGGGAGACAACTGTTCACCCTGCGGGACATAAACTCCCTTGAACAGGGAGAAAAGGAGCGGATCTACCGCACAATACTCCCGACGTGCCTTTATGAGCGTTTTGCCATATCCCCTGATACCTTCAAAGGTCCGGACGGCAGGCGCAAGGTTCGCTTCATCGCCCCTGAAGGTCTCGGCTTTTTGCGCATTGAGACGCGTCTGTCGCCCGATGCGCGGGATTGCGTATTTTTTCTCGAAATCGCCGACACCCACTACAACCAGATGGAACTGGCCTTCTGCATCATCAAGGATCCCGATTCTTCCCGCTACGACGTCGACGTCGACCAATCGGGCAGGGATAACAGCTTCTCCACGCTGGGCAGAAACATCCCGGAAGAGATCAGGGCCATGGAGGCCGGTCTCTTTCCCAATCAGACCCATCGGGGCATGAGGATGTTTTCCCAGTTTCTGAGACTCTTCGAGAGGTTCGTGGATTCTCTTGGCATGGAGATAATCGTCGCCGAGCCGCTTTCCTACGATAACGCCATCCGTTATGAAAAATACGGATTCGACTATATCACCGGCAAAAGGCTCATGCTGGAGATCAATGAGGGGTTCAGGGAAGGAAATATCTATCACCGGCGGCTGGACGGCTCGACCCCTTTCCGTCGTCCAGGCTTTGAGAAGACCGTCCATGGCAGAAGCTGGGCCATTCATGACGGAATCCTTGACCAGCCATGGGACGATATCAGCATCTATCTTCAGGTAGGCAGGAACGCGGGGATAGACACCTTCCCGGAGCGGAAATGGTTCTTGCCCTTGACGCCCCTGTGATAGATACCCATCAATTCTAACCGGAGAATGCGAATATGTTCGGGTTCAGTGTCGGAGACTGGATTTTCATCGCCGTAGTATGCGGGATAATCTTCATCTGTGTCGCATTAAGCGGTATGAACAGACGGAAGAATTGACGTGTCCTTCGGAATGCCCACATGTTTATGAAGGCGCCAGCGGAGATTGCCTCCGGGAAGGAAGATTTTTTGCGAAAGATCGCCCATGGACTGATCGGAAATGTTTCAGAACGCAGCATTGAAAACTCTTGCGTCGACCAGCGAGACACCAAGGCGGTTGGGATCAGGGTCTCCAAGCTCAACAAATCCTTCGGGGAAAAGCATGTGCTGAAGGACGTAGACCTGGATATTCGTCCGGGTGAGACCTTTTCCATCATAGGCCCCTCCGGCACGGGAAAGAGTGTTCTCCTGAAGCTTATCATGAGGCTTGACTATCCCGACAGCGGCGAAATATACATTGACGGCGTCCCGATCTTTGATGAAGAAAAGCGGGGTATGGTTCGTGATTACAGGTACAGCATGGTATTCCAGTCTTCGGCCCTCTTCAACTCCCTGACCGTAGGGGAGAACGTGGGGCTGTGGCTGCGCGAAAAAAGGGTCTGCGGGGAATCGCGCATCCAGGAGATAATCAGTGAGAAGCTTGCCATGGTAGGTCTGGAAGGGACCGAGTCCCTGATGACCTCCGAACTTTCCGGCGGCATGAAAAAGAGGGTGGCCATCGCCCGCTCCCTAGCCATGAATCCGGACCTTATCCTGTATGACGAGCCTACCGCGGAGCTGGATCCCCTTAACTCGGATGACCTGGCCAACACCATCATCAAGGTGCGGGAGACCAACCACAACACCACCGTCATTGTTACCCACGACCTCAATTTCGCCCTCTACCTTTCGGACAGGATCGCCATGCTCCATGACGGGCGGATTATTGAAACCGGAACCCCCGATGAGATTAAGGCAAGCCTCAATCCGGTTGTAAGGAGATTCGTCTATACAACCACCAAGGGAATCAAGGGTGACTGAAGGCGGTCTTTCCGTAAATCGCGCACCATAGAAAAGGATGGACAGATTTCCGCCCTTACGCCATCATATCCCCGTTCATCGCACTACGAGTCCGGGCGTGATTTGAGAGTTACATGGGAAAGATACTGATAATTGATGATGACGCCTCCTTTGTCGTTCTGCTCAGTTCTTACATAGAGCGTTATTATCCCCTGCTGGACGTACAGACATGCACCAGTCCGCTCCATGGGCTGCGGGCCATGAACAAGGACCTGGACCTGATGATCATTGACCTGGAGATGCCGCAACTTGACGGCTCCAAGCTGCTGAAATACGCTGCCGAGGCGGGCATAAACAAGAACAGGATCATTCTCCTTTCCAGCCATGACGCGGATTATCTTCACGACCACTTTCCCATGGGAACATGCCTGGCCGTCCTGAACAAGTTCGAGGCGGGACAGAAGGCAGTGCTGGACATGATCTTCAGCTCCCTTGAGAAAAAGGCCGCCGGATAGGCTCTCCCTTGCCGACCTCGCTCCGCTTCCCCAAACCCTTCCCGGAAAGACTATGGATGTAATCACCACCCACGTAAATGCCGATTTTGACTGCCTCGGGGCAATGGTCGCGGCGAAGAAGCTCTATCCGGACGCCCTAATGGTGTTTTCCGGTTCCCAGGAAAAGAGCATGCGCGACTTCTTCCTGAAGTCCACGGGCTATGCGCTCGACTTCAAGCGGCTGAAGGATGTGGATGTCTCCAGCGTCACCCGTCTCATACTCGTTGACTGCCAGCATTCTTCGCGCATCGGAAGACTGGCCGAGGCAGTCTTGCGCCCGGGGGTGGATGTCCACATATACGATCACCATCCGGAGATCCGTGGAGACCTGCGGCCGTCCGGGGGCGAAATCCGCGAATGCGGTTCTTCCACGACCATCCTTGCCAGGATCCTCATGGCAAAGGGCATTGCGGTATCTCCTGTGGAAGCAACCCTGATGATGCTGGGTATACACGAAGATACGGGCAATCTTGTCTTTCCCTCCACCACCGTGGACGATTACCTGGCCTCGGCGTGGCTCCTGGAGATGGGCGCCAACCTTAATACGGTGAGCGACTTCATTACCCAGGAACTGACGTCCGAACAGGTGTCCCTTCTGAACGACCTTCTGAAATCCCTGAAAAAGATTACCATCGACGGTGTCGAGATAACCATCGCCCAGGCGTCCGTGGAGTACTACATCGGAGATATCGCCGTCCTGTCCCACATGATCCGCGACATGGAAAATCTGGATGTCCTTTTTCTCGCCGTGGACATGGGGAAACGGGTGTATGTCGTTGCTCGCAGCCGCATCAGCGAGGTTGACGTCGGCGCCGTGCTCCGGGAATTCGGAGGTGGCGGGCACGCCAATGCCGCGTCGGCTACGGTAAAGGAGCTGACGCTGATCCAGGTCGTCGCCCGCCTTGAAGAGATTCTGCGCAGGCAGGTATCTCCCAAGCGTACCGCCGCGGATATCATGTCGGCGCCGGTAAAGACCGTGCCTTCCATGGCGGTCATTTCCGAGGCCAGGGAGCTTCTGACGCGTTACAACGTGAATGCCATGCCCGTTATGGACGGTGAGACAATGATCGGCATCATCTCGAGGCGCATCGTGGAAAGGGCTCTCTACCATGATCTGGGAAATGTGCCGGTCACCGAGTACATGCACAGTGAATACATGCGGGCCGTCCCGGACACACCTCTCTCGGAGATACAGGATTATATCGTGGGTCGTGAACGGCGTCTCGTTCCGGTCTTTGATGGCGGCCGTATTGTCGGCGTGATCACCCGAACGGATCTGCTGAGGGTCATGTATGCCGGCTTCAATGACCGGGAAAAGAATACCTATGACATGGCCAGGAACGATATTCCGGTCCGGCGGCGGCGGCTGGACGGGACCATGAACAGGCAACTTTCCAGAAGGGTTCTCGCCATCCTGAGAGAACTGGGCGCAACCGGTGACAGGCTTGACCTCTGCGTATATGCGGTGGGCGGTTTCGTGCGGGATCTCCTGCTGGCAACGGAAAATCTGGATATCGATGTCACGGTTGAAGGGGACGGCATCCTGTTCGCCGAGACCTATGCCGCGGAGCACGGATGCCGGGTGAAAAGCCACCAGAAATTCGGCACCGCCGTCATTGTCTTTCCGGACGGGTTCAAGATCGACGTGGCCAGCACCAGGCTCGAGTATTACGCGTCTCCGGGGGCGCTTCCCACTGTAGAGAGATCCTCCCTGAAGATGGACCTTTACCGTCGCGATTTTACCATCAACACCCTTGCCATCAGACTCAACAACAGGGATTTCGGCGTTCTCGTGGATTATTTCTCCGCCCAGCGGGACCTGCAGGACAAGATCATCCGCGTCCTGCACAATCTCTCCTTCGTTGAAGACCCGACACGGGTGTTCCGGGCGCTTCGTTTCGAACAGCGCCTGGATTTCCGCATCTCCAAGCATACGGAAAATCTCATCCGCAATGCCGTGAAGATGAATTTTCTCAGCAAGCTCGGCGGGAAAAGGCTCCTTACGGAACTGGTAATAATCCTGAAGGAAAAAGAGCCCCTTCGCGCGGTAGAGCGGATGGCCTCCCTAGGGCTTCTCCAGTTTATCCATCCGGATATGAAACTGACGTCTGAAATCCGGAAGATGCTGGAAGAGTCGGTGAAGATCGTCTCCTGGTTCGACCTTCTCTTCCTGGATCGGCATTACGAAAAATGGGTGATATTCTTCCTTGTCCTTTGTGAATCCCTCCTCCCCGAGCAATTCAGGGAGACTTGCCTGCGCCTCTCCCTGTCCGAGCACTACCGGGAACGCCTGGTGGAGATGCAGCAACGAGTCGGGTCGGTAATCGAAACCATGCAACGAAGGCTCGCGCGGGGACCGGAGATCAGGCGGAGCGAGATCTATTCCTGGCTGGAGGGACTTCCACCGGAGGTCCTTCTCTATCTTATGGCAAGGTCAAGCAATGAAGGCATCCGGAAATGTGTTTCCCTGTACTTCACCCAGCTCCAGGGGGTTCGCTGCTCAATTAACGGCAACGACCTGAAAAATATGGGAGTTCCTCCAGGTCCGGCATTCAAGAAGATACTTGACCGCGTATTCATGGCCCGCCTGGACAATGAAGCCTTGACGAGGGATGATGAACTGCGCATCGCCAGAAGAGTTTCACGGGACAGCCTTGAAGGGAAATAGCCCGCCGCTTATTTGCCGTTTATCAGGGGAACGCCTGTTTTCTTTTCCTTCCCTCTGTCCGGGAAAGATTTTGATTGCGGAGAGGCAAGGGGACCTGACGCAGCGTCTGGGATATCGGAAGGATAATGAAGTCGGAGAGATGTGCCAATCGTTCAACAGTCTTCTGAAAAGGCTTTCGGGAATCATATCCGGCATCGCGCAATCCGCGGAGAACCTTGCCGCCGCGTCGACCCAGGTTCTCTCCTCTTCAGAGATGATGGCGACCAGCGCAGAAGAGGTTGCGGCCCAGGCTGCGACGGTGGCTGTGGCAAGCGAGGAGATGGTGGCGACGGCGAACGAAGTGGCGGCCGGAAGGTTGGCGGAAATGGCCAGAGAGTTGCAGATTATGGTGAGCCATTTCAAAGTCGCGTCATGAATTTGAAACCGCGCAATCAAATCGGCGCGAACCCTGACTCATTCGCAAATTCGATTCCCCATGCCCGAGTGATTCCAATCTTGAAAACGGAATAACATGAAAATAAAGGACATTAACTGGAAACTGGCCGGGAAAATAGCCGCTGTATACCTTTTCATCTCCTCCCTATGGATATACTACACTGACAGACTTCTAAGGTTCATCCTGACGACCTCGGACGAGATTATCCTTTTCTCCACTTTCAAGGGCGTCTTCTTTGTTATAACAACCTCGATCCTGCTCTTTCTGCTGGTCATAGCCTTCGCCAGAAAGCAGTGTACCCGCTGCCGTTCCCTGCTGGAAACGGTTAACGACGCGGTAATCATCTATGGCGACAAAAACGGTGAAGTCCTGGACATGAACCGAAAGGCCCGCGAATTGTTCGGGCATGCCGGCGACGTACATCCCGTCACCGAAAGGTCGGTGGAAAGTACCGGAAACGCCGACGACTTATCCATTAACATCCGGGAATGGTTCCTGAGACACTCCGGCAATACGCACCAACGCTTCGAACAGATGTTCGACCGCAAGGACGGAACTCCCCTATGGACGGAAATAACAATCCAGAATGCGGCAATAAACGGAAGGGAAAGAAAGATTGCCGTAGTCCGCGACATCAGCGCGCGCAAACGCGCGGAAGAGTCTCTCCAGGAGATGAACCGCACACTGAGGATGCTCCTGAAGTGCAATGAAGTGTTGATCCGTGAGGAGAATGAAACGGAACTTCTGGAGAATATATGCGGAATCCTTGTGGAAGAAGGAGGATACCGTTGCGCGTGGGTGGCGTTCGCCCACAATGACTATAAGGGTCGGGTCACCATCGTTGCCTCTTCGGGATTGGACGCCGGGCCCAATCAGATGCCGTCTCTTACGGAGATCGTCGGTGACAAGGGGAAAGGTCCTACGGGTACTGCGATGCGGACAGGGCGTCCTTCCCTGGTCAGCGATGTAATAAATGATCCGCGCTATGCGTCATGGCGGGATCTGGCCGTCAGGACAGGCTATCGATCCTCACTGTCGGCGCCGCTTGTCCATTCGGGAAATGTTTTGGGCGCACTCACCGTTTGCGCCTTTGAAGCAGATGCATTCAATGATGAGGAAATCAATCTCATGAGCCAGTTGGCGGGCGACCTGGCATACGGGATCGTGTCTCTGCGGACCGCCGCGGAGCAAAAAAGAATAGAGCTGGAACTGGTGGCCAGCGAGAAGAACCTTGCCGAAGCGCAGAAGATCGCCCAACTGGGTAGCTGGGAATATGACCTGGAAAGAGACGAGGAACTCCGTTCAGATGAGTTTTTCCGCATACTGGGAGTACCTCCCCGCAAAGGGGGACGGGCGGATGATTCCCTTTTCGAATATATCCACCCGGATGACAGGGATACAGTGCGGGAGAAGATTGCCGAGACCCTTGAAAAAAGGATGCCTTACGATGCCGAATACCGAATCATAAGACCCGATGGAGCTGTGCGGGTGCTTCACGCACGGGGGGTGACCATGGAAGGCGCCACCGGGAAAGCCGCGCGCTTCATCGGAACGGCAATGGATATTACTGAGCGGAAAAAGCTGGAACGACAGTATCTCCAGGCGCAGAAGATGGAGGTGGTCGGTCAGCTTGCCGGGGGAATCGCCCACGATTTCAATAACATTCTCACCGCCATCATCGGATTTCAGCATCTGCTGCATGACCGCTTGAATGACGATGGCGCCATCCATTTTTCGCGTCAGGTAACGATGCTGGCGGAAAAGGCCTCATTTCTCACCAGGGATCTGCTCGCCTTCAGCCGTAAACAGCCCATGAACCCGAAACCCTTGGAACTGAATGAAAACATTCAGAAACTCGGCAAGCTCCTGGAACGTCTCATCGGGGAGGATGTGGAACTTCGTCTAAATCTTCAGGAAGGAAAGCTGCCGCTCATGGCCGTTTCCGGGCACCTGGAACAGGTGTTCATGAATCTGGCTACCAACGCCAGGGATGCCATGCCGGGTGGAGGTTTGCTGACCATCAAGACGGAAAGCGTTTACATTGATGAAGATTTCGTGAGCGAATACGGGTACGGCGCACCGGGAGAATACGCCCTAGTCTCGGTTTCCGATACCGGATGCGGCATGGACGAAGAAACTAGAATGAAGGTCTTCGAACCGTTCTTCACCACGAAGGAGGTGGGGAAGGGCACGGGTCTGGGATTGTCCACAGCCTATGGGATAATCCGTAAGCACGGTGGCTTTCTGAGCGTTTACAGCGAGCCCGGAGAAGGGTCCACATTCCGCATCTATCTGCCCCTTGAAGATCAGGACGCCGGCGCGGAACACGCTATATCAGCCCATGTCCTGCCACCCCGCGGAACGGAAACGGTTCTCCTGGTGGAGGATGAATCAGAGGTGCGCGAGATGACCCGCACGCTCCTGGAAAACAACGGGTACCGGGTTCTCGCCACCGGCGATGGTGAGCAGGCTGTGGAGATGTTTGCGGAAAATGCCGGCGGAGTGGATCTGTTGCTGCTGGATGTGATCATGCCGAAGAAAAACGGCAAGGAAATATATGACGATATCAGAGAATTCAGGCCGGACATCAAGACCATATTCATCAGCGGATACACAGCCGACATTGTCGAGCAGAAGGGGGTTCCGGAAACATGCCACCTGATGTCCAAACCTTTCTCTCCCCACGATTTTCTATGGAAAATCAGGAATGTCCTTGCTGAAAAAGACGTCTCGGGCTTTGGGAAAGGCCTTTGAAGGCACACGACTTTTCAGTAGACGAACTTCATGCAGATTCCACCCGAAACGGCATGTCTTGATTACCCCTGGGCCGCGGCGCAGGCAATGGGGTTGCCAGTGAATGTGTGCCCGTGGAAAAAGGTCTTCTAGCCGGATTTCAAAAAGCCCTTGCTTGGGGGGCAACGCGAATAACCCTTGAAGGGCCTGTGAAAGATGGTATCTGTTTTCTTGCCGGCTCATGTCGGCGGCGCGGTTTGCGAACCGTGACGCGCATTTTTCGCAACAGGGGAGGAGCCATGAGGATTCTGATAATCTGGGTGTTGTTTGCCGGGGTTCTGGCCGGACGGGGGTATGCGGCCGATGCCGCCAATCCGGGCCGCTCCGAAGGCGCTGTTGGGCAGGAGGCGGCGTGGAATGGCGGGGATTCATTCCTCGGCGCGGTCCATGGGAGCTGCGGCAATCTTTCGGGGCCTGAGTTGGGCGATTGTTTCAGGAAGGTGATGAAGGAGTCCGGCGCTTCTGACGAGGCGGTTGCTTTTGCCCGCCGGGTGGAGAGCGAGGCATGGATGCATGCATTTCGGGATACGGGCAGGGTGGATGTCGCCTACGTGACCTATCCCTTCCGGGCCAACGAGAATCAGGGGGTCCTGCTGGTGAACGGAGAGCCGGGGCTGGTTGACGTGGATAACGCCGGTTCTCCCCTGGAAGAGCTCCTGGAAAAGGACCCGGTTTATAGCGGTCTGGCAAAGAGGTTTCCCGGGATAAGCCTGTGGCCGGGTGACCGCTACACCTTCGGGTTTCCGGTTATGGAATCGCTGCCGGGGAGTGGGCAGCGCTTTTATGCGGGCTACCTTCTGCGTAACGGCTGCCATGCCTGCGAGGAGATCGGCTCCGCGATGGTTGCCTTTGAATTCTCGGCGGAGGGGAGATTCCTGGGAAAGAGGCTGATGATGGTTACCGACACCACCGGGAAAGGATACAGCGATCCCGCAACGCCAATCACGACAAAGTCGGGCGGCGAATTCTCCATTGTCCTTGACTCCAACCCGACCACCGGCTATGGCTGGAGCGTAGAAGGTAATGTTGACGCCGGCATCGTGAAGATGAAGGGGCGAGACTTCCGCCGGCCACGGACAAGGCTTGCGGGCGCCGGCGGGGCCGATGTCTTCAGGTTCCGCGCCGTCGGGAAGGGGGAGACGGTGGTGTTTTTCCGCTATTCCAGGCCTTGGGAGAAGGGCGTAGAGCCGATACGGAAAGCCGCGTTCCTGATTATCGTCAGATAGCCTGAGGACTGTTTCCGCTGTTGGGAAATTTTCCGTTCGGGGCTATACTTCAGAAAGGAGGTCGATGAAAGACCACCGGGGAGGTGGACCATGAAAAGGCTTCTTTTCTGTTCCGTTCTGTTGTTGCTGACAGGCTGCGTGCTGTATCCGTATGATTATTACGGCTACTACGGTTATCCGGACACCGTCTACCCGTCGGTTCCCAGTTACTCCTATGGCTACCCTTATTACCGGTCATCGTACCCATACTGGTATGGAGGACCTGGCCTGAGCCTCTATTTCTCCTCTCCCGGGTATTACGGGGGGCGTTATTCCTATCATCACGGAGGCGGCCGTTATCACGGAGGAGGGAGACATCACCATGGCGGCGGCTATCATCCAGGGGGAGGCGGCCATCACCGCAGATAGGATGCCCGTCTCCACTTATGCCGGCGCGTCAGGTCAAGGGGTGAGGCTGGAGTTGGGTCCCTTGCGCAGGAAGTTGTAGGCCAGGTTGGTGAGGATGCCGTGGCGGTTTCCGGCCACGCGTGAAAAGATGGCGGGCCATGTGTAGTCGGAGCGGCGCGTCTCGACCCATCCCCGGTAGAGACGCTCCGGCGACATGAGGCGGGGCCGGTATACCACTTCCGCATGGTTGTAGCGGGACCAGTCCTTGTGCAGCAGACGCCCTTCCTCGTCGAAGCGGTTGAAAAGGGCCGTGCCGGGGTAGGGCGTAAGGATATGGTAGGTGGTGAGGCTCGGCGCGCAACGTTCCAGGAAGCGGGCAGTTGTCTCGAAGATGCCCTCGTCGTGGTCGTCGAAGCCGAAGATGATGGACGCCTCCACCACGATCCCGGCGTCGCGGATTCTTTTTATCAGCTCCTCCTGGGAATAGCGGTGCCCGGTCTTGGGGTGATTGGCGTGGACGCCGGTCACGGATTCGATGCCCACGAAGATGCCGATGCAGCCCGATTCGGCCACCATGCGCACCAACTCCGGGTCCTCCGCGAAACGGAGGTTCGCCTGCCCGCCCCACTTCAGTCCCATCCCCTTCATGCCCGCCAGGATCGGCTTTGCCCTGAGCGGATCTCCCAGCAGATTGTCATCCAGGAAGACCGTAAGCTTCCGGTCGAAGGTGGCCAGTTCCGCCAGCACGTCATCGGGGTCCCGGTAGCGGAAGGACTTGCCGAAATAATTGGTGACGATGCAGAAGGGGCACGAGTAGGGGCAGCCCCGGCTCGCCTGGAGTGTCTGGATCGTGAGGTAGCGCCTGCCGTTGAATATCTCCCGGCGCTTCCATGGAACCGAGAGGAGGTCCCCGGTGGGTATGGGCGCCTGGTAGCGGCGCTGAAGCCGCCCGGCCAGCAGATCGTCCAGCAGCGTCTCCCAGACCGGCTCCGCCTCGCCGATTACCACCGCGTCCGCATGCAGCTCCGCCTCATCGGGAAGGACCGTGGGATGGATGCCGCCCAGAACCACGGGGATGCCGCGGGAGCGGAACTCGCCGGCAATCTCGTAGGCCCTTGCCGCCTGGTGGGTCATGGCGGTGATACCCACCAGGGTGAATTTTTCGTCAAAGGGGACGGTGTCGTGCACCTCATCGGCCAGGGTAACCTCCCATGACAGGGGTGTGGCCGCTGCTACCTGTTTCAGGGCAAGGGAAGGGAGCTGATAGTTCCGCGCCCAGCCCAGGGTATGGGTGGCCGGATAGACGAGAAGGAGTCGCGGAGAAGAGGCGTTTGAGTTCATGCGGGCCGTCCGTGGCTGGGGCAGCCGGCCGTATTGTTGCCGGCCGCGCCCGCCGCAAGGCGCCTGCACGTGGCGTGATAGTCACGGAGATAGGTCTCCGGTTTCATCATAGTCTGGGTGCGGCGCAAGACCCTTATCATGTAAGGTATCTGGAGGGGGCGGACCTGGCGCAGCCAGTCGATCAGCTTCTTCTCCCCCGATGTATTGAGGATGGAGCGGCGCCACGTCTCTGCGTACAGCTGGCAGAAGCGCTCCGCTCCCAGTTTCGGTTCCCGCAGGAGGTGGTGCATGTCGAAATCGGCCCACGGCAGTCCTTCCAGGCGGGCCTTGTCCTTTTCGTACAGTTTGGTTCCGGGCAGCGGGGTGAGAAGGGTGAACCCGGAACGCTGGAGCCCGTGGGCCGACACGAAATCCCACAGGTGGCGGAAATCGTCCTCATCCCAGTCCGGATCGATGAGGAAATTGCCGTTTATGCCGTAGCGGTGGGAGCGGGCGACCTCGGCGGCGGCCAGGCTTTCTTTCACCCCAGCGTCCTTGGTTATATCCGACAGCCCCCGGTCGGTGGCGAACTCGAATCCCAGGAAGATATCGAAATCCCTGGCGATGGGGCGCCATTCCTCCAGCAGTTCCGCGCTTCGGGTGATGAGATCGGTGCGGCTCTGCACC
>Ga0265295_1007373_pt1 | contig 12710 bp, 10 predicted proteins | sample Munlansysbiofilm_FD_192503 | JGI IMG/M metagenome (GOLD analysis project Ga0265295, IMG submission 192503) | Leachate microbial communities from a municipal landfill in Southern Ontario, Canada - Methane capture system biofilm | ecosystem: Engineered > Solid waste > Landfill > Unclassified ... | reverse complement strand
GATGGCGGGAAAGGCGGTCCAGCCCAACATGATGCCGGTCAACCCGTTCAGGATAAGGTGAACCGAGGTCGGGCCGACCGGGAAATGGATCAGGGCGGCGACAAAGAACGCAGCCGTCACCAAAGCCGTCCGGGGGATGTCGTCGGCGTCGAGCCGGCGTAAGGCCCAGGCGATACCGGCCAGGGCGACGGCTCCGCCCGCGATCAGGACCGGGGCGGACAGGATTCCGTCTGGCATATGGGCCAAGACCGCAGCCCTCCCTTTACTTGAAATCGGTGGTGTGGACCCACATGGTGCCGCCCAGTTCGGCTTCCGCAGGCTTGCCGTTCTTGTCCTTGACCTTGCCTTCGGTCAGGACGTTGAAGCCCCACCAGCCCGCGCGCGGCATGGCGTAAGCAAAAACGCCGGTTGAATCTGTTTTGACCTCTTGGGTGATGAAGGGATCGGACGGGGCGGTGACGGAACCGTCATTCAGCCATTCGATTTCGACCCGGGCATGGGGCAGGGGTTTGCCGTCCTTCAATGCGACACCCCGGAACAGGCTGCCGGTCCACAATCCATAAGGCCGGGTCAAGGGCTGGATTTCGACCGGCAATCCGGCCAGCGCATCCCAATCCTCGCCGCCGCCATAATCGACCACCACCTTGGTGTAATGGATCAGATACTGTTTTTCTGCGGCGTCCCAATAGGGCGCGGGCGCAAGATAAAAGACGTAATCGCCCGGTCCGGGCACCGTGTAGCGGGCCTCGAACGCAGGTTTGCCATCGACGCTCTTTTCGCTCAGCAGGGCGGAAAGGTCGGTTTTTTTCTTGCCCGCCAGGACGCCGAATCGGGCCGGGCGGTCCATGGCCATGACCGGGCCGCCTTCCATCGGATGGGTGAAGACCGCCGACAGAGTGACGGTGCGGTCGCCGTCATCGGGCAGGATGCCAGTATCGGGCAGCAGAGTCTGGAAATGAGCGAAGGCCGCCACTGGCCATGAAAGCAGGACGGCGGCAAGGGCCGGAATGAGACGAGGCATGACGTTTCCCGATTTTTTTATGGTATGAAGAATTTTAAATTTCTCATACCGCCAGGATGGCGTCAACGGATGGGATCGTCCGGTTTATGCTGGGTCGGCCGGTCGCAAAAGAAACGGGGAAAAGGCATGGAACGGGTCACGATATCGCTCGATGACGGTCTTTTGGAGGCGTTCGACGCCTATATCGGGCGCAAAGGCTATGCGAATCGTTCCGAGGCGATCCGGGATCTTTTGCGCGCAAAGCTGGATGCCGACAATGTCGCCGAAAACCGCGCCACCCATGCTGTCGGCTGCCTGTCCTATGTGTTCGATCATCACCAGCGCGAACTGGTCCGGCGTTTGACCCACACCCAGCACGACCATCACGAACTGCTGCTGTCCACCTTGCATGTGCATCTGGACCACGACAATTGCCTGGAAGTGACCCTGCTGCGCGGTCCCACCGGCGGCGTCAGGGCGTTGGCCGAGACGATCATGGCCGAAACCGGCGTGCGGCACGGCAATTTGCATCTGGTGACGATCGAGCCGTCCGCTGCCGATCATTCGGCCCATGCTCACGCCCATACACATGACGAAACCGCCTAATCGGTCTGAAAGGTCCGGATCGGGACGATTTCTCATGACTTCCGTCATAGGGGTTCCTTCCGCCATAAGTGACGGCTGATCCTGAACGATCAACGCCTGAAGAGAAACCGGCTACCGGCGCGGCGGATCAGCGTTTTTACGGTCGAGAGTGTGAGCAAAGCATGCTCCCATTCGCTCTCTTGATCGAAAATTGGGCAGGATTAGTGCGATATGGCTTTGCTATTCACCCACATGCCTTGATATTGTCTGCCGTTTGCCAGGACGAGCTTTTCCGGGAAGGCCGCTCCCGGACCGGGGGAAAAGCGGACGTCAAAGGCAGTTTCCATTATTCGGTGGTACAAGCGGAATGACCGTTATTAAGAAGCTTCTCGTCGCCAATCGCAGCGAAATCGCCATTCGTATTTTTCGGGCCGCCTCCGAGTTGGGCATCTCGACGGTCGCCGTTTATTCAAACGAGGACCGTTTTGCCCTGCATCGGTTCAAAGTCGATGAAGGCCATTTGATCGGCAAGGGGATGGGGCCGGTCGAAGCGTATCTGTCGATCGACGAAATGATCCGAGTGGCCAAGGAAACCGGGGCCGATGCCGTGCATCCGGGCTATGGGTTCCTGTCCGAAAATCCTGAATTCGCCGATGCCTGTCGTAACGCCGGCCTGATTTTCATCGGGCCGTCCTCGAACGTCATGCGTCTTTTGGGCAACAAGGTCGAAGCGCGCCGCATCGCTACCGAGTCCAATGTGCCGGTGATGCCGGCGACCGGCGCCTTGCCGCGCGACATCAAGGAAATCGCGCGCCTGGCCGAGGAAATCGGCTATCCCCTGATGCTGAAAGCAAGCTGGGGCGGCGGCGGACGCGGCATGCGCGTCATCGAAGGTCCCGACACGCTGGAAGAGCTGGTGTCGATGGCCCGGCGCGAAGCCAAGGGCGCGTTCGGCAATGACGAACTTTACCTTGAAAAGCTGGTGCGCCATGCGCGCCACGTCGAAGTCCAGATCCTGGGCGATCAGCATGGCAATATCGTTCATCTGTTCGAGCGCGATTGCACCGTGCAGCGGCGCAATCAGAAGGTCGTGGAGCGCGCGCCCGCGCCCTATTTCACCGATTCCGACCGCGAGGCGCTGTGCGCCGCCGCCCTGCGTCTGTGCCGGGCCGTCGGTTATGAGAATGCCGGCACCGTCGAATTCCTTCAGGATGTCGATACCGGCAAATTCTATTTCATCGAGGTCAATCCTCGCATCCAGGTCGAGCACACCGTCACCGAAATGGTGACCGGCATCGATATCGTCAAAGCACAGATCCGTATCGCCGAGGGCGCTACGATCGGCGAGCCGGATTCCGGCGTGCCGGCGCAAAAGGACATCCGGTTGTTCGGCCATGCCCTGCAATGCCGTGTGACCTCGGAAGATCCGGCCAACAACTTCATTCCCGACTATGGCCGCATCACCGCCTATCGCGGCGCGAACGGCTATGGCATCCGGCTGGATGGCGGCACCGCCTTTTCGGGCGCGCTGATTACCCGCTATTACGATTCGCTGCTGGAAAAGGTTACCGCCTGGTCGCCGACCCCCGGCGAGACGATCGAGCGCATGCGCCGCGCCATCCGCGAATTCCGTATTCGCGGCGTGGCCACCAACCTTGCCTTCCTGGAAGCGGTGATCAGTCACCCGAAATTCCGCGACGGCAGCTACACGACGCGCTTCATCGATGAAACCCCGGACCTGTTCCACCAGGAAATGGGCCGTGACCGCGCCACCCGTCTGCTGACCTACATCGCCGACGTCACCGTCAACGGCAACCCCGAGGTCAAGGGCAGGCCCCTGCCGACGGAATCGATGGGGGCGGTCCTGCCGCCGTCCGCGCCGTCCGGCGCGCCTCCGGCCGGTACCAAGCAGTTGCTGGAGCAGTTGGGGGCGGAGAAATTCGCCCAGTGGATGAAGGAACAGAAGCGCCTTCTGATTACCGATACCACCATGCGCGACGCCCACCAGTCGCTATTGGCCACGCGTATGCGCAGCCACGATCTGTGGGCGGCCGCCCCGGCCTATGCGCATTTGCTGCCCAATCTGTTCTCGGTCGAATGTTGGGGCGGCGCCACCTTCGACGTGGCGCTGCGATTCTTGAAGGAAGATCCCTGGCAGCGTCTGGCCGTCTTTCGCCAGGCGATGCCGAACCTGCTGCTGCAAATGCTGCTGCGTTCGGCCAACGCGGTCGGCTACGCCAACTATCCCGATAATGTCGTGCGCTATTTCGTCCAGCGCGCGGCCAAGAGCGGCGTCGATCTGTTCCGCGTGTTCGATTCGCTGAACTGGGTCGAAAACATGCGCGCCGCCATCGATGCGGTGCGCGAGACCGGGGCCTTGTGCGAAGCCGCGATGTGCTACACCGGCGATGCCATCGATCCGTCGCGCAAATACGACATTAAATATTATGTGAATATGGCCAAGGAACTGGAGCGCGCCGGCGCGCACATCCTGGGCATCAAGGATATGGCCGGGCTGGGCAAGCCGCGCGCCATCGGCGCTCTGGTCAAGGCGCTGAAGGAAGAGGTCGGGTTGCCGATCCATTATCACACCCATGATACCAGCGGTTTGTCGGCGGCCACGGTTTTGGCTGCGGTCGAAGCCGGGGTGGATGCGGTGGACGCGGCCATGGACGCGATGAGCGGCACGACCTCGCAGCCGCCGTTGGGGTCGATCTGCCACGCTCTGAAGGGCGATGAACGCGATCCGGGACTGGATCATCAGGCGCTGAACCGTCTGTCCCATTATTGGGAGCGGGTGCGCTGGCAGTATGCGGCCTTTGAAACCGGGCTGAAGTCCGGTTCGGCCGAGGTCTATCTGCACGAAATGCCGGGCGGGCAGGTCACCAATATCCGCCAGCAGGCCCGGTCTTTGGGCATCGACGACGCGCATTGGGAGCGGGTCGCCACCGCCTATGCCGAGGTCAACCGCATGTTCGGCGACATCATCAAGGTGACGCCCAGCTCGAAGGTCGTCGGCGACATGGCCCTGATGATGGTCACCAGCGGACTGACGCCCGAGATGGTGATGGACCCCAACCGCGAGATCGCCTTCCCCGAATCGGTGGTGTCGTTCTTCCGCGGTGATCTGGGTCAGCCCCCGGAAGGCTTCCCCGAAGTCTTGCAGAAGAAGGTGCTGAAAGGGGCCGAACCGCTGAAGGTCCGTCCCGGCGCGGTGCTGCCGCCGACCGATCTGGAAGCCACCCGGACCGAGGTCGAAGGCAAGATCGGGCGCTGCGTTTCGGACGACGACCTGGCTTCCTATCTGATGTATCCCAAGGTGTTCGTCGATTTCGCCCATCACCAGAAGGCTTATGGCGATGTCGCCAACCTGCCGACGCCAGTGTTCTTCTACGGCATGCCGTCGGGCATCGATACCTCGGTCGATCTGGAGCCGGGCAAGACGCTGCTGATCCGCATGCTCGCCATCGGCGAGGCCGACGATCAGGGGATGCGCAATGTCTTCTTCGAGCTGAACGGCCAGCCGCGCACGGTCAAGGTGCCGGATCGTTCGGTTGCGCCCGAACGTCCCGCCCAGCCCAAGGCCGAGCCGGGCAACCCGAACCATGTCGCGGCCCCGATGCCCGGCTTGGTCGCGTCGGTCGAGGTCAGCGTCGGCCAGAAGGTGGAAAAGGGCGACATCCTGATCGAGCTGGAAGCGATGAAGATGGAAACCGTGGTCCGCGCCGAACGCGCCGGCACGATCCAGCACATTGCGGTGACGCCGGGCACCATCGTCGAAACCAAGGATTTGCTGGTCGTCCTGTCGTAAGGACCGGTTTTTTGAATCGGCCAAGGGCCCCGTCTCCGGCAGGAGGCGGGGCCCTTGTCTTTTCGCGTCCGGCTTGCAGGGGAAGGCGGTCGATCAGGCGAAAGGTCCGGGATCGACGCCCAATTCCTTGGCCAGCCATCGGGCGAAATGCTGCACCGGCCGGCGTTTATCCGCAGGTTTAGGGCAGACCATGAAATGCCCCTGATACCGGACGTCCTGGGCCCGTCCTGCCAAGGGGGCGACGATGCGGCCGGCGGAAAGCTCCTTTTCCGCAAGCAGCGTCGATTCGAGCGCGACGCCCAACCCATCGGCGGCGGCGGCGATGGCAAGAAAGCTGCGGTCGAACCGCATGCCGTGAGGCGGGGGGGCGACAAGCCCGTTCGCCGCGAACCATGTCGCCCAGCGGACCGGCACGACCTCGCTTTCGATAAGCACATGTTGATAGAGATCCCTCGGCGTGTTGATCTCTGCTGCGATGGCGGGAGAGCAGAGCGGCGTCAGGACTTCCTCGCCAAGCGGAAGGACCACCAATCCCTCCCGAGGCTGGCCGTAGATGATGTCCGCATCAAAATCATCGGATAGGAAACGGGTGTAGTCCGTTCCCGCCGACAGCCGCATTTCGATGTCCGGATAAAGGGCTAGGAACTGGCTCAAGCGCGGTGACAGCCATTGCGTGGCGAAGCTGGGAGCGCAATGCAGCCGCAGAGAACCCGGCCCCTTTTTCGAGATGACCTCCAATCCCCGGCGCATGTCTTCAAAGGCGCGTCCGATGTGATTCATCAACGCCTCCCCATCCTGGGTCAGACGCGCCGTGCGCCCGCTTCGCTCGAAAAGCGTGGTGCCGACAATGCATTCCAGCTTGCGGATGGCGTGGCTGACGGCGCTGGGGGACAGATTCAGCTCGGTGGCGGCGCTGCGGAAGGATCCCGTGCGCGACGCCGATTCAAAGACGCGAAGGTGGGTCAGGGGCAGGTGGCGGGTCATGATTCAGTTGAACAGGATTCACCATCAGTTGTAAACAACGCGTTTTATTTAGGTTTAAAAAAATAATATCTTACGTATTAACTTGAATATGTGAGTGTATAAAAAATGCTACTAAAAGATAAGATGGCAATAATATCCGGTGCAGCAAGCAAAAAAGGGATTGGTCTAGCAACAGCTCGTCTTTTTGCTGAGCATGGATGCCGTGTGGCAATTCTTGATCGTGATGAAAATCTGTCGATAGAGGCCGCAAATTCTTTGGGAGACGGGCATCTTGGGATCGGATGCGATGTTTCAGACCGTGATGCTTGCCGTCGCAGTGTTAATCAAGTCATCGATCATTTCGGTCATGTTGATATTTTGATCAATAATGCCGGCATCTCTCAGCCCTTGAAGATCATGGAGATCGAGCCCGCCAATTATGACGCGGTGCTCAATGTCAATCTGCGCGGCACGCTTTACCTTAGCCAAGCGGTCATCCCGCATATGCAGGCGCGCCGTCAAGGATCGATCGCCTGCACATCCTCGGCTGCCGGTCAGCGCGGCGGCGGGTTTTTCGGCGGTCCGCATTATTCGGCCTCCAAGGCCGGTGTCTTGGGATTGGCCAAGGCGATGGCGCGGGAATTGGGTGCCGACGGCATCCGGGTGAATTGCGTCACCCCCGGTCTCATCAATACCGACATAACCGGCAACAGCCTTAGCGAGCAAAGGCTGAGCGAAATCCGCAACGGAACATTCCTGCACCGGTTCGGAGATCCCAAAGAAGTTGCTGGCGCTTTCCTTTTCCTTGCGTCGGACCTCTCTTCTTATGTGACTGGGGCAATAATAGATGTGAATGGAGGCATTCATGTCCACTGATAATAATTTGTCATTATTTATCGAGTTTATTTGAGGTTAATTATGATTAATATCAGCCGACGTTCCTTTCTTAAGGCGTCCTCTGCCATAGCGGCCGTGTGCGTTCTTCCGAAATATGCGAATGCCTCCGAATTTTCCTTTAAATTCGGCAATGATGTCCCCCTCCATCATCCTTCGACCATTCGGGCTCAGGAAGCCGCCGAGCGGATTTTCAAGGAGACCGACGGTCGGCTGAAAATCACCGTCTTTCCCGCCAGCCAGCTTGGCACCGATACCGATTGCCTGAGCCAGGTGCGGTCCGGGGCGCTTGAATTCTTCAGCGTCTCCGGTCTGATCATCTCGACGCTGCTGCCGGTGGCGAGCATTACGGCGATGGGGTTCGCTTTCAAGAATTACGACGAAGTCTGGCATGCAGCCGATGGTGCGCTTGGCACTTATCTGCGCGGGCAGATGGAGAAGGTGGGACTGATCGGGCTGGAAAAGAAATTCGACAGCGGCTTTCGGGTCACCACCACCTCGAAAGGACCGATCAACAGCCCAGCTGATTTCAATAATCTCAAACTGAGGGTTCCGCCGACTCCTCTCTACACATCGATGTTCAGGGCGCTCGGGGCGGCTCCGACGGTGATCAATTTCACGGAATGCTATTCGGCCCTGCAAACGCATGTCGCCGACGGGCAGGAAAATCCTCTGTCCTTGATCGAGCTATCACGCTTCTACGAGGTTCAGAAATATTGCTCGATTACCAATCACGCCTGGGACGGCTGGTGGAACATCGCCAATGCCAAGGCCTTCAATCGGCTTCCGCCCAGAATCCGGGAAAGTGTCGAGAAAAATTTTGCCCAGGCAGCCATCGACCAGCGCGCCGACATCCAAATCGTGACGCAGGCATCGATCAAGAATCTTGAAAAGAACGGGATGAGTTTTGCTTACCCCGATGTCAGCGAATTCAGGAAGGTTTTGAGCGCCAAGGGATTCTATGCCGAATGGAAAGAAAAGTTCGGCCAGGAAGCCTGGGCCAATCTCGAAAAATCGAGCGGCCCTCTGACCTGATCTTTGGGGTGGGGTAACGTCTGGGATAGAAATAAGAGTGCGGGGGACGGGGGCGCGGAGACGGGGACCGATGGTGCCCGGCCCCGCGTCCTCTTGTCTCGTTCCCGGTCAGGACGGAATGGTGCCGGGCAGGAGATAGGCCTGGATGGTGGTCAGCGCGCCGATCACGACCATGCAGAGAAAACTGTGTTTCAGCGTGAAGCGGAACAGGCTGCCTTCGCGCCCGACCAGTCCGGCGGCGGCGGCGGCGATGGCGATCGATTGCGGCGAGATCATCTTGCCGGCGGTGCCGCCGGTATTGTTGGCTGCAACCAGCAGGATATCGCTGACGCCGACCTGCTGCGCCGTCACCGCCTGAAGACCGCAGAACAGGGCGTTCGACGCGGTGTCCGATCCGGTCAGAAAGACGCCCAGCGCCCCCAGGATGGGGGAAAAGAAGGTCGCAGCCGGGCCGGTATGGGCCATGGCCAAAGCCAACGTCGAGGTCAGGCCCGAATAGTTGCAGATATAGGCCAGGGCGACGACCATGCCGATGGTCCAGACCGGTTTTTTCAGATCAAGGGCCACCTCGATGAAGGTGGTGGCGCCCAGCTTCGGGCCGGTCCGTTGCAGGATCATGGCTAGAATCGCCGCCGTCATGATCGCGGTGCCGGTGCCCTGGATCAAATTAAGGCTGTAGATCGCAGGATAAGGGGTTGGCGTCGGCGTGATCGGCGGGGTGCGCACCGCCAGACCGTCCAGATAGGGCATGGAAAAACGGATCGTGCTCCAGGCCAGCGCGCCGCCTTCGGCGAACAACGCCTTGAAGAAAGGCATGTTCCACAGAATCATGACCAGGGTCAGGATGATGAAGGGCAGCCACGCCCAAAAAATCTTGCCGGGGCTGTGGTGGTGTGAATCCTTGGCCGGTTGCTGTCCGTCGAAACGGAAGATGCGCTTGGGCTGCCAGAATTTCAGGAACAGGGTCATGGAAACCAGACTGGACAGCGAACCCAGGATGGCCGGCAGCTCGAAACCGATCAGGTTCGACGTCAGAACGACGCCCAGCGTAAAAGATGACGCCGCCACCAGCACGGCAGGCCAGGTTTCCTTGACGCCCCGCCAGCCATCCATGATGAAGACGAGCCAGAACGGTACCAAAAGGATCATCGGCGCAAGGACGCGTCCAGACTGCGCCCCGACCAAGAACGGATCGACTCCGCCGACCGCGCCGCCGACCAGCACCGAAATACCCATGCCGCCGAACGCCACCGGTGCGGTGTTGGCGATCAGGCACAATCCCGCCGCATAGAGGGGGTTGAACCCCAATCCGGCCAGCAGGGCCGTGGTGATCGCCACCGGTGCGCCGAAGCCCGCAGCGCCTTCCAAGAATGCGCCGAAGGAAAAGCCGATCAGCAGCAATTGCAGCCGCTGGTCCGAAGTGATCGAGACGATCGAATCGCGGATGATGTAGAACTGCCCGGTCTTGACCGTCATCCGGTAGAGGAACACCGCGCCGGTGATGATCCAGGCGATCGGCCATAATCCGAAGGCGAAACCCTGAAGGGCGGCGGCCAGCGTCATCGTCCAGGGCATGCCATAGACCAGGATGGCGATGGCCGCCGCGATCAGCATGGTCAGCGTGCCGGCGATATGCCCCTTCAGATTAAGGACGGTCAGAGCGGCGGCATAGAAGATGATGGGAATCAAGGCGACGAGGGTCGAGACCCCCACCGAACCCAGCGGTTCGTAAATCTGCGTCCAGGAATTCATCGGTCAGCCCGGAATGGGAGGGTGGGCCCCGGCCATGGCCAGGAATACTTGAGCGCCATTCCAGATGATCTGGACGCCAAGGCACAAAAGAATGAAGGCCGACAGCCGGATCACGACATCCGTTCCCATCTCGCCCAACCGGCGCAGGACCTGCCCGGCGAAGCGGTAGCAAAGATAGATGACCGCCGCCACGCCGATGATGCCTAGGATGCTGCCGGCGGCGACCAGCAGCGGGGCTTCGGTGCCGGCGCCTTTGGCGCCCAGGGTGATGGCGACCGAAATGGTGCCGGGCCCTACCGTCAGCGGCATGGTCATCGGAAAGAAGGTCCGGGTCAGGATCATCTCGTCATTGTCCGGCGAACGCCGTTCGCGGTTGTTGCTGTCGTCGCCCTGTTGCAGCATCCGCCACCCGGCCGCGAACACGACCACGCCGCCGGCGATCTGCACGGCGGGCAGGGTCAGACCGAAAAAAGCGAGGATGTAAGAGCCCACGAACAGCGAGCCAAGCATCAGGAAAAAGCTGCCGATGGCGATGCGCATGGCGATGATGTCGCGCATCCGTTCCGACACGCCTTCGGTGACGCGCAGGAAAATCGGAGCCATGCCCAGGGGGTTGACGATCGGAACCAAACCCAGGATGGCGGCAAGAAACGCCGTAGTGAAAAGAGTGATCATGGGATCCGCTCGATAGCCGTGGCGCACCATCCCACCCCTTTATCACAAGGTCAAGATGGGGAATTTCCTTCCCGTGACAGGGCGGAAAAACACAGATAGAATGCGCCGCTTCCGACTGTGGCGGGGAAGCGGTTTGGCCTTGCCGCCGGTTTTTCGTTCGCTGTATTTGATGTTTCCCCCGAACGGCCCAAGATGAAGGAGACTGTTCCAACATGCGGACCCTCAAGCTTTTTCGGCGTTGGTTTCTGGCAACGTGCCTGATTCTGGCGGCCCCGTTCCCGGCCTGGGCTGATGACGACGCGGCTGCTTTCATCGCCAATTTGGGCGAGCAAGGCATCGCCGTCATGCGGGCGCAGGAAACGCAGGAAGCACGCCGCGAAGAATTCCAGAAGCTGTTCAGCGCCAGTTTCGACGTTCCTGCGGTTGGAAAGTTCGTCCTGGGCCGCCACTGGCGCGTGGCGACGCCTGAGCAGCAGGCGCAGTATCTCAACCTGTTTGAACGCTATGTGATTATCATCTATTCCGAGCGTTTCGACGGTTATGAGGGCGAACAGTTCCAGGTCCGGGGAGAATCTCCCGGCGATCACGGCGAAATCACGGTCAATTCGGAGGTCATCCGCCCCGGCGGCGGCCAGCCGGTCCGCATCGATTGGCGCGTGGAAAAAACCAATGGCGTGTTCAAGATCACCGATGTGATGGTCGAAGGCGTGTCGATGGCCCAGACCCAGCGGCAGGAATTTTCGTCGGTGATCATGCAGAATGGCGGCAAGGTTCAGGCTCTGCTGGATATCCTGGCCAAGAAAGTCGCCGGTCTTTAAAGATCGCGTGCCGTTTACGATAATCGGACGTTAAGGCAAGAAGCCCCGGTTCCCTTGGATCGGGGCTTTTTTCATGTCCGTCAGGCTGTTTTTCCACCGGATGCCGCCATCTTCCGGCTGATGCGCAATACCGTTTCCCGGCGCGCGGCCAAGGCGGGTGCGGCGCGTTCCTGTGCACGGCGCAGCGCCTCGGCCGGCGCACTGTCGGGATGGCCGGCGGAAAAGGGCGGGGCAGGGGCATATTCCAGATGAAGCTGCACGGCTTCGGCGGTGGTTCGGTCGAACATTTGGGCCGCCAAAGTCAGCGCCATGTCGATCCCTGCGGTGACGCCGCCGCCTGTGATCAAATGACCGTCCTGGACCACACGCGCCTGGACTGGGATCGCACCGAAAGCGGACAGGAAATCATGGGATGCCCAATGGGTCGTCGCCCGGCGTCCCCGCAACAGGCCGGCGGCTCCAAGGACGAGTGCCCCGGTGCAGATTGAGGCGAGATATCGCGCGTTTTCAGCCTGACGGCGGATGAAATCCAGGGTCGGGGCGTCTTCCAGCAAGGCGTCTATGCCCACGCCGCCGGGCACGCACAGAATGTCCAAGGCCGGGCAGGAAGCAAAGGTCGTGGTCGGGGTCAGTTGCAGCCCGGTGGCCGATGTGACCGGATCGATGTTTTTCCAGACCAGATGCATTGTCGTATCCGGCAGGGAGGCGAACACCTCGTAGGGGGCGGTCAGATCCAGTTGCTGGACCTTTGGGAAAAGCAGGAATCCGATCTGCAGCGTCATGCGTTTCTCCGATGCGTGCTTGGGCGGCGACGATTTCCGCCTGCTTGACCCGGTCATTCTGAACCGACAAGATTTGGCGGATCGGTCATTTTTCCGGCAAAAAGCGCCAAAAAGGTTTCGATGAACATTCCTCTGATCCGTATCCTTGCTTTCCCGGACGCGCAATTGCTGGATGTCGCGGGACCGTTCCAGGTTTTCGCCGCCGTCAACGCCCATCGGCAACGGATGAGGGAGGTGCCGGCCTACGCCATCGAAGCGGTCGCGGACGCGCCCAACGGCATTGAGACTTCGTCGGGGCTGGGATTGGTGACCGGGAAGCTGCCGCCGCCGGATGAGCCTTGCGACACCTTGATCGTGGCGGGCGGTAAAGGCACGGCCCGTGCCGCGGAGAATGC
>Ga0265295_1007372_pt1 | contig 12710 bp, 10 predicted proteins | sample Munlansysbiofilm_FD_192503 | JGI IMG/M metagenome (GOLD analysis project Ga0265295, IMG submission 192503) | Leachate microbial communities from a municipal landfill in Southern Ontario, Canada - Methane capture system biofilm | ecosystem: Engineered > Solid waste > Landfill > Unclassified ... | reverse complement strand
CTATAATAGTCTAAGCTATATAAAAATGGCTCAAATCCACAGTGCCTATTTAAATTATAATAAGAAAATAAAATGAAAGGAAGTTATATTCATAGTTAATCTTATTACACTATTGAATATACAAGATTTAAAATGCTTAATATAATTAATCTATCTAAGGATTATTATGTTGATAATAAACCAATCAGAGTATTAAAAAATTTAGATATTGAGTTTCGGAAAAATGAATTTGTTGCTATTGTAGGACCTTCAGGATGCGGCAAGACTACGCTTTTAAATATTATCGGAGGGTTAGATCGATATACCGAAGGTGATCTGGTTATAGACAACGTTACGACAAAAAATTATAAAGATAGTGATTGGGATTCATATCGTAATCATCGGATTGGTTTTGTTTTCCAAAGTTATAATTTAATTAGCCACCTTAGTGTCTTGAACAATGTTGAATTAGCATTAACAATCTCCGGGATAGGGACTAAAGAGAGAAGAGCTAAAGCTAAAGAAATATTAATCCAAGTTGGATTAGAAGAGCATTTAAATAAACGTCCTAATCAACTATCCGGTGGTCAGATGCAAAGAGTCGCAATCGCTCGCGCATTGATTAACGATCCTAATATCATTTTAGCTGATGAGCCTACTGGAGCACTTGATAGTGAAACTAGTGTTGAAGTTATGGACTTATTAAAAAACATATCAAAAGATAAGTTGATCATTATGGTTACACATAATGAGAGTTTAGCCAAAAAATATAGTAATAGAACTGTCTCATTGCTTGATGGTGTTATCACTAATGATACTAATCCGGTAAAACGCGGTAAAGAAGATAATATCGTTATTGAAAAAACGAAGAAAACATCAATGTCGTTTTTTACAGCATTAGCACTAAGTTTTAAAAACCTTCTCACAAAGAAAGCTCGAACGGCATTAACGGCATTTGCCGGAAGTATTGGTATTATCGGTATCGCACTTTCGCTATCTTTAAAAAATGGTTTTGATATATATCTAAAAAAATTGGAAAGTGATAATTTTGATACTGTCCCTCTTGAGGTAAGTCAAACGGCGATTGACCTTACTTCATTGATGAATAATGGTAGTGATCAAGAAGAAGTAACAAATGGTGTTGGTGGCTATGACCCAGTTTCATCGTTTAAACCTAATGATTTAACTAGTGTAGCTTTTCAAGAATTGATGAATAATCAAATTAAAAAGACGGCAGAAAGCGTTATTGAGTTATATAGTTATAATTCAAGGTTTGTAAATAATGTTGATAATGAACTTATAATTCGTTACCGCAGAGCTCAAGCGATGATCTTAGATCCTAATATTTACATATCGCAAACATATGCACCTGAGAGCTTTATTAACACGAAGTTAAATGTTGTAGCTAAAAAGGATTCAAGTAATCCTTATCAAGCGTATATATTTGTTAATCAAATGGGACGGGTTCCTAATAGTGTATTAGAGTTTTTAGGGTTACCTACGGGCTCAGTTATTGAATATAATGATATCTTAGGAAAAACCTTTAAAGTCTACCAAAAAGCTGATTTTAATGAAAAAGACTTAGATTTGTTAAATGCTAAATATGATGATCAAGTGTCAATTGAAGTAACATCAATTGTTTCATCTCCAAGTAAATTTATAGCGATAACTCCGGGAATTTACTTTAATGAGAGTGTTAAAGAGTATATTTTAACTGATGAACCATCAAGTGAAATTGGTGGATACTTAATCTATCCAAAGGGTATCGAAAATAAAAATGAGATTAAGGCATTGATCAACGCCTTTAATAAAGAGGACGGAAGAATTGAGTCTGAAAAAATTACTTTTTTGGATAGTGTTGAATTAAGCGTGGAAGTTGTTGGGACCTTAACAGATAGCGTTTCAGTTATTTTAATTGCTTTTTCTGCTATTTCATTATTTGTTTCTTCGGTAATGATAGGAATTATTACTTATACTTCAGTCTTAGAACGAACTAAAGAGATTGGGGTGTTAAGAAGTATTGGTTCGAGAAAGAAAGATATCTCAAGGGTGTTTAATGCTGAAGGAATTATGCTTGGTTTTATTTCCGGAACACTTGGTGTAGCATTAACGTTATTAATTAATCCTATTATTAGCAATATCTTAGAACCATTAGTTGAATATGAAGGAATTTCACGATTAAATATTACTCATGCTATATTCTTGATTATTATTAGTGTTGTACTTACGTTAATTGCAGGTTTTATTCCATCTAAGATTGCTGCTAAGAAAGATCCGGTCGTAGCTCTTAGAACAGAATAATTATAGAATTTATTGGTAAAAAAACGAAAGTTTTTCACAATAAGATTTATTTAATTAATAAGTGATAAAATAAAACTAAAAGAACGGTGGGTAATAAAAATGAAATTAATCGGTAATATTATTTGTTAGTGTTTGGAGGCTTGCTTTCAGCATTAGGATGGCTTTTATTAGGACTAATATTTTGTATTACAATTATGGGTATTCCTCTAGGAAAACAAATGTTTAAATTTTCACGGATGATGCTAACACCTTTTGGTAGTGATATTCAAACAGATTTTTATAAGCATCCGATTTTAAATATTTTATGGTTAGTCTTTGTCGGTTGGGAAATGACAATAGCGTATTTAGGATTTGCATTATTATCTATTATTACAATTATTTGAATACCTTTTGCATTTCAATGGATTAAGTTAACTAAATTAGCGTTGATTCCTTTTGGGGCAAAAGTCGTAAAAGCATAAAATGAAATTACTAATAAAAACGGACAAAAACGGTCCGTTTTTATTTTGTTATGGTAAAAGAAGGAATTACAATCGCAAATAATATGATAATTGTCGCAATCTTAAGCACCGAAGGTACTATCCTATAATCACTATATTAGATATGATAAAATTTACAAAAACCAATTCTTTTGAGGAGGAGTAAATATGAAAAAAATTATAATCGCATTATCGTTAATCTTGTTTGGAGTTTTACTAACTAGATTTATTATTAAAGAAAAAACGATAACAATGTATAACGTAACTTTTGATAGCCTTTCAGGGACAAGTGTTCTATCCCAAGTTGTAAATGGAAATGAATATGCTATTGAACCTAAAGAACCCGAAAAAAGCGGATATGATTTTATTATCTGGCAAGATAAAGATGGGAATGACTGGATTTTTAACACAAATAAAATCACGGAAGATATAACACTAACTGCTGTTTGGCAAATTAGAGACAAAACTATTTTAGAAACACTTGATGAAGTGCTTAGTTTTGACTTTGTTTATTCATATCAATTTGGAGATAACATTGAACGAATTAATGAAAAGTTTATTATGAACTATAGCAATAGTGAGTTTGTTAATAGAAAAATGGATAATGATCTAATTCATGTTTTTAATGCATTAGGGATGATTGAAAGAACAGGAATTCATAAAATTGTTTTTTCAGGGACAATCTATACTTTTGATTCAAGTACATCAACGTTTCAAGATGCAGATTCAAATGACTTAAGTAGTGATGTTATCGGATATTTAGTTAATAATAACAAAGTTGTGAATGATGCTTTTAAAATAGTCTTAATAAATGGAAATGAAACTGTCTCAATTAGCTTTTCAGTTAATGTTTTAAAATCGCTACAAGAAGTAATTGATGAAACATACCAAAATAGTTTTCAAGGTCAAAAATCAAGAAACAATAATGAAATAAGTTTATTCTATACGAAGGCTGAGTATTTAAATCAAGACCTAAATAATGACATAGTTCATTTTGTTTCACTGTTAGGAAGTGTAAAAAACACGCCAGTAACAGAAATTGAATTTTTATCAAATAACTATATATGGAATAATAATAAGTGGCAAAATGACGGGAACATATTAACAGATGATATTATGAATTATCTATTAGTTAATAATAAGCCTATTAACCTAGATATCCCATTAGTGATTAAAGAAGGAAGTATTAGCTTAACTGTTACGATTAAGTTTAGCATTGCAAAGACTCTTCAAAGCACGCTTGATGATGTGCTAGGATATACATATGGTGATTATACATATGTTGGTAATATGATCCAAAGTGATGATACGCTCTTTGAAAGTAGTTATACGTTAGCTCAGTATTCTTCTGGGGATGCTTTAAGAGATATGGCAAGATTCCTTGGGGCAATTAAATATGTCGATCCAACAACAGTGAACGAAATAATCTATCAAGACATATCATATATATGGGATGAAGAAACAGGATTAAAAGGCAGTAATTGGGTTGATGTTGATGGGGTTACGCTTGTATCAGTGATTACTAGTGTTTTATTACCTCAAGGGGTTGCACCGGAACCAATAGTTCTTGTAATCAGTGATGGAATTGAATTATTATCATTTTCATTAGAACTAATTGTTTCATAAAACATTTTAGTTAAGAAAACTCTTTGTTTTTACAATAATTGCTTTATAATAGATTGTAGATAAACAAAGGGGTGTTCGTATGCAAAAACCATTCTTAATATTAGTTGCTGGGGGATCGGCATCAGGAAAATCAACTGTGGTGAATAACATTTTAAGTAAAGCAAGTGTTGAAGATGTTTTGCGGATTGCTCATGATGACTATTATAATAGACAAGATAGTTTAACAATGGATGAAAGAACAAGAATTAATTATGACCATCCAGACTCACTTGATAATAATCTTCTGTATCAACATTTATCAAAACTTTTAGAGGGGAAAAGTATTGATAAACCGATTTATGATTTTGTTAATTATAATCGTAGCAATAAAACGGAGATTGTTAATGCTAAACCAATTATTATTGTGGAAGGAATTTTAGTTTTAACGGATCAAAGAATAAGAGATTTAGCAGATTTGAAAATCTTTGTTGAATCAGATGATGATATAAGATTCATAAGAAGATTAACAAGAGATGTTAATGAAAGAAAAAGAACGGTTGATAGTGTCATTAATCAATATTTAGAAACAGTTAAACCAATGCACTATAAATATGTTAAACCTACAAAACGCTATGCAGATATTATTATTCCTAATGATAGTAAGCATGATGTTGCTGTTTCGGTTATCGCCGGGAAAATTAAAGAAGTAGTAAATGAAAAAAATAGAGACAACTGATGTCTCTATTTTACTTTAAGATTGTGGATATCCGTATTGGTCGTGCCATACATAATATGTTAAACTTGGATAGTCAATAAAAGGGTTGCGGTTACCTTGATCTTCATAGATTACTTGGTTACGATGAATCTCAAATTGATCAACAGGATCCTCAAGATGCCATTTAAGTAGAACTTCCCAGTTATTAGTGTTTTCAATAATTTTATTGATTGTTAACCCAGAGTCAGAATACATAACCATCATATACATAATGATTCGTGCAACATCGCCCTTATGGTCATCACCTGGGAAGAATGAATTACTACTATTTATGTAAGTTCCACTTCCATCCTTAAACCGTTTACTATCTCTACCTCTGTTAAGAGTAACGTCAGCAGCCCTTAAATTATGTTGATCACCAGTTTTACTTTCTAGACGAATTTTTTCTAACCATGCTTTGGCAATAACATGTTCTTTATTCCATTCGCCATCTTTTCCACCATTTCTATTTACAGATATTAATCCGCTATCATAAATGCGCCATACCATTCCGGGGTTATCAGGGTGAATATCAGCGCGCTTAACTGTCTTCCAATTACTGCTACTATATTTGCTAATGCTTGCTCCTTGATAAAGTCTTGTCTTTAATTTCGAAAAGAGATTATTAGACATTAAGTCATCTATCGAAAAAGTTCGATAGTAGTTTCCGTATTTTGAGAAGTCAATATTTAAATCGATTGTGTTAGTATCATAGATAGCATATAGGGATAAGTCGCTTTCAACTGGTAACGAAAAAGTATATTCCTCGCCATCTTTAGAAGTTGACCAATAAAGAAATAAAGATTTGTTAACATTTATATTGTCTAAGGTGTCTTTATCAAATAAAGAACCATCTTCCACAAAATAGTTATTGATTAAGTCATTGCCAACATAAACTTTAATTGTATGGGTAGTTTTAGATGGTTCATTACAACCATAAAGAAAGATGCCTCCTAAAAATAAAACAACAAAGATATAAAGTTTTTTCATATTACTTCGCCTCCGTATTTAATATTATAGTTAAAAGGAACGATGTTTGCAATCATAAAAGAAAATAGTAAATATGGTTTTATTATAGATGCTTGTTTAATCAAGCAATTTTTGATGTATAATATAAAGGAAGTTTTTAAGGTGGTGGTTACTATTAATAGTAAAAAACAACAAAGGTATTTTTATGTTTTTGTCGGATTATTTATTTTGACGAATATTATAAATACGTATTTTTTAACAACCCAAGTTTGGAATCGTTATATATCCCCTGTTTCACGTACAATCTCAGGTGAGATAACGGCTATATTTGGCAATTTCTCGATACTATTCTTAATTGTAATAGTAACGTTTTTAGTGTTTAAAAAAGATAAAAACCGGATGATAACATTGCTTGTTGTTACGTTAATTTTAAATCTCTTTATTTTTGCCTTAGGATTTTTTAATTTATTTTATAGTACAGCTTTTGATACTAATGCTTTTGACATTTTTAAGAACCCAGCTGAAGGAATGGCAACTGGATTAGTTAGTGAATTATTATCAGAATTAATTTTGTATTATCGAATCGTTGTTTTTATTCCAATAATCATTTTAGCAGTCTTTTATAAGAAATACTGTTCTACTTTTAAAAACAGCAAACGGAAACAATCTTTTTATATGTATCCCTACAGGTTTATTACAATGATTTTAGTATTTGGTCTAACGTTTTTTGGATCAACGGCTTCTTTTATTACCAAGTTTAGAAACGATGATTTTGCCGTAAACTCAGTCTTGAGTACGAGTGCAACCCAAAACTATGGGGTATATCCATTTTATGTTTTAGATTTTCTAGGAGTCGATTTAAATTACACAACCAGAACTGACTTAAAATTAGAAAGTGATGAAGATCTTTTTAACGCATATAATTATTATAATAAAAACAAAGATTCATATGTGAATGTTTTAGATGGGAAAGAATATTCTAATTCGATTGCCTTAGAAGATAGCGTCATAAACGAAAAAGACACGCTTGGGGTTGAATCATTAACAGGAATATTTGCTGATCGCAATTTAGTTCTTGTTCACTTAGAATCACTTAACTATTTTTTATGGCAAGTTCCTGAGGTTCGTGAACGGTTTGAATTCTTAAATAAATTATTTGAAGAAAGTTTTGTTTTTGAAAACTATTATACATCAGTTGGTATTGGTGTTAGTTCTGATGCTGAGGCTTCAGTTCTGACGGGCCTATATATGAATGGATATTCGACATTCTATCGTGAAGCAAGTAATAAGGATTATGAAATCGATACTCTACCAAAACTGTTTGCTGAAAAAGGATATAAGTCTCAAGGTATTCATGCAGATTATGAAAAATTTTATAATCGTGATTACGCTTATCCTAACACAATTGGCTTTACAGAAGACTACTTCAGTTTAGAAAACTTTGTTGCAAGAAGTGGTTTTACTGGTGATGCAAGCGAGTACTCAAAAGATCGTCAAACTAATCATTATAGTTATGACCATTATAAATATAGTGGCAATTTAGAACTTGTAAGCCCTTGGCCAAGTGAATATGAGTTAGCTGATGTAACTTATGAACAAGCTGAAAAACTAATTGATAATTATATGTTATTCTCAATCTATATGACGCCACATACGCCGTTTATGTTTAATCCCTTTTATAATCAAGAATATAGTTTTGAAGGTTATAGTGAGTTAAAAGAGATTACGAAACGATATATGGAGTTTGCTACATACATTGATGAAACGATTGAAAGTTATTTTGTTGATCCAAAGACTGGAGAGCCAAGACTATCAAGCGATAACGTTTATGTCTTCTATAGTGATCATGGAAGTAGTTTAAAAAATGGAGATTTAAGTAAGTTGTTTGAAGGTGATAATATATCATTATTAGATGAAAGACGAATGCTTCAACAAATTATATCTTTCATCTATGCTCCAAGTGATGAAAAAACTGAGACTGTCGGAATAAACAAAGGCGTCATTACTGGAACCCAAGATTTAGTTAGAGGGCATGTTGATTTGTATCGAACGATTGGTGATTTGTTTGGTTTATTTAATGAAGACGATTTTTACTTTGGAGTTCATGGAATGAGTAAGGAACCAACGTTTGTTATTGATAATCGAATTCAAGATTTGATTGTTGATGATATCAGTAGAATAGGAACAGAGAATTATGTACCTTATATTATGTCATTAAGAGACTTAAGTCAGAGAACACCTGTTGCTAATATACCAAATGAAGATACCGCGATTTTAGAGATTAAAAAGTTCAAGAAATTAAGTGATTTATTATTACATGATGATAAAGTCTACCCAATTATTAAGAAGGCTTTACAAAAGTAATGAAACTTATTATAATATATATAACACGTTGATAAAGAATAGTAGTTAAGTTGTTTCTTTAAAGAGAGTTTATGGTTGGTGAAAATAAACAAGAAGACTTAATGAATCTCCTTTGGAGTGATATTAAAAATATCCGGGTTGTTTCGTTAAAGACTATTAAAGCGCTAGTTATTTAACTAGAACTAAGGTGGCACCGCGAGTTTATTCGTCCTTAGACATTATTTTGTCTAAGGACTTTTATATTTTAGGAGGAAAATACATGTTGGATTTAAAATTTGTAGTAGAAAATATTGATGAGGTTATCAAAAGATTAGAAACAAGAAATGCGGATTTTTCGTATTTAAGAGAACTTGTCAATCTTTCAGAAGAACGAAGAAAGTTATTGAATGAAGTTGAAACTAAAAAAGCTTTTCGTAACGAAGCGTCAAAAAAAATAGGCACATTAAAAAGAAATAAAGAAGATGCTAGTGCCCTGATACAAGAGGTTGCTAATATTGGTGATGAAATCAAAGGAATTGATGAAAGAGTTATAGTGATCGATGAAAAAATAAAAGAAACATTATTAATGACTCCTAATCTACCAGATGCCTCTATTCCAATTGGTAAAGATGAAGATGCTAATGTTGAAGTTAGAAAATGGGGAGAGGTTAGAAAGTTTAATTTCCAGATTAAAGATCATGTTGATTTAGGCGAAGATTTAGACATTTTGGATTTCAACCGGGCAACAAAAATTACAGGAGCAAGATTTGTTGTCTATAAAGGGTTAGGGGCAAGGTTAGAACGTTCACTAATGCAATTTATGATGAACTTACATTGTGATAGTGGCTATACTGAATTTATTCCGCCGTTTATCGTTAATGAAGATAGCATGTATGGAACGGGACAATTTCCAAAATTCAAGGAAGAATCATTTAAATTAGAAGGAAGAAATTGGTATTTAAATCCGACTGCTGAAGTACCAATGATTAATCTGTATCGTGATGAAATAATCGAAGGTGAAAAATTACCTTTCAAGTATGTAGCATATACATCAGCGTTTCGATCTGAAGCTGGGTCAGCGGGTAGAGATACAAGAGGAATTTTACGACAACATCAATTTCAAAAAGTTGAACTAATCAACATTACTAAACCCGAGGATTCAAATCAAGCATTAGAAGATATGGTTAGACAATCAGAATTAGTTTTACAAAAGTTAAATCTACCATATCGAGTGATAACTTTATCGACCGGGGATTTAGGTTTTTCAATGGCAAAAACATATGATATTGAAGTATGGATTCCTTCCCAAAACAAGTACCGTGAGATTGGATCAATTTCTAACGCAAATGAATACCAAGCAAGACGGGCAAATATTCGATTTAAACGTGATAAAAATAGTAAAACCGAGTATGTTCACACATTAAACGGTTCTGGTTTAGCAATTGGAAGAACTGTAATCGCTATTATGGAAAATTACCAAAATGAAGATGGGACAATAACAATCCCTAACGTATTAATACCATATATTAACGCTAAAAAAATACAAAAATAAGGCAATTATTTTAACGATAACACAATTTCACATAATTATTCGATAATTGAAACATAATTGTTTGCTAAAATATAACTGCTTCATTTTTCTCTCAACCGCAAATGTTTGTGGTATAATGAGTGTGTGATAGATTCGCGCACTTATTTTTTTTATTCTAAGTGAGGTGGAGGAAAATATGAAAATATATTTTGTTGAAGATGAAAAAGATTTATCAGAAATTATTAGAAAATATTTAACAAGAGAAGGCTTTGATGTTACAGTTTTTTATGATGGTGAGACAGCATTAAAGCATGTTAAAGATTCAGTAGATTTATGGATTCTTGATATTATGTTACCTGGAGATATTAGCGGCTATGATTTAATTAAAGAAATCAAAGATGCTAAGAGCCAAGCGTCAATTATATTTACTTCAGCCCGAGATCAAGATTTGGATAAAATTATTGGATTAGAATTGGGAAGCGATGATTATTTAGCTAAACCATATTCTCCAAAAGAATTAGTTTTAAGAGTTAGAGCGATTCTTAGAAGAGGAATTCAAAATAGTCGAGAGATTATTATGCATGAAGGGTATGAAATAAATATCTCTAAGCGTGAAATTAAAGATGGAGAATTAAATGTTGATTTGACTAACAAAGAGTTCGAATTATTATTATTTTTCCTAAAGAATATAAACGTCGCTTTTGACAGAGAACAAATATTAATTAAGGTTTGGGGCGAAAACTATTATGGTAGTGATCGCGTTGTTGATGACTTATTAAGAAGACTTCGTCAAAAATTACCTAAACTTAGAATTGAAACAATCTATGGGTATGGCTATAAGTTATTATGATTAAAAACAAACGTATGAGTCTATCAACCCAAATCAATTTGATTTTTACGTTGATAACGTTTGTAACTAGTGTCCTATTTATTATTATCTTTAGACAAACAGTCCATAGTTTTACCAATGCCCAAGCTAATAAAGATTTTCAATATTATCATGAAAATTTAGCAAAGGTTATCGATGAAAGTGACGAATCAAAGTTTCCATCTAATTCATATTATTTATACGCATACTATGAATCAGATAACAACTTTGATCAATTTGAGATTGTCAAACAAAATGATAAAACATATTTAGGGTTATCAAAAATAGCAACAATAGTTAAAGATTATTTTGAGGGGAATACGACTAAGGGAAGTAATAGTCTTGAGATTTTAACGTATGACAAGTATACATATATAATCACTTATAAAAAAGACGTAAGTGATAATAGTAAATATAACGTTCTTATAACTGTATCAGACGGGAAATATGCCCAAGCATTAAGAGAACCGATAAGTAACATTATTAGTATTGGGTTTGTTTCAATTATCGTGTTAGGTAATGCGATTATTTTATTATGGTCTAGCGTAACCGTGGAACGTATTAAAAAGTTAGAACAAGAGGTTGCTGAATTAGGAACTAATGATTATAAAAAGAAAATTAATATTGAAGGAAAAGATGAAATCGCAGATTTAGCAAGAGCAATTGATCAAATGCGAGAGGAAATTCTTAATAACGAAAGTGTTAAACAAGAAATGCTACAAAACATTTCTCATGATATTAAGACGCCGATAGCTGTAATCCAGTCTTATGCAGAAGCAATTCAAGATGGTATTACTGATATTAGTGAAGTAGACACAATCATTAGACAAGCTGATATTTTAAACCGAAAAGTTAAACAATTGTTAGAGTGGAATAAACTAGAATATATTAAAAGTAGTAAAGACTTTTATGAAGTCAATATGAAAGAAGTTATTGAAACGGTTGTTAACAATAATAAGTATAAAAGTGATATTGATTTCATACTTAATTTAGATGATTCGACATTCACGGGGATTACTGATAACTATTATAGTGTAGTCAGTAATATTGTTGAAAATGGTTTAAGATATGCTAAAAAGGTTATTAAGATAACACTTAAAAATAAAAAACTCACCATCTTTAATGATGGCGAGAAAATTAGTGATAACTTCATTAATGAAGTATTTAAACCATATGAAAAAGGACACAAAGGTCAATTTGGTTTAGGAATGACAATTGTTCAAAGAACAGTTAATCATTTTGGTTTAAAATTAACAATTGAGAATAACGATAACGGAGTATCATTTATTATAGAGCCGCGCAAATAGCGCTGGCTCTTTCTTTATAATCATTTGAAGATAGATTATTCATGTTATTAGTAAATGCAAAAGATACATCATTAGAACTATAACGAGGAATAATATGAATATGGAAATGAAATACCGTTTGACCGGCGGCTTCTTTATTGTTGTTAAGTAAGTTTATCCCTTTTGGAGCAAAGGCTTTATCGATTGCCTTTGCTAATTTCTTAGCGACAACAATCAAATGACTTAAAATATTATCAGGAATTTCAAATATATCCTTATAAGCGGTTTTAGGCACTACTAATGTATGTCCTTTAGTTGCTTGACTAATATCAAGAAATGCAATTACTAGATCATCTTCATATACAATATGAGATGGTATTTCTTTTAAGATTATTTTTTCAAAAATTGTCATGTTATTACCTCCATTAATATTTTATCACAAGAAGTAACATCTAACTTATAAATCTTGTGAGCATTAGTCAATGATCGGTTACACTTTTGTGTAAAAATCTTTCCCCCCTATGTTTTAATATCTTTAAAGTCTTCTAATACTTGATTAGGAGATCTAAATTTCAGGGGTTGCATAGGAAAATCA
>Ga0265295_1007371_pt1 | contig 12712 bp, 11 predicted proteins | sample Munlansysbiofilm_FD_192503 | JGI IMG/M metagenome (GOLD analysis project Ga0265295, IMG submission 192503) | Leachate microbial communities from a municipal landfill in Southern Ontario, Canada - Methane capture system biofilm | ecosystem: Engineered > Solid waste > Landfill > Unclassified ... | reverse complement strand
AATTCCGAGTAACCCCACAAACCATAACCAATTGGGTGAACACCATTGAAACACTATACTTTGTAGAAATTTGCTACTGCCGCACAGCAGAAACTTACAAAGTAGTTAAAGGAGAATTACCCCCCCTATTTAAAATGAATCTAAATTACAGGAAAATGTAAAAGCAAATGTCATTTGCTTGAGGACATTTATCTTTGTCAGTGCAATTTGAATGTTACGCGCGGCAGGAGGGTTGCATTAATCAAATTATACACAAATTAAAATTTTGAAACTATGAAAAAATAATTCCAATTCTAGCCATGATCATCATGGTATCTGCATGCGATAAGGAAGCTTTAAAAGTAGAAACTGGACCAAATAAAGTTCCTATTCAAAAATTTTCGATCGTTTTTGATTTACAAGGTGGCTTTAAATCAAATGATGCCAGTTTTTTGACTAATTATCCCCAAATGGAAAAAGCTATTACATCTATTGCGTCTAATATCCATTGCAGCAAATCTCTTGAAGAAGTTTTATTTGTTGTGAATGATGATGGGATTGTAGAATCTAATGATTTAGATTATGATGGTAGGTATTTCATTGAAATTTTAGTAAACGAAGCTGATTTTAGTTATTTTGACAAAGATCTATCCATTTCATTTGACAGAAATGGCTACAGAGGCGTTTCTGATGAAAGTGTTTTCACACAATATCCCGGATTAGTTGAAAGTTTTATCGAAGGTTTGCATGATTACAAAACCAAGATTCCACAGAATGAAACTTTTACAATTACTTTTGCAACCAATGGATCCATTCTTGTTAATGATATGCAATTCCCTTTGTTTGAACAAAACAAAGTAGATAGGTATAAGGAGTTTAAAGATTGCGTTGGTCATTATTGGTGGTCTCCTGGTTTTAATGTTGTATTCTGTGGTGTTGGAGAACTTTTAGCATGGGCTTTTGATTGGTAAATTAAATTTATGGATTATGGAAAAAATGTTGTTTTATGAAACCCCTGCATTTACAATTATTATCGTTGTTTATACAGTTATGGGCTTGCTTACGGCTGTCGGGTGTTATAGAAAAAGTAAGAAAATGAATAAATCCACTTTTGAATGGACACTGTTAGGTTATTTTTTACCTATTTTAGCTTATATATTTCTGAGTAGACAAAGTATCAACAGCTAATTTCTTGAAGTAAGATTAAAAAACAAATGGGACTGTCTAAAAAGACAAGACAGTCCCTTTTTTGTTTAAAAAAATCATTCTAAAACATATATATATTTAATTTAGTCTATTATAACCATGTTTTATTTTGTGGCACCGATAATTTTTAAAGACTTAACAGGAAATCAAAAGTGTATAACGCGATCATGCTGCACAAATAAAAGTTGATTCGAAAACGATAAAATAACTAAAACTCTAAATTTGACAAGAATGAACCAAATTCAATTTCCAACAAATTGTGGCTATTCCGGTTCATCTTGTGCCACTTTGGAAGGTCAAGTAAAAACCACTATATCACAAGAAAAAATGTGATATGGCTAACACACTTGATCCTATGGATTTAAAACAAATTATTTTCTTAAACAACGATGGTCTGAGCAATCGACAAAATGACGAAACACTCAACATCTCTCGTAATACTGTAAACACAGAACTTAAGCAAATGTGTTGTTAAATAAATCAGCACTTCTCAAACGGAACTACAATAAAGAACGAAGTACCGCCTTCTGGCTTAGAAACATGATAGAGAGCCCCGTCCATAATTTCGACCAACCGTTTTGAGATGCTCAAGCCAAGCCCCATTCCACGATATAAAATAGAGCTCGGGACTTCAATTTTATGGAATGTATCATAGATCTTGAGTCTCTGATCGTCGCGAATTCCTATACCACTATCCTCAATTTCGAGTACCAGATATTCGCCATCAGGTAAGGAATAACCAAATTCAGCTGGAATGGTGATCTCAGGCAAATCAGCAACCGTCCCCATAATTTTAATCAAGCCTTGCTCCGTAAAGTTAGCCGCATTTCCAAGCACCTGTGAAACAATATTGCGCAGTTTTCTTTTATCGCTTTCCACGCAAAACTCCAACGATTTTGATTCACAAATAATTTCAACTCCATCTTTGAGTCGGTCGTGCATTTCCTTGACAACAGGGGAGACGATGTCACTCAATAAAAAACGTTCTTTGAGCAATATGTAATCTTGTGCTTCAAGCGACGAAATCTCAATCAGATTATCAATTACATTGGTAAGTTCATTTGTCCCTTGACTAATTAACTCAATATATTGATCCTTATCCTCTTTAGTAACATCATCCTCGCACAAAAAAAGCGAAAATCCCATAATAGCGTTGAGTGGGGTTCGAATTTCATGGGAGACATTCCTCAAAATAGCACTTTTAAAATCATTGGACTCTTCGGCTAATGTTTTAGCCTTTCGCAACTCCTCGGTGCGTTGACCTACAATTAGTTCCAAATTACTTTTCTGATCTTCTAATTTCTGATACGCTGCCGAAAGTTTATCAGACTGCTGTCGAATCAGCAAATTTGTTTTCACCAGAGCTTTATTTGCCTTTCTTTTTTCATATAACAGCAAATAAGTAACCACCGCTAAAACGATTAACAAAAAAGTACCTATAATTAAAAGGTTACGCGCTTGTTTTTGTTTATCATAAGCCAAACGAATAATCTCATTATCTTTTTTCAGCACCTGAATTTCATTTATACTTTGTTCAACATCGTATTGCATCTGAAACTCAAACATCTTTTGCACCCCTTCCAAACTACTTAGACTATCCTTAATTGCATTAGAACGCTTTAAATAGCTAAATGCATTTTCATAATCCCCCTCCTTTTCATAGGCCTTAGACAAACTGATACACGCATTAGACTGTGAGCTAAGAGACCCAAATTCGTTACTCAAAGTCAAGCTTTTCAAACTATATTCAATGGATTCGGCATATCTATTTTGTTCGATATACACATCGGCAATTAAGTTTAGCGCTGTAGCAATTCCACTCTTATCGTTCAACTCTTCGAACATCGAAATCGACTGATTCAAATATATTAATGCACTTTTATACTGTCTTAGAAAATTATAGGCAGCGCCAATATTACAATACGAATAGGAAATAAGATCTTTATCATCAATCTCCTCACTAATTGTCTTGCATTTCATGAATGTTTGCAAAGCCTGATCGTCAAAACGATCTAAATATATGCTTCCTAAATTATTGTAACACAATGCAATCATTTTCCGCTTGCCTAATTCTTCATAAATATCCAATGCTTTTATCGTAAACTCCATTGCCTTTGATAAATTCCGAATACTATAATAGAGCGTTCCTATATTGCCATAGGATCGAGCCAAACCCAATCTATCCCCCAAATTTTCATATATCTCTGTTGATATAAGCACATTCTTAATGGCCTCATTCAAATTCCCATTTTGCCAATAAACAGAACCAATATTACTAAATCCCAGTGCAATTAAATCCTGCCTATCTGTATGCTTTGAAAGATCTAATCCCTTACTGTAATAATAAAAAGCAGAATCGGGTTGATTGGAAAAATAAATAGCTCCAATCTTAAAATAAAGTCTAATTCGTGTTGTATCATCGGAATCAAGCTCAAGTTCTTTCAATAATTCAGCACTAGTTGTTACTCTATCCAATTCGTTGGGACCTTCCATGGCCAACAAACAGCTAGCAAATAACGATTGTATTGCTAAAAAAAATACAAAGAAGAATCGACTAACTTGAAGCATGTTAGAGTAAATTAAATTCTTTTTAAAAGATAAATATTGTGGTTTCTTTATCGGTATATACAAAAGTAATCTTTTTAATGAACCTTTCAAAAATTTTCATTTCTGATTATATCAAAATTGAACATTACACTCCTTTATTAAACAAAAACAACCTAATTTTTTATTCATGGTATACTAAACATTATGCATGCGGCGACTGATTATTGCCTTGTTGATAAAAGGATTTAACATAGAGGGGCTACTATACAAAAGTAGCATTATCTTTGCAGATTAAAGAAAATAAAACTTGTGTGTACATTGTAAGCACCGCAACAATCGATTGACCGTAAAAAACTATTCATGAATATTATTGCCCAACTTCCCGATTCCATTGCCAACCAAATTGCTGCCGGCGAGGTTGTACAACGTCCTGCATCGGTTATTAAAGAATTGGTTGAAAATGCCGTTGATGCACATGCAACCGTCATTAACGTTACCGTTACCGATGCCGGAAAAACCATGATACAGGTTGCCGACAATGGAACGGGAATGACCGAAATAGATGCCCGGATGGCATTTGAACGGCACGCAACTAGCAAAATAAAAACAACCGCTGATCTTTTTAAACTTAAAACATTGGGATTCCGAGGCGAAGCCCTTGCATCCATTGCTGCCATTGCCAATGTTTCGTTGCGCACACGGCACAAAAATTCGGAATTGGGTGTGGAGATTGAAATTGGTGCCTCCATCGTAAAAAAACAAGAGGTAATTCAATGTGCCCAAGGCAGTCTGTTTACAATCAAAAATCTGTTTTTCAATGTTCCTGCACGACGAAAATTCCTTAAAGCCGACCAAACCGAGTTTAGGCATATTTCCGACGAATTTATTCGTGTGGCTCTCATCAATCCAACCGTTACATTTACATTAACACACAACGATAAATTAATCTACAACCTAACCCAAGGCACTCTAAAACAGCGCATTGTGGGAGTCATGGGTAGAACGTACAGCGAGAATTTAATTAGCATCGACTGTAAAACTTCGCTGGCAAATATTTCAGGATTTGTTGGAAATCCCAAAATGGCAAAAAAAGGAATGGGCGATCAGTTTTTCTTTGTAAACAATCGATATATGCGGCATCCCTATTTCAATCGTGCCATTTTAAATGCCTACGAACAAATTATTCCCAACGGAGTGCATCCATCCTATTTTGTGACCTTCGACATCGATCCCGAATGCATTGATGTGAACATACACCCAACCAAAACAGAGATAAAATTTGAAAACGAACGCGATGTTTTTCAAATTCTTTTTGCCACTGTTAAAGAATCGTTGGGAAAATTCAATTTTGTTCCTTCAATCGATTTTGACAATCAATTGGATATTCCCATCGAGTTTAGCCACCCAAAAGCAGACGAGGCAATTCATCAACCACAAATAAAAATCAATCCAACATACAATCCTTTTCAAAAAAGCTCGGAATACAACCGACAAAATGGATGGGATAAGCACGAAACAAAAAAGGCGACAAACTGGCAAGAAGTTCTTTCCGATTTTGAGAATTCCCCGGAATCGAAAACCGAAACCATCAATTTTAATGAGAATAACGAAACATTAGAGTCCCGCACATTTATTCAAATAAAAAGACGTTTTATTCTCACCACCGTAAAGTCGGGGTTAATGCTCATTGATCAACATCGGGCTCACTTTCAAATTCTATTCGAAGAACTCCAACGAAATGCTCAAAACAGCAAAACAGCATCTCAAACTATGATGTTTCCACAAACCATAGAAGTGGATTTAATGCAATCGCTGATTGTTGACGAAATTATTGAAGAGCTGATCTCCATTGGATTCGACGTTGAAAAAGATGCCTCAAACAACTATCAAATAAAAGCCATTCCCGTCGTTTTGCCCCTTTCGGCAATACAAGAATTTTTCGATACAACCATCGAAAATGTCAAGCACAGTGGCGAGGACATCTCCTCCAAACTAAAAGAGAACGTGCTTCAAAACTTGGCAAAGCTCTCCGCTGTTCAATCCGGGAAAGAGCTCACTTTTGAAGAGATGTGTCACATTACCGATCGATTATTTGCCTGTCAATCTCCCAATTACACAAACGATGGACAAGCAATTATTCAAACCATAACTATGAACGAAATTATAGACCGATTTAACAGTTAAAAAACATGCAAGGATATCGTCCACCAATGCTGGGTTCTATTCCACCAGCAGTAAAAAACTTACTAATCATAAATGTTCTTTTTTTCTTGGGAGCATCGATCTTCGATTACGCAAAAACGGTTGAACTTCTGGGATTATTCTACCCGGAATCCCAGTATTTTCGACCCCACCAGATTATCACGCACATGTTTATGCATGGCGATTTATCCCATCTATTTTTCAATATGTTTGCCCTTTTTATATTCGGGAAAGTGCTGGAAACGGTTTGGGGAAGCAAACGATTTTTGATTTACTACATGGTTACCGGATTGGGAGCTGTTGCACTGCATATGCTCGTTACATGGCTCGACGTAACCTCCGTAAAACATGCCATTGTAGCATTTCAAAACACCCCTTCACCGGAAGTTTTCAACGCCATTGTTCGCGATAACATCTCGAATCCCTCCGCCGCGCTACTCGATTTTATCAGTCGATTTTACGAATACCCAAACAACTCATATATAATTCAAGAAGCGTTGCAGATTTCCCAAAAAATTGTGGAACACCGAATTGACATCCCCGTTATTGGGGCTTCGGGTGCTGTTTTTGGCGTTCTTCTAGCCTTTGGAATGCTATTCCCGAACACAGAGATGTTCATTTTATTTATTCCCTTTCCCGTAAAAGCGAAATATCTTGTCATAGGATATGGAATTTTAGAACTATTTCTTGGAATAGCGAATCGTGGTGGCGATAATGTTGCTCATTTTGCCCACCTTGGGGGAATGATCTTTGGGTTCTTCTTAATCAAATATTGGAATAAAAAGTACAATCGTTTTCTTTAACAAGGATTTACGGAACGTAGGAATCTGGAAAATTCTTTCTTTGAGGCGCTACGATAAAATCGTTAAAAGAGGGAAACCCAATGGAATATTTGTTGTGTTGTGGAGGCGTTGAGTCAAAAAAATCTCAACTATTAAGGTAGAACTAAACAAAAGTAGAAAATCAAATAACATCCCAAATCAACCTCAATGCCTTTAATTTCAACATATTAAAAACAAGCGAAAACCACAACAACAAATAATTACAAGGTAAAAACACCTTATTGTTTAAAAACAATCGTAAATTGAACCTTTAACGAAAGACAAAATTATGGCAAACCTCAAAACTATCATTACGATTGTTACCCTTTTCGCAACATTGTCATTATTTGGACAAAACGAAGTTGAAGGAATCTGGAAAACCATAGACCACGAAACAGGAAAAGCCAAATCGTTGGTGAAAATCACCATCGGCAACGATGGAAAACTATATGGCACGCTTCTGAAAATTCTTAACAACGAGGGTTCTGAAGAGAAAGTGTGCGAAGATTGTCCCGAACCTTATAACGGAAAGAAAATTACAGGAATGCAAATTATTAATGGACTGCACAAAGATGGCAAAGAGTGGGTGGGCGAAAAAAAGATTTTTGATCCGGGTAGAAAATCATTCTACAATGTTAAAATCTGGGTCGAAAATGGCAAACTAAAAGTGCGGGGTTATATGGGTTGGTTATACTCAACACAAGAATGGATAAGGGTTTCGGGCGAAATGTAACCCGGCGTTGCACTTAATAAAATTGACTAAAACATACATTTCTTATTCATTCCGAGTGGGAAGATTGCTCGGGGAACATAACATAATGGAGCACAAAATCTAGCAATCATTAATAGGAATTTTATGGACAATTATAAATCTTTTTTTTAAAAAATCCACTAATTTAAGCAAAGAACCAACATTTAATAACACCTCAACTATTTCTCCTCTTTATCTAACAGACGTTTAATGGCTATTAGGTTGTTGTTCATCTGCTCAGAGCGTTCCTTTTCAGGATATGACATTGTTGTATCATACGCCTCCTGATACCGCCCTAGTTTAAAATAAACAGCCGAAAGATTGGTGACAGCATCCAAAGAGGGAAAAATATGGTACGATTTTTCCAAATAGAAAAGTGCCTTATCAAAATCGGCCAATTTAAAATACGCCGCACCCAAATTATTTAAAACATTGATATTTGAAGGATGCTGTTCGTGTGCTTTCAATAAAACAGTAATTCCTTTAGCAAACTGACCAGTATTTACATAAGCCAACCCTTCGTATGAATAAATTGGATTTGCCTGAGGATCAAGATTTTTCAGTGGCTTTTGAGCCAACTTTGCATTCACTAAAACCTGATTCCATTGATATTGAAGAGTTTTCGCACTAATTGATCTCCCCATTTCGGTTTGGGAAATTATATAATTTGTGTGGTCGCGCGCAGTTCGAAGATACACCTCCTGATTCACGCATTGCCCAGCATAAACAACTCCAAATCCGCCAAATAACATGGGGAGAATGAAAATCTTATTGCTCATCAACAAGGTTGTCCCCTTCGTGTTCCGACCATAAAGATAAAGTGCCGTTGCAAAGACAATAGAAAGTATGGTGTTATGATACGTTCGCTCATAAGGGAAGTCGAAAAACGATGCCGCTAAATAGATGGTTAATCCAAAAATCAAAAACAGGGCAAACAATCGTTCATCGAAGAGATTCGAACGACGAATTACCGTCAACAAGAAATAGAAAACAGCAGCAAAAATCCCACAATAAATAAGAAGCCCAAACACCCCTTTTTCGGCCAATACCCATAAATAATCGTTGTGAGGACGTTGCCAATTGAGCTCATTCTCGCGGGTAAACCTTCCATTATAGAATTCAGGAGCATGTAGCTTCCAATTCCCAGGACCGTATCCAAACAAGGGCTTTTCCTGAATCATATCAAGGGTGGTTTTCCAAATATTAATTCGGTGAACGTTCTCTTTCGACGTTGGATTTACAATACTTTGCAACTGTTTAACATAGCGATTACTACTGGTTCCTTGACTCAAGAAGATGACTCCAATAACAGATAATAATCCAACAATACCTATGGAAACAATAGCAATTTGCACCCGTTTTCCAATGCCAAATTTTGACCCCAAAAACATGAGAACAAAAACCGAAACCCCCACGCCTACCATTGCCCCCACCCAAACAGCACGTGTTTGCAGAATAACAATCAATGCTAAAATCAATATCGTTGAAATAATTGAAATATATTTCCACAAACGCTTAAAACGAACCATTCCAAAAAGCGAGAAAGGGAGCAATAGTACAAATGCGATGGAGAGCAGGTTTTTATGCGCCATAAACCCTCGCACTTTGTATATAATGGGGGTTTGTCGACCATACTCATCAAAAAGTGTTTCCGACGACAAAATCACCTCTTTTAGATATTGGAAAAATGCAATGGCAGCCAATAGCAATGCCGAAGCCACCAAAAACCTCGTCATTTTTGAAAGCGAGTCGGGTTCCAATGTCAACACAACCATTGTAAAGCCCACAAATATAGGAAGATAAACGACTTTAATGATATCGAATATTCCTTCGATCGGATTAGAACTCAACGAAAAAGAGATGACTGAGAACAGTATCCAAGCTCCAAACAACCAATAAATTTTGTTCCGCATGAATCCAAAATCAACACCTATTTTTTTCGCCCAAAGAGTCATGGCAAACCCCATTATAACTATAAAAAGAGATAATGCGTAAAGGCGTGGCATCATTACGATATCCAGAGCGGCATTGTAATGAACAATAGGAAAAACAAGTGATATAAAACCAAATAACGCACAAAATAGATAAAAAATAATATTCTTTTTTTTCGTGTCGTCTCCCTGGTTTTTAATTTTAGCTTTTGACTTTCGACTCATCGGTTTGTAGTTTTTCAATAATAATTGATACAAAAATAGGGTTTTAATTTTAAAAATAAGTGTTTAAAAGATAGAACCTTACTCTTCTGACTTCCTGAACTTTAGCCTATTTACCACAAAAAAAACTGCCAAATACCGGACTAGATATTTGGCAGTTTTAAATATAAAAAACCTTTTATTTTTCTTCTGGAGTCTCTTCTGGTTCATCCACAGGCTGTTCTGACTCCAAAACAGCATCTTTAATAATATCAAGCATATTAGCTTTGTGCAATGTATTGTACCAACTAATCACTTTTTTCATGTCCGACACATAGACCCTTCCGGCGTCATAGTCAGGAACAATTTGAGCAAAATATGCTTTTATCTCTTCTGGTTTCGATTTATGTCCAATGGCAGCATCACCCTGATGTTTTTCAAGCATCGTTTTCAAAATGGTTATTAAAGGCATATCATCCGCCAATGTAAAAATGGCAATATCCTCAAGGGAACTAACGCGCGTTGTAGTTGATACCGGCATACGTATTCCTGTCTCAAGGCTTTCAACGATTAACCCTTTTTGCGATGATGCAACCAATTTATAAAGTCCCGGTTGACCAGTAATTGCTAAAATATCTTTCAATGTCATAATCATGTTTTTTAGAGCGAGCAAAAATAATTAAAAAAAACAGAACTTGTGCATATTTACATAATAAGTTCCACTAACATCACTTTGAATTCGGTGCGCTATGTGTTCAGGTTAGGCTATTTTGCGTTCTTTTTTGACGGCTTCATAGGCTGAGTTCAGTTTTTGAAATTTCTCATTGGCTGCCTTCTTAAAATCTTCGCCCAAATATTCCACCTTATCGGGGTGATATTTAATGGCCATTCTTTTATAAGCCTTCCGCACCTCATCGTCGGATGCTTTGCGGTCTATTTCAAGCATTTCGTATGCCCAATCGACGTTAGGTATATAGGTTGAACGTGCCGATTTATACTCGTTGGCCGTCAATCCCAATTTCTGTGCAATATGCTCTAAAAGCAGGAGCTCTTGCGGATGCACCTCCCCATCGGCTTGCGCAATTCCAAACAGGAAATTATACAACTGCAAACGAGTAGGTTTATCCATGTTTGCACTGATTTGTCGGCAAACATCATCAACTGGTATGTTTTGTTTCAGTATATCACGAAGCATTAAAATGGCCTCTTTAGCCTCTTCAACACCAAATGAGTGGACAAAAAATTGCTTTACATAATCGAGTTCCGGTTTACGCACTTTGCCATCGGCTTTCATTATTGCAGCAGTCAACACAAGCATTGCAACTACAAACCCTCCAGGAGTTGTAGCTCTTCCGCCGGAACCAATTCTAGTGGTAGTTCTTTCGCCCTGATTGTCAATAATTGAACCAATAAAGAAACCAACAATCGCTCCCAAGGGTCCACCAAAAACCCAACCTAGACCTCCGCCGATCCACTTTGAGAAATTTCCCATAATTTTTTATCTATGTTTTGTACTTGAGCAATTAATAACTCATTTGTATTTGATATCACAAAGTGAGCAAACTTCAACCGTTCTTTGTCGGTTAGCTGATTTTTCATGCGCGCCTTAACATCCTCTTCCGACACTTTATCTCGATCAACAACTCGACGAATGCGCACCTCGTCGGAAGCCACAACACAAATCACGTAATCCATTTGATCGATCAATCCACTTTCAATTAAAATAGCCGATTCATTAATTGAGTAGGGTTCACTATACATATCGAGCCACCTTTGGTAATCGGCTCTTACTGCGGGATGTACAATTCCGTTTAACCGTTGAAGTTTTTCTTTATCTGAAAAAACGACATTGGCCAAATAAGACCGATTTAACTGATTGTCATTATAAGCTAATGTGCCAAACTCAGCTATAATTTTCGACTTAACCGTATTATCGGAATTCATTAAAACCTTGGCTCGTACATCAGAGCAATATATGGGGACTTGCAAAACATTAAAAATTTTCGCCACCGTCGATTTCCCACTCCCTATGCCACCCGTTAAACCCACTTTTATCATCGTTTAACTCCAATTACATAATTTACTTCACGGGGATGTATCGTTAGCTTCTTTATGCTTTCCGGCTGCTCAACCACATCTACTTTAATTTTCTCTTTCCCAACTTTTGTACTCATTCGCTCATAGTCAACAATGGGCAGAAAATCCTTGACATTGATGCGTTCGTATTCGTCGAGGGAGACCAAAAATTTAACTGTCACGTAGTCGGGAAATAGCATTACATTGTATAGAGCGGGCATATTTACTACGCGAATGGGAACTTTAAGCGTCGATTCAGTGAATTTTTCAACATCAACGCTAATTTTAATTTTCCAATTATCAATCTCAAACAGATTTTGATGATCGACACTTGTTTTTATGGTCGTAAAACTATTCACATTAAGCATATTAACACTTTGAGTGTAAACACATTTCACGGTATCAATTATCGATTTTGGTCCTCCAATCTCTATGCTGTCGGGTTCAATTTTCAAGGGTCCTTTTTGCCAAAACTGGGACTCAAATTGAATATTCCCATGAAATGCCACTGCCACCTTCTTAAATTCAATTCTCGAAAATGTGGCATTAATATTTCGCGGATAGACATCTAACACAGTGAAAATTCCACCATAATATTGTTCGATCTGCTTTCGAGCCAATTGAGTTATTGCCTGAAAAGAGACCTCTTGTTGAGAAGTATATCCAGCAAAATAAGGACTCATATCAAATTTAAATGGAATACCGGGGGTGGCAATTTTGTATCGAAGTAGGGTGAATCCCCTGCCCGAAATCTGTGTGGTGATTGAATTTGGGAATGCCTCATGGGATCGTAAGTCGTGTGGAACGCCTACGATTTGAATTGGGGTTTCAATCTCTGTAATGTAATCCTTCGATAATGCGTTTAGGAACCATAAAACGGAGCTTATTAACAGAAAAAACAAAAAGGTGGCTGTTCGGTTATCGGTTCTCCTAAGCCGAATCATCACCTTTGCATATTTGCGTTTAAAACTTGTTTTGTTTTTAGCTGTCATTACCCC
>Ga0265295_1007370_pt1 | contig 12714 bp, 20 predicted proteins | sample Munlansysbiofilm_FD_192503 | JGI IMG/M metagenome (GOLD analysis project Ga0265295, IMG submission 192503) | Leachate microbial communities from a municipal landfill in Southern Ontario, Canada - Methane capture system biofilm | ecosystem: Engineered > Solid waste > Landfill > Unclassified ... | reverse complement strand
GAATTAGTCCGGAAATATCATCAAGAGGTGTTTCACCCTTTTTGTCAAATTTTATAACCGGGTTCGCCATACTTTTTCTTCTGGCATTGCCTTTATCTTTTTGACAAATTTGGCATAAATTGCCTTCTTAGTATGTTCATCCGGTTCCTGTAGTTCCAATGAAGAAGTTTTGATAACTTTTGCTACCATCGATTTAGCCAGGGCATCAACACGTTTTTTGTAAAGAGTTTGCCTAGAGCTTTTCTTAATTTTCACTTCAATATCAATGCCAAGCGCTTCGGCAATACGTTCAAGATTGTCAAATTCTACATGCAATCCCTTCGCAGCGCGCTTGACTGTTGAAGTGCTCACGCGTGAAATGCTCGATATGGTTTCGTATGATACGTCAAGCGATTCTTTTTGTTGCTTTATTGCCTGCGCAAGAATTTGTTTATCCATAATATGCTCCATAGTGTCATTTGTGACACAATCTAAGTAAATTATTATAACATATAGTTGTGAGTATAAGAGCGATGACATATATTTATGCGCTCCGACAAGAGCATACAGCGATTCTCTGATAGAATAAAACAAATCTTTGCCCCCAAGAGAGGGGGCTTTTCGCACTACCCAGCAATAAGGTTGGCAATCCCGCAAAGCATTAAGCTGACAATACCAGCAACAAGGATCAACCCAGCCGTTTTTATAAATAAATCTATTGTGTCTTCTAATTGTTTGACCGACATTTTTACTCCTTTTTTGAGGTATTTAATTTTTACATTTTTCAACTTTTTTTTAAATGAATTTGAGTTGCATATTATCTGCTGTAAAAGTATTTTTTTTGTGTCATTAGTAAATTTGATTACTACAATTTTTAAAAAATATGTTATAGTTTTAATCTTAGTAATCTAATTTACTAAATATTAGCTAAAAAACCAGTGTTTATGGCATAGGATAAGACATGAAAGACTTTAAAGAGCTTATAGAATTCAGAGAAATGATTGAAAAAATTCCATCCTCAGGCATCGATGAAAAAAAAATAGATGCAGTATTTAAAAAGCTGAAAAAACAGCTAGGGATCCCATCCGATAAAGAACTTTACATATATGATAGAGTTTATCTCCAACCTTTTAAGTTGGAGTATGTCGGCACAAAAAAAGGTTTAAAAAATTACATAATCGGGCTCGATCAGCAGAGAAAAGAAAAGGCGCAAAGCTATTGCAAGCTTGTCAAAAAAAACGGGGATAAGTTGGAGGTAATAAAATCGTTCGACAGGGTAGATAAGATATCGGATGAGCAGTTCGCAAAACTAACACTTCTTGTACGATTGGCGCAATATGTCAATAAAGCAAGAGAGCTCTACTCCTTAGAAATAAGCATGCTGCAGCTATTCAAAAAATAGTGGCGATTTAAATACAGAAAGATTTAAAATTTTTGTGGTACAATTATTGTATAGTTAATCAGAGGTCATTATCAACTACGGTTTAAGACTAATTGGCGTTAGTTAAAAACCTACTCTTGATTACTTCACTTACTAGACCTAGTGATAGGTAGAGTAGCCAGGCGAAGGCAACATTTATTTAAACCTGCAAATTCAGATTATAGATTAACTAATAAGTTTTTCTATAATCTCAGCAATCACAATCAATAGTTTCAGAATTAACGTCCACATATTAAAAAGAACTCCGACTTCTTGGGCTCCGTCCACCCGATCCACTAAATAGCCTTGAAATCAGATTAATTTAAATAATATCAACCCTATACAACAATACGTAAAATAACTCTAATCTAGCAGACCTAAACAACTATCTGTTAGAATCGTTATTATATAAAAAAACTACTTAATTTTTGTATGTTTTTGTTGTAGTATCTTAGAAACGGAGGTTTAATATAGGGGATCACATGCAAGAAGACAACCCCGAGAGGTTGTATTAAAAGAGATAGACTTGCGCTTCTCTTTTTTTATCAAAAATGTCGACCACTATAGTGATCGGACCAAATTTGATGTAGTCGAATTTTGCGATTGCCAAAACATGTTTATTGACCTTGACGATTTTCGTCATTAGTCCAAAAATTTTTTTGTTTTGTGTTTTCATTAATAGCATTGTGTCCTCCTCAGAACAGAACGACAAACCGTGTGAAATTAGGCATAGCAATCCCTATGGGATTACTACACCTTCACGGTTGTCGTGCGGTGGAATCCCATAGGGGAAAAACGGTGAGATGGGGATACCATCTCATAAAATTCATCTGGCAGAGCGCTAGATGAATAATACAAATAATGCGGATATTTTACCCCCCCCCCAACTTAATTGAATCTTATGAAAAACCACATATTTCAAAAAAGCACGAACAAGGTATAAATACTCGAATAAATTTACAAAAAGGCTTTTAAAAAAGTAACATAATATAGTATTATGTTACTTTTATATCAAAGGAGACAAAATGATAAACATTGAAGATATTCTCTCTATTGAAAATCGTCATATCGAAATGAAAGTCAATGATTCTAAAACGATCATTGAGGATTTGGCATTTTGGTTTGACGAATTTTTTGGCAAGTTGAAAAAAGAGGAAGCTTCTGAAAATACAATCGTAAGCTACAATGATGTTCTCAAGGCTTTAATGGAATATTGTACTATTTATCTCAAGGATCTAAAAAAAGTTTCCCAATTGACACACCAGGATGTGAACGATTTTTTATATTGGATGGAGAACTATAAAACCAATAAAGAGTATGGGAGCATAAAAGAACGGTTATCTTATTTGGTACATTTCATAAAATATGCACAAGCGTCCGGAACCTCCGATTTTATTCTTGTTCGAGATCGATATTTATCTGATGTAACACATACAGAGATTGCGAGAATCAATTATGCTCTTGATGAATTTGAAAATTTCTATTATGAGAAAGAGATCCCCTTCTCCAAGATGGATAATGAGTATCTCAAGAAATTTGTGGCTTCTATTCCCAAGGCATCTGTTACGACAATGATGCACCGCAGAGCCGTAGTGCATAAGTTTTTTGCTTTTGTGTTTGATGAAACAAAAGATGAGATTTTTGAAGAGATATTAAAGAATATGAAGCTTTATAAAAAACCAAAAGGGAGCGTTCACAAGAAAAAAGGGATCGATGAGGTAGTGTTAAAGAAGCTATTTGTTTTCATTGACGAATACATAGCCGACCCTAAGAATGTACTACAAAAGCCCACAAAGAGATCGAAGCACATAGCATATAGAAACACGGCTATGGTTCTGCTTATGTATGGTGCCGGTTGTAGAGCATCGGAAGCTTTGTCTATTCGAATGAAGGATATCGTAGATGAAGGCAAGGCGGTTTATAAGGTATTGATATATGGAGGGAAAGGTAATAAAAACAGAACTACCTATATCAAGAAGGAACTGTTTAAAAGGCATTATGATTATTTTTTCGGATATGTTAAATCTGCCGATCAGTATCTATCTTTGAATTCTAATGGCAAAAAGATGAGTAGAATTAATCTATACCAGGCAGTAGTAAAAATGTTTATCGCGATCGATGAGGTGGAGAAAGGCTTGCATATTTTTAGGCATGAATTTGGATCGAGTTTTGCAGAAAAGAACGGAAACATAAAATTGCTTCAAGAGCTGCTTGGGCATAGCGACATATCTACAACGATGATTTATAGTAGTGTTGGTGAGAAAGCAAAAGAGAAAGCGATTGAAGAATTAAAGTAGAACCTCCCGAAGGAGATTTTTATCTCTGCATGTTAGAGATAAAAAATCCATGTGGATTGGGAGCTTATGCTCTTTTTTTGTAGAAACAGATCCTTCGGATCCGCTTTTTTCAGTTGGGAGCGCAATATTATGTATTGCTTTTTGTTTGAGTAATGCGAAAAGAGATGTTCGCATCACTATAGTAAAATAAAAGAAAAGGTTTGAGATGAAAATGAATTTTTTTACCCATGAGGGTGAGATTGTTGGTCAAATTGTGGACGAAAACGGTATTGTAGATGATGATATTTATTTTTTTGGAAACTGTTTACATAACAAAAAAGAAAAAGTATTGTACCTGTGCAATTTGGTCAGTAGTCCTTCAACTCAAGAGGAAAAAGAGCTTGAGAGAACATATAATGAACTTAAAGTAAATAACGAAATTGAAGAACTCTTTATGGTAATGGATTTTGATTTTGATTCCGTATCAATTATTCTCTTGCCAGAGATGATTCATGTTGAACAATATAATCCAAAGGGTCTATGTAGTTAGATTGAAGATCTTTCTTTGATCTGCCCTTTTGGGTCAATATTCTTTAATAATGCGGCATTAAAGTCGGTTGCCACTTGATATGTTTTTTCAACCTTTTTATCTTCAAGGATTGAAGACACCTGATCCTGAATGTCAAGAATATGTTCCTGTAGCAGTATTGATTCTATGATCGGTTTTTTAATTTCTATATGAACACCTAAAAGAGAAACGCCGAACAAGAAGGTGCTGATATCTTTTGTATCTATCTTTTTAAGGATCGCGTTGTTTTTCTCTACAGCCTTCATGTGTAGCTCTCTATACGGCAAGAGTGCAGCGCCTAGATATTTGACGATCTGCCGCGTGGATTCAATGGTTAACTCTTCCTCTTTTTGAATTACAGTAGTGTTAGATGCTCTTCCTAGGCAGTGCGACATATACGCAAAAGAAGGGAGCAAAAGGGAGAGTTCATACATGAGTTTTTTGTTGTACGATTTTCTTTCTTTTTTATCCATATCTCACTCTTTAAAAGTATTGATATTGTGTAGTTTTAATGAAAAAACGAGCACTGATACAAACGCTGTCACTAAAATAAATTGGAGCAAATCTGCTAAGGACAATACGTCAAACGTAGGAAGGTCGTATAAGTAAATTGCGGCTGCCCCGCTTACTACAAGAGCAATATCTTGAATAGTATTGCTGTGCTTTTTTAAAAAATTCATAGTCATCCTTTCTGTAGGTAGATTATACAAACTGAATCAAAAAAAAAGAAATGAATTAGAGAGAAATCGGGGTGGGGAACCCCCGATTTTAAAACTTTAGTTTCCGTAGACTTTGACGCAAGAGCTTCTGAAAATTAGCGCGTCCGTGTGGCTTACTTCTTGATAAGCGATCTGATTGATACCGCCATTTTTAGCAGCTGTTTGTGCAGTTGCATCAAGTGATGTCGGAATAAAAAACAGAATATGAGAAACACAAGCTTCGCCGCTTTTTAAAGTTTCAACTTTTGCCATATCGGTTTTACTGATGTCAACCGTTGAAGCACCTGCAGAGTATTTATAAGTACACCCTGTTGCCAAAAAAGCGACAGAAGCGATAACTGCCATTGAGAGTAATTTAGAAGTTTTTTTCATAGTTGTTTTCCTTTTGCTACCATATCTTTAAGCTGTTTTCCAGGTTTGAATTTTGGAATGATTTTGTCCTGAGTCGTATACTTTTTGTCTGTTCCGGGAACGGTTCCGGTCTTACCTTTTTGCAAGGCAGTGGTAAAAGTTCCAAAGCCTAGCAGCGAAACGTCTTCTTTAATCGTCATCGCCTGAATAAGAGCTTCCGTTACAGCTTTTACCGCTTTTTGCGCATCAGCAGTTGTTGTATACTTGCCGCGGGATTGAACCATAGCCATGAAATCCGATCTGTTCATACTTTTCCTTTTAAAATTTTAAATATTGCGAAAATTCACAACAGAGTATTCTTTTCGCATAAAACATTTGTTTCATTCCGCTGTGCCCATTGGCAGGGAGCGAGATTGTAAAGCTCTCGAATATCAATTTTTATAGATAGCCTCATGCATAGCATGATTGTCTCTATGTCAAAATGACGCAAAAGCGTAGAGAGGTTAACCTCGTTTTCGCCGGACAAAGACTGCAATAAAGAAAAAGCTATCTTTTCCTTCTCGGATGCGTTTTCGTTTGATGATGCAGTTCTGATCACAGATATAATGCTGTGTGCCTCGGAATCTGAGATCCCGGAATTAAGTATTGCTTCGGCGTTAAACTCTAACATAGTTACTTCTTGATGTAATAGCGTTTTTCATTGATCTCAAACAGGAAACTGTTAATAAAGTTGTAGAGATGATGTTTGCTCTCGGGGAGATCATCGAAATGATAAACACTTGAAATATCTTGAAGCCAATAGTGCTGAAAATTTTTCATAAAATCATGCGCGGCGGCAGAATCATTTTTTAAAAAAATCAACGTGAAAAACGCATCTCCGATATTAATAGCTACCGCCGATTCACCGGTTTTTGTAAAATCCTCCACAAGCCCCAAAATATCTTGAAGTGTATACACTATAATCAATGATCCGTTTTGCTTTGCCCGAGGAGCAAACTCTACCAATGCGTTAAGAACCTCCAAAATTTTTTTATTGACCTCAATTTGAGTACGTTGCGTGTGCATATAAAAATTTTTCTTTTCCATCATTACTTTATTCATTATCTCCCCTTCTCTTCAATGATTTTTCCGTCAATACCGCCGATCGTAAACCCGTTTCTTCCCATCTCTTTAGTATGGTATAGGTATTCATCGGCTTTCGTGATAACATCCTCCATGTCCATCTCCTCGGTTGGAATGATATGGGTGATCCCGATCGAAATAGTTACGTATTTGCTCGCTGTGCTTTTAATATGTGGGATCTTGATCGACTCAATATTTTCGTTGATTCGTTTCGCAACCACTTTAGCTTGATTAACGTCAGAGTGGCAGAGAATAACGCCGAACTCTTCGCCGCCGAGGCGGAAACAATAATCGCCCGGTCTTTTTAGTGTATCGCGCAGAGCGAGTGCAACCGATTTAAGAGTTTCATCCCCCTTGATATGTCCATAAGTATCGTTATATTGTTTGAAAAAATCTATATCAAGCATCATAAAGGTAAAACCGCTTTGATCACGAATCGCTTGTCTGTATTCTTTATCCAGAACTATGTTAAAGTACCTTCTGTTTTTAAGTTCGGTCAATGCATCCGTAAACGATGCATCCTCAAGCTTCATATTGACTTCTTGGAGTTTTGCAGTGGCTCTCTCAAGCTCCTCTTGCTGCTGTTTTATCCCTTTGAAAATTTTAGACACGATATAAATCACGAGCGAAAAAGCAACGAGAAAAATACAGGTGAGCTGTAAAACAAGTTTATTGTACGTTTCTAATTGCGTCTGTCTGTTCGCTGAAGCATATTCAACTTCGGATGTAACGATTTTCTCAATCAAAGCTTTAACGATCTCCGTATTTTTTGCGATGATCTCTACGGATATCTCTTGTGCTTTTTGATTAGAAGAAAGATGGACTATGGCGCGTTCATAATACTTGTTTGTCACATCGATCTCAAGTGACATACGTTCCACTTCATTTTTCGAAAAGCTTCTGATGTTAGCCGCATACTGTGCCCAAATATTTCTAATAGACACAAGACCTTTTTGCATCTTCTCTATCGTGTTTTCTTTTTCACTAAGTCCTAGAAAATAGCTAAAAAGAGGCTCCTGCAATTCATTATAATATAGCGATGCCATCTTGGTAATATTTGCTACAGGCACCAAAGAGTTCTCATAAACATCATCAAGATTCGACTTCATCGATGTCACATTTACAAACCCGATCGATCCAATAAAAAGAAGCCCGAAACTTATCGTTATCAACAATAAGTTCAAACTCTTTTTGAGCTTTTTCTCAGGTGTCAAATTTGATTTTCTTCGCTCAACAAATTCAGCCATCACGTTTCCCCGTTCTTTTTAATAAGGTAATTATATGGTAATAATTCTGAAAAGTATAACAAAAAAAATACTAAAAAGCAAATTTACCCCCACAAACTAATACACAACTAACCCCCTACCCACCGCCCCACAAACTTTATCGACCCTCCCTCTTTTCCCATCCTCCCGTGCCCGCGAAAAAATTCCCAAGGTTCCGAAAATTCCAAAAATTCTCAAAAAAAGGGTTTAAGGTGGGGGTTTGCGTCGAAAAATTTGTCAAATTTGTGAAATTTTATCCTGTGTTTTTGGGGCGAGAGAGTTGCCATGTCCGGTCAGCGTGGTTGGTGGGGGATTAGTTTATGGGGGTATTATTGACAATGTATTATATATATGGTAATATTATGGCAATTCTAATTTAGAAAGGGAGGATATGACAAACGACACAAGAATCAAACAAAAAGTTGTTGAGATTTTATCCGGAGCAAAACGGATCGTGTATCCACCTGCGGATGAGCGCTCTAACAATACGCCTGATGGGAATACGCTTTTTTTACTTACCAAAGATGAGAGAGACGCGTTGATTATTCTTGAGAAAGAAGCCGAAATCATCTTGGCCACCAGTGAAAAAAAATCTGCTCTTTGGGGGTTTGTGCGTTTTATCAATCCCCATGTGCCGGCGCGACTTTTTAGTGTAAAAGTTGAGAGCAAACATACGCAGATCGATGATCAAGAAAAAGTTTTCAAAGAGATCGATACACGTCTTTATTTTGAAAGAAAAAGGATTTTGGCGGCAATGCACAAAGCACTGGACGACATTGAAGATAATGATAAATTGCGTGCAGAGATTCAAGCGCAAGCACATCAAAGAATCAGGGCGGCGCAAGCACATAACATCCTTTTAAAAAAGTACAAAAACGCTTTAAAAATGCGTGTGAGCGGTTTAAAGAAAAAACGTTTTTATAACGAGCTTACTTATTACCTCTACCCCGTCAGCGATCTACCGGAAGCGCAAAAAGAATCACTAAAAAGGAGGTCCGGGCACCTTTCGATCGACACCCCTACGGCAATTTGGTACGAACCGCAAGAAAAGCGCATCCACGAGAGCGATCAGAAATTTATCGAGGAAGCAATTGATGCGCAATACGGCGACATCTACTACATGCCAAGCCCATCGGCGACAATTTCGAAAGAGGCTTTGCAAGCGGAACTCGATGCGCTTTTGAAATTGAGCTCTGAAGAACTAGAGGAGATGCAAGATGCTTATCGCAAGAAAGACATATAACTCCAAAAACCTATTTGTAGTCTCCGCGCACATAGAGACCATCAAAAACGCTTTTGCGGATACGGTCTATTTGGAGTTCTATAAAGAGTTTCAGCAAGACTCTAAAATCTCCATGAAGGTGTCTTCTACTACTTTGCGCGCGATTGCTTTTGCGATGCAAAATCTTGTCGAGAAAGGGAGTACAAACTTTAAAAAAACAAATTCGTCTCAAGGAGGAACAAAAACACTTAGTTTCAATCTTACGCAAGATGGAAACTACTTTATAAACATGCAATCAGGAAATGAGAAAAGATATTTTCAAACAGATGCTTATATGTTTGAAGCTATGGCAAAAGACATCGCACTGATAGCAGACGTAACACAAAAAGCGCTCTATAGCGAACAACAAAAACAACCCATATAAAAAGGAAAAAAATCTATGAAAAAAATGCTACTTGTAGGAACATCTTTACTTTTTGCGGCCACTTCAGGGTTCGCTTATGCCGCCGGCGAGATCGAGAAAAAAATCGAAGATCTCCCTATGTTTAAATCTGTCAATGCTGACATAGTTCAATCTAAAGAGATCGGCGATCTTTATCAGATTAGAGGTGTAGCAAACAAGGGGCAGCGATCAATCTTCTCTGGTTTTGTCACTAAAGATTTCAAAACTATCGTTTTTGGAAAAGCTTTTGATGCAACAAGCGGTCAAGAACTCATGTTGGACATCGATACAAATCCACTGAAAAAAATTGCAGCATTTAAAAGAGGCAAAGGCAAAAAAGAATATTTTCTCTTTACTGATCCGGAATGCCCCTATTGTATCAAGCTCGAAAAAGAACTCGTGGAGCTAAAACCCGACGTTACTCTCTACGTAATCCTATTCCCGTTGGATTTCCATAAGAATGCGCGAAGTATGTCTTATTACGTTCTAAACCAAAAAAATGACGCGGAGAAAACAAAAGCGATGAAATCCATTATCGATGGTTCGGATGCATATACTAAAGCAGCGTATACGACGGAACAAATCAATACATTTAACACGATGATTGATGAGGGCATGAAACTTGCCGAAGAGTATGGCATTCAAGGTACTCCAACAATTCTCAATGCGGTTGGGCACAGAGTCGGGCACAATGACCTTAAAAAATAAAAAAATCTTTACGATTCTTTTCTCCCTTCAACTACTCCTTTTAGGGGTAGTCCTCTTTGTTGAATACTTCAATCTGATTATTTTTGCAAAATCTAAAATGGTGCACTACCACGGCTACGATATCGCTTTTAGCGCTGTTTTATTACGCATGAAACTCTGGAAGTTTCATCTTTTCGCAGGTCTGCTGATCTCTCTTATATACATTGTTTTCTCTCTTTTGTTTTTAAAAAAGAAATACTTTTTAGTGATAGTTATTACTATGTTCTTGAGTGGTCTTTTTATTTTCTTTTTTGAAAACAAAATCATCTTACTACTACATATTATCTCTTCGGTTGTAAGCGTTTTTGTTTTTTTATATCTCTACAATAGGAACACAATATGAAACTTTTTCATGTGATTTTGGCAGTATTGTTCACTGTCTTGGTTTTTAGCGGCATTGTGCCAAGCACATTCTTTTCAAAAGAAGCGATCATTGACAATATGATCATCGGGGCAACGATGAGCGACATTGAATTACTCCCCGCGGATATGCTTCACGTTGCAAGAATGCTCAGACGCGAGATGTGGGACTTTCATGCGTATATTGGCTTTGCTTTTTATGCATCGGTTTTTGTTTATCTTACTATTATCATAAAAAACCGCTGGAGTTTTTATGACAATGCCATGAAGTTCTATATAGGCATATTTGCCCTAACCATAACTTTTCAGTTTATAACCGGTGTCATTTTATGGGCAAGACAGTTTATTGAAGCGCTTGTCGCATACAAAGAAATAGTTATGCATGCACATTTTTTATCTTCATTTATGTTTATAGGAATTTTATTGCTTCATATAGCAGAAAGAGCATATAAAGCGAGTAGAAAATGAAAAAGATTTTACTTTGGCTCACCCCTCTTTTATTGATCGCAAGTGAGGGGGACTACGAATATAAAATAGCTCTTGAGTATACATCAGGAGGAAGAGGCGCACACGAAGAAACTAGAGAACTGCCATCATGCCCATATGAAAGATGCGAGGGGATGATCGAAGTAAAAATTGTGAAAAAAGACTACAAAAAAGCAATCGAGTGGTTCAATAAAGCGATCGAATATAAAAATAAAGAGGCTTCCCTTGAAGCTTTTAAACTTCTATATAAACAAATCGATTACAAAAGTGAAGAACCGGACAAGTACCTGCTTGCCAAGATGCAAGAAAACTTTGGTTTTGGTTTGCGCGAATACAACAAACTAATAGCTTTGTATTTAAATGACATGGCACAAAACCAACAATGCCTCGGATATTTTCATTCATATGAAGCATATAAACATGGATATTTCGGCTACAACGTGTCCAACGAAAAAGCAGAGAAGTATAAAAATCTAGCGCATGAGACATGCCCTGAAAATTCCATTTATTTTTTACTTTCAAAATAAAGACTTTGTTTTTTTTGATTCAGAGATTACAATTCAAACAAGAGGGAGGTAAGGCTATTTATGAAAGTAAGCAATCAAACAATTGCAAAATTTAAAAAACGTTATGGGCTAAAAAACATTGATCATTTGAGTGTAGAGCAATACAAAATGCTTTTGCAGATGGAAGCGGATAATGAAGTAGACACTATAGATAAGATCCATTATATCTATAATGCGAGATATATTACTCCGCACTCCATTGAGGTTTCTTTAAGTGGTCGCCATCTTTCTCGTAACAGGATAAATGCCCTTGGAAGAAGAGACACAATAAAACTCAAAAAAAAGATCAAGGATGCCGCCAAACTGTTTTTTTTGCAGAACAATCGATTTGTAAGACCAAAATGGGATAAAGTTCAAATTGAGTATGCAATTCATCTTAAACGAATGAGAGATGCCGACAACAACGATCTTAAACCATTTCAAGATACATTCGTAATTCATTCTCTTATTAAGGATGACAATAGTATGGTTATAATAGGAAAACCGAAAGAAACTCAAATACTTTCGGACACATATAAAATTTGCGCGATAATTAAAAAGGTAGAACATGAACATAATTTATTACAATAAAAAAACTGGAACATTTTGTGAATTCGAAATAGATCATCTTGAAGATGGGTCTTTACATGAGGATACTGCTAGTAATAATTTTGCAGAGACTGTTATCTCCTCCGCTCTTAAAGAAATCTCTATGTGGGGGGATACTAAAATTTTTCCGAAAGTATTACTTGAAACACTAAAAGATGACGAAATTAACACTTTTATGATGGCAAGTTTTGATGCAGAAAAAAAAGAAGAGCTAGAAAGCTGTTTATTCGCGCTTATTGAATGCAAAGATATGAAAACATTCTTAGAGATTGACACTCAAGAAATTGTTGCTTCAGAAGCGATCGGAAAGAGATCTATGATTTTATACAAAGAAAAAGCAAATGAAATAATTTCAGCCGCAAGTGTCTCATTTGAAGATTTAGAAGAAAAATTCATTCAAATTTAAAAGGCAACCCCGAAGGGTTGCTAGTCTTTTTTCCACACAACTTCGTTGATATCTTGCGTTTCAAATGAAATGTCATTTACAAGAACTAATGTTACAGGTAGGAATTCTAGCTTTCTTTTTTACTAACTGACCTTACGCAGCTTTTTTAAAAAGAAGCGTAAGTGATCAGTTTTTCTCCCGTATCTGTCGGATACGGG
>Ga0265295_1007369_pt1 | contig 12715 bp, 13 predicted proteins | sample Munlansysbiofilm_FD_192503 | JGI IMG/M metagenome (GOLD analysis project Ga0265295, IMG submission 192503) | Leachate microbial communities from a municipal landfill in Southern Ontario, Canada - Methane capture system biofilm | ecosystem: Engineered > Solid waste > Landfill > Unclassified ... | reverse complement strand
CGGTTCCTGGCCGCTGGGATTTAACAGGGTATAAAATAATGGCAAATTGAGATTAATTCCATTGGTGTTTTTGGAGAAAAAAAAAAGCACTGGGTTAATTTCCAGTGCTTTTAAGAAAAGATGGTGGAGGGAAACCTGCAAAACTCAAACAGTATCTCACCCCAGGAAAACGCTCCCTTCCAAGTTAAAAAATCATTTTTCTCTCGCAAATTTGGAATTGTTTTTTCTATGAGTTTTCGCAATTGCGATGAACAGTCATTGCCGTATGTGAAAAAAACAGTTTCACGTTCTGTTATTGGTTTCCTTTTCCTCGAGAAGCCAGAATGAGCCAACGACCACTTTTATCCGCTCCTTCCCGGCGTATGATTCCATCAGCTTTGAGTTCTTTAATATATCTCCGAATGGTTGCCCTGGATTTATTCAGAGACGAGGCCATCTCTTCATATGTTATATTTGGTTTGATTGCGATGATGGCCAACAAACGCTTAAGTTCGTCATCAAGACCGGATGCATCGTTTGCGGTTTGATGGTCATTTACAGGGTCATTTACAGGGTCATTTACAGGGTCATTTACAGGGTCATTTACAGGGGAGCTCCATCCTTCGGTCTCTTTAACCTTTGCTTCAAAGACGGTGATGCGGTCAACAGTAAATACAGCCTTCCCGTTTCCATTCGTCGCTAATTCTCTCTGAACTTTCGCAATGCCGTGATTGAACATATTGACATAACCGAGGATTTTCATGCCCTCGGCGACCGCCGGATTGCGATAGTCGTTTACCATTGGAAAATTCTCCGGGCGGGCTTTGCCGTATAAGCCGCCATGATTGACGATTTCAATGCGGTCCGGGTACTGGTAGAATTTGATTGGTGCATGCCCTTTGTAGTCGCGGTGATATGTCAAGTAATTGTTTATGTAAAGCATAGAGTCATTATCAGGTTTTTTGAACAGGCGAATTGCCGAATTACTTTACATAATATTTGTTTATTTTCAATTCACTTTGCTTCGTTTATTTTGATGTAGCCAAGACCAGCCTGGTCTTTTTTCAGAACATCCAAAACAAACGGAGGCAACATGAATCTTCAGGAATTGAATGCAACTTGCGAACGACTATACCTACGTCTGGCAGAAGACGGGTACAGTGACACCATCATATCCACGAACCGCTGGATTTTAGGGCATTTTCAAAAGTATTGCAAGGCGAGAGACATAGAAGATATCAATGTCTGTATAGCTGCCAAATTCCTCATGGAGCAATATGACATTGACTATCAGAATACATCAGTGCCGTACCAAACCGTTCTTAGACGTCCACTTCTTACACTCTTCGAGTATTACGAAAGTGGGAATTACTGCAAAACACATCAGCGTGGCTCAACAACAGAGATTCCCCCTGTCTATGCGGACGTTTTCATGAAATATCGTGATTTTATCAACCAACAGCGTTTATGTCTCTCGACAAAGCAAGTGAAAATATGGAGTTTTACATGTTTTCTTTCATATCTTACCACCCAGAAGGTATGTGATCTTAGCATGTGGCGACAGGCGCATGCGCATGAGTATTTGCTGTCCTTGACTAACTATGCCCATGACACTAAACGACGTGTTGCCTCTGCGCTTCGCGAGGCGCTGGACTGGCTGCATAAAAGTGGTTTCATTGCTTTCAGCGGCCATCAGACGTTTCCTCTTCTACGCAAGGCGCCGCACAATAAAATACTTTCCTACTATACGCAGGATGAGATAGACAGGATGATATCGGTAATCGATGTTAAAAGTGATACAGGCCGCAGAGACATGCTTGTCGTGTGCCTGGCTTCAGTGCTGGGGCTGAGAGCCGGCGACATCGTCAATCTCAAGTTCGAAAATATTGATGTGAACAACAATGCCATAAATCTCATACAGCACAAGACGGGACGCCCACTTACCCTGCCTCTTGTCGATGCCGTGAAGTTACCTCTCGCTGACTACATAAAGAATGCACGTCACGAAAGCAGAGACAATGACTATATTCTGGTCACAAGCTACGCGCCCTATACCAAACTCAACAATACCGCTTCACTGGCCGCCATCATAACAAAATGCATGGACAAGGCTGGAATCAACATTGATGGCAGGCACCATGGGGCTCACGCCATGCGGCATTCCCTCGCCACAAACCTCATGCGCAACAATGCCCCTTTGAGTGCTATTGCCAATATACTCGGCCATGCCAGTACGAGAACCACAGAACACTATTTATCCGTCGACGAGGCGAATCTTCAGAAGCTATCACTGGAGGTTCCCGATGAAAAATGATCCGGTATATACTGGCCCGTTCAGGGATCTGATTCCCCGTTTCATCCAATTCAAGCGCAGCCAGGGATATGACTATGGTAAAACAATCGTCATGAGACTCAGGGAAATAGATCTGTTCATGCAATCTGCTGGAGTATCTCAGCATGTGATTACAGAGGAAATGCATGAAAAATGGTGTGCAAGACGGAACGGCGAACTTCCTTCAAACCAGGCGAAAAGGACATCGGCACTGGCAGTGTTTGAAAAGTGGATGGCTGAACAACTGCATATGACAGGCATATACGTAGACAGGGAATTCAAGTGCCGCCGTTTTCATTCGAATTTCATACCGTATATTTTTTCCGAGGCGGATATAGTCGCCATGTTCGATGTAACCGGATGTGAATGTGGCAGCAAGGTATTCTTGCACAACATGCGCACGCTGGCTCCGATGCTCGCATTGTATTATGGCTGCGGACTTCGCAAAAGCGAGGCACAGAGACTACTGATGCGGGATGTGGATCTGGAAACAGGGAAAATAAGGATACTTGACAGCAAAAACCATGTCAGTCGCATTGTCATCGTATCAAACTCAATCCTACGACGCCTTGCCAAATACAAAGACACTTCTCCCGGAAAACGAAATGATGGCGACTTGTTCTTTCATAAACTGAACGGCGGCTATTTTGGCGACGGAATAATCCATCCGCTTTTCCATGATGTCATGGATAAGGCGGGAATACGAAGACCCGACAATGGCAGGCATCCGAGAATACATGACCTGCGCCATACCTATGCAATAAGAGCGCTTGAGCAAATGGAGCGCAAGGGCTTTGACCTTTACACCTCACTGCCTCTTCTTTCCAAATGTATGGGACACATGCACATCACCGAGACAGAATATTATCTCAAGTTGCGGGAAGAGCATTTTTCAGCGATGCTTGCCAAAGTCGAGACGTGTTCGCCCAAACTGTCCATTTTGAATGGAGGTGGGCAATGAACAGCCTTAGTTCGTATGTCACTAAATTCTTCTCTGATTATCTTCCATTGCAGCTTGGAGCCTCCACGAACACAATGAAGGCATACCGTGACACGTTTGTCCTGCTGCTTGATTTTTTGGCGGTCAAAAGGAATGTAGAAGTCAACAGGCTTGACTGTGACTGTCTGACAGAGGAAAGCATACTGGCATTCCTGTCTTACCTGGAAGCTGAAAGACGTATTCTACCCTCCTCACGAAATCAGCGTCTTGCTGGCATCCATTCATTCTGCAAATTTTTGCAGAGGAAAGAACCGGTCTGCCTAGAAAGTTGCAATGCAATACTTGGCATCCCTTTTAAGAAAACCGTCAAAAAGGGAATCGCCTACATGAGCATTGAGGAGATGGAAGTTCTGCTTAATCAGCCGGATGCAAGCACACCAAAGGGACTGCGGGATCTTGCCTTGCTTCTGCTCCTGTATGACACAGGGGCGCGTGTACAGGAACTTATTGACTTGAGATATGAACAGATTCGCTTTGGTAAAGTCACAACTGTTGTTCTTCACGGCAAGGGAAGCAAGAACAGGCTAGTGCCATTGCAGGAAACAACACGCTTAATCGTTGAAAAATACCGTACAGAGGTATGCTGGAAGAATGAGGCAGACAGCCTCTTTACAAATAATAGAAAGCAATCTTTGACACGGGCCGGTGTCCAGTTCATAATTGGAAAATATGTGTCCATGGCCCGCTCAAAACATAGTGAGCTGTTCAAGTCGAAAATCCATTGCCATTCATTTCGTCACAGTAAGGCTATGCACCTTCTGGAAGCAGGAGTAAATCTGATTTATATCCGTGATTTTCTAGGACATGTCTCTGTTACGACTACTGAAATATACGCACGAACCAATCCAGTGATCAAGAGCAAAATCCTCTCTCAAAACAGTAAGTCCTTTAATCTGGAATCAAAATATGAAAGGCAGAAACAGGAGGATTTACTGGCTTGGCTAAAGAAAAGCATCTGAATACAAGTATATTATTATGCAAAGTAAATGCCCGCATAACAAAGAACAATTTGGGTTATGAATGCTGCTCTTCTTTGCATAATAAATTACTTTACATATCACCGCTTATGTAAAGCTTTACATAACGCATGCATAATAGCATTCATCAGCAGTTCACGCAACGACCATTTAGGGTAGTTGCAGAAGATTTCTTCGCGGAGTGCAGAAACCGGAACGGGACGTTTCTGGACAACTGCCATGTCAATGAACGTATCAATTTGCGGAAGCATCGTGCATAGATTTCCACAGAACTCGCGCTGGTTTAAAATCTCTGAAGCATTATCCAGACCGCCCCACCTGACATATTGCACATATGCACCAGGAAGAAAGCATTTCGGATCACGCCCGAACAAAAGAATTGCCGCATACGTCGGGCAGTCGTAAGATTTACTGAAAAGTCGAAGAGAGATCATTTGCTCCTTTACTGTACGAGGGTCATTTGTCAGTAATTCCGGGGCAATTGCTTTAGGTAGATAGGTATTCACGAACAGTTCGCAGTCAATATCATCCAAGGTGGCCTGGCAACAAGGTGTGCTGTCCATCGTCGGAAAATGGCTGCTGCGCCGTTCGGCAAGAATTTCCTCTTCTTCGCGGGTCGCCAGATCCTTACGTGGTCCGATGCGGATGAAAGTTCGACCACGGTAACGCACCGGAGGCAGTGCGGACGGTATGACTTCTACGACCAGCACTTCTCCTCCAGCGAAAGAGAACGGTTCCACATTCATTACCGGTAACGGCAGAATATTGCCATCGGTGCGAATGGCAGAAATCTTCTTCATCAGCTCATCGGTCACTTTGAGTCCGCAAAGTGTTCCGTCATCGTTGACGCCGATGAGTAGATAACCATTCTGTTGGCTGTTCGGCATATCATTGGCAAAGGCGCAGATTGCCTCACAGAATTTATCCATGTTAGTGGTGGAGACTGTTTTCTCGATACGGTAAGTTTCTTTGCTGGAAAGAAGATTGAGAAGTTCTTCGCGACTGGTCATAGAATTTCCTCCAGTTTGCCACTATCCTCCCTTAACATTTTGTAGCTGATCCTCATATTGTCGTTTTCCGTTTTATTATGTAAATGATACTGTGAGTCTGAACTGTCTCCAAAATATATCTTCATACTGCCCTTTGCAAAGAAATGCTTTGCGTTCGACCAAAAAACAATCGAAAAAACAGCATATTTGCCAAAAATCGTATAAAGTACCTCTATTCCTTGATTATCCCCAAAAATTACAATTTTTGCAACATCGTTGTAGCCAAAACATTATCTGCGTGAGGAAAACGATTCGTTTAACTGGGCAGCAAGATTTTCGAAATGAGTTGCCCTCAGAGGCTGAGGTTCACATATGGGATACTGCCTTGCAAGATCAAGTCTCCATGGCCCCCGCTGAATTTATCAGCTCCCGTATTGGGATTATAGTATCCGGCTTTGGCAAACCCGATTTCGTGAGGCAAGGATGAAACGGGATTTCTGGCGCAATGTGAAACTCCTTCTGGCGCGGCTAAGTCATCTGGATGTCAATGAACAGCAGCAGAGGGAGCTTGATTATCTCCGGGAGGAGAACCAGACCTTGCGGGATTGTCTGAAAGCCACCGGAAAAAGAATGATATTGACCGATGTCCAGCGTAAAAACCTGTCCATCAGGGCGGTCGCCCTGGGAACACGTCTGGAGGACGTGGTCAGCATTGTCAGACCAGCGACTCTGCTGGGGTGGCACCGCCGGCTGGTAAAACAAAAATTCGACAGTTCGGCGTCGCCGCGTCGACCGGGACGCCCGCCATCATCTTCTGAAATCCGTGAGCTGGTACTGCGTCTGGCGCACGAGAATGCATCCTGGGGCTATCTTCGCATTGCCGGTGAACTGAAAAAGCTGGGCATTGCACTCGCGCGGACGAGCGTCGCAGCCATTCTTCGGGAGCATGGTCTGTCCCCTTCGGGAGATCGTGAAAAGCGGGGCATGACCTGGGCTGAATTCATTCGCATTCATAAAGAGGTTCTCTGGGCCACGGATTTCTTCACCGCGGAAGTCTGGACTCCATTCGGGCTGGTGACCTGTTATGTGTTGTTCTTCATTCACCTTGGCACGCGAAAAGTCCGAGTTGCCGGCATAACGGAGCATCCTTCAGCCGAATGGGTTGAGCAGCAGGCCCGCAATATGACCGGTTTTGACAGCGAGCTCTCCCAGGCCAGATATCTGATTCATGACCGGGACAGCAAATATACGGCCCGCTTTGACCACATTATGAAAGAAGCCGGGATAAAACCCATTCGGCTGCCGCTGAGGAGTCCGAATTTGAATTCCGTCGCGGAAAGATTTGTCTTGAGCATAAAATCCGAATGCCTGGATCGCTTTATTCCCATCGGAGAAAAATCGCTGCGTCTGGCAATCAGTAACTATATGGAATTTTATCATGCCGAGAGGCCGCATCAGTCGCTTGGCAACAAACCCGTTCGACCGGAAAATGAACCCGGTCCGGTGTTAGGCGCCATCTAAAAGTTCCGGTTTTTCTGTCATCTAAAAGTTCCGGTTTTTGATCTAGACGTGAGGAAGCGTGATGGAAAACCGTAGGATTCCACCATTTTTTCTGCCGATGATATAAGGACAGGAACCGGCTCCGTGTACGGTCATTCGGGTGAATTGGATTTTCTGTCAGTCACCGCAAGCATATGTTTTAGCTTTTCATGTGTTGTGGCGTGCTTTGGATTACCCGCATTCCTTCAGTTCCGGATGGAGCCGGCGATGTTGAACAAAGCTTTATGCTTGTGTTATGTTTTTTGTCTCGTTTTCCTTGCATTGCTTCATTCGGTAGCTTTTCCCCTCGATGAGGATTGTGTTGCAGTGGTGCAGGATCCGGTCGAGGATGGCGCTTGTCAGAGCCTTGTTTCCGGCGAACACGGGAACCCAGTCCTGAAAAGCAAGATTGCTGGTCAGGATGATGCTTCCTGTTTCATAGCGTGCACTGATGACCTGGAAGAAAAGGTCTGCGCCGTGCGCATCGATGGGCAGGAAGCCGATTTCATCGATGCAGAGTACCTCGGGAGCAGTATACTCTTTGAGTACATCAATATAGGTTCCGTTTATCTCAGCCACTGCGAGATGGTTAATGATGTCGATTGCCTGTGTGAAACGAACCGTATGGCCGTGCTTGCAGGCATGGTATCCGAGTGCGGACATCAAATGGGATTTTCCAACACCGGTTGAACCGAGGAAAGCAATGTTTTCCTTCTTTTCGATAAAATCCAGCCGGAAGAGGAAACGTACCAAATCACGGTTGATTTTCGTTGGGGCTTCCCAGTCGAAATCGTCGACGGACTTGATGACGGGGAAACGAGCGTTTTTGATCTTGCGGTTGATGGTTCGTTCCCTGCGCGCATTGGCTTCCGTTTCAATGAGCCTGGAAAAGAACTCCATGGGTTCCAGTGATTTTTTAGCTGCATCAGCGGCCATTTCATCGACAACCTTCTTGATTTTCGTCAGTCCGAGATAGTCGAGATTTTTCAGCAGTTGTTCTTCCATATTCTATTATTCCACTTTGTAAATGTCCATGTCTGTTACCGGGGAGGGTATCTCCATCTGGTCGGCAGCATACGGGATCCTCAGAGGGGAAGCGTCCGGTACGGCCAGTGGCCGTGTAAGCAGATGTTCCAGATAAGCGGCTCTGAAGGCAGTATGCACGACGGCCTCGTGCAGGACACGCTGAAAGGCTTCTTCTCCAAACATCTGCCGGAGCGCGAGCATCTTGAGCAACTCTCCGGTCGTATTTGGCGTGCGCAGTTCCAGCCCCTGTAGGAATTCAGCAGCTTCAGCACCTAGTTTCAAAAAGTCGTTGCGAGCATTCTGGCGCTTGGCCGGAGGCAGCAAATTTCGCGTTCTTTGCGTATGTTCGGGAAGCGAGATATTCTGCCTTTTGGCATAGCAGCGCACATGGCGGGCAACCAGCACCTCCGCATGATAGAGAAGCACTTCTTCAGGAGAAGCTTTCAGCGTGACCACGGCATTGGTCGCATTTCCCGGAACGCTGTAGAAGTTTCCGTCGAACTGGACTCTGGCGTAGTGGTCAGGGATGCGTGTTTCCGTTCTCAGGCACGGAAACGGACGAGCTGGAAGCGCCAGAAGGCGTCTGCATTCCGATTCCCGGAACACCGTTTCAGGAACGAAGCCTGTACTTCCGTGTTTCCTGGGATTCGCATAGGTCGCAAGCCAGTCGGCCAGATGGGCATTGGCTTCCTCAATGCAGGAATAATGCCTGCCTTTTGCCACGTTGTCCTTGATGTAACCGACCATTCTCTCGACGATCCCCTTGGCCCAGGCATGGCGAGGAGTGCAGGCGACCGGCTTGATGCTGTAGTGATTGCAGAACGCCAGAAATCCGGGATTCCAGGAGACCTCACCGGGCCGGTGCGCAAGCACCGCACAGCGGCAGTTGTCGACGATCAGCTTCCGCGGGACACCGCCGAATGCCTCAAAGGCGTGGCGTTGGCAGGAAAGAAAGTGTTCCTGGCGCTCGCATGGAATAAATTCGGCATGCATAAACCGCGAATGGCACAAAACAGTGACACATACGGAAAGCCGTCGTGGCGTTTCGCCGAAAATTATGGTACCGCAGGAACCGAAATCGGTCTGTGCGGCCTCGCCCGGTTCAAAGGAAAGCAGGTTGAAGACACGCTTTTCACCTGTTCTGGTGATATTCTTCTCCATCCAGCGCTGGACGCTCCTCAGGCTTGTCGTTACTCCCGACTCATGCAGACGGCGGAAAACCTTCAATGGCATATTGTCGTATTCGGAGGCAAGTTTCCGTATGGCATTTGCATGGCTGTCAAGGGAAATCATCCGGTTCCGCTGCCCCTTCTCCGGCACGGTTTTAAGTGCAAACCATTTGCGCACAGTGCGTTCATTCACACCAAAGGTATTGTGAATGATAATTAAAATTGGCGCCAAAATTGATAATTTGATTGGCTCCACGAGTCATTCCCTTTTTTTAGCTTGCTTTCATTAAAAAAGCCCGCACAGATCATCTCTATGCGGGCTTGCAGTCATTTGGCTTTATCTTTTCGTGTTACTGTCCTTTCACAATGGCTTTCCGCATTCTGTAGCTTGTTCCCTCAACAGTGACCACTTCACAGCGGTGCAGGATTCTGTCCAGCACTGCGGATGTCAGCACGGCATCGTTTGCGAAAGTTATCGGCCATTCCTTGAAGGCCCTGTTTGTGGTGATGATTGTGGAAGCATACTGTTCTTCATAGCGTCTGGCAAATACCTGGAATAGCAGTTCCGAAGCAGCCTTATCCAGAGGAATATAACCCAGTTCATCAATCAAAAGCAGTTGAGGCTTTACATATTTCTTCAGCTTGCTCTCCAGTTTCCTTTCTGATGTCGCTTCAATCAAAGCATTCACCAGTTCCATCGCTGATATGCAGAGTACGGAATGACGTTTTTTGCACGCTTCGTAGGCCAGTGCCTTGGCAAGATGCGTTTTGCCCAGCCCCACTCCTCCCATAAACACAACATTCTTGTTCTGCCGGAGAAAATCGAGGCTGAACAGGTGCCGTACCAAATCGGCATTGATGTTTGCCGGGTATGAAAAATCATACTGCTCCAGGGTGTAATGCTGGCCATGCAGTCTAGCAGCCTTGATTTTCCTTTCCACAGCCCTGGCATTGCGGCGATCGGTTTCTCCTGCCAGCATCCGCTGCAGGAACTCTTCGCATGAAAGGTGTTTTTGCGCCGCATTTGCGAGTTCTGCATCAATGTTCTCAAGAACCCATATCAGATTCAGGTTGTAGAGCATCCGCTTCATTTCAGAGTCAAACTGTTTCATGGGCATTTCCTTCCTTGCGTTCATACAGGGCCATATCCGGTGTTTCGACTTCCAGTTCCAGCAGGTCCTCCCTTCTGGTCACGTGCAGCGTACCGGTGCAAGACTCATGCCGTTTCTGGAGATCCAGCATGTTGTGAATGTACGATGCGGAAAAGGCATGGTAAGACGCACTGTCCTCCAAGGCCCTGGCCACAGGCTCTCTGCCGTGGATCTGTTCAAGGGCAAGTATCTGCCGTACATGCTCTTTCCAGTTCGGAACTTTTTCCCGGAGACCGTCAAGGAATTTTCTTGATGCGCTTCCAAGGGTCAGAAATTTTGTCATAATCGTTCTTTCAGAAGCCGATTTTGACGCCATGACAAAAGCCCGGTCGTGTTCGGGGTCCACGATTTCCTGGTTGAAATCAAAGCAGCGCCTGTGGTCTGCCAGCAGGGCTTCATTTTCATCTTTGAACACCACCCGGTCGGCGTACAGCTCGAGCTTTACCTTTTTTGAAGCAACCTTGCTGGGCACGCTGTACTTGTTTGCACATACGTGCACCCTGAAGCGGCTGTCCGCAGCCACCACTCTTGCGCTGCAGCAGGGAGGAAAAGTCAGCGGCAAAGGTTTCATTTCCCTGTGCTCTTCCCTGGCGTAGACCTCAGCAGGGACAAGTCCAGTCGTTCCGTGTCTGCGCCTGTTTGCAGTTTCTTCAAGCCATTGGCGCAGAAGCGGATTCAAGACTTCCGGAGTGGATGGTTCTCTTCCGGCCAGAAAGCTGGTTTTTACATAACCGACCGCATTTTCGACGCGACCTTTGGATTCCGGATGATAAGGTGCGCAGGCGGTGACACTGAAACCACAGCGGTTGGCAAACTCCTGATATGCCGGATTGATAACTGCCTCGCGAGAATACTTGGAGGGCCTGACAACGGCAGTCTTGCAGTTGTCGACGATGACCCGTTCCGGTATCCCGCCGAAAAAATCGAACGCGTTGAGGTGAGCCTGGAGCCAGAACTCCATGCTTTCGCCAAAGACCATTTCAGCATAGAGCATTCTGCTGTGGCAGAGGACCATGATGAAAAACGATACACGCCGGCTGCCGCCCCGGACATCAATGCTGCGCCATTCTCCCCAGTCAACCTGTGCGGCCTCCCCGAGTGCAAACGAGAGTGTCCTGTAGGCTGGACGTGAGGCTGGGCGCAACATGGCGACGTACTTTCTGGTCATGCTGTAACTGCCCTCAAAGCCACGTTCACGCAACTGGTTGTACAGCGTGTGGGCGTTCATGTTCGGATACTGTTCCAGGCGGGCAAGCAGCCAGCCGCGGTGGCTGTCCAGCTTGCTTGACGACGTCTTTGGCTTTTTAACAGCCTCAGGACAGTCTGCCAGGGCACATTTCACTTTCCGCCGGTGAATGCGCAGTTCCATGGCGATGCCGCGCATGCTGAATCCGGCATTGTGCAATTCACGGATTTTCTGAACTTCCGCAGTGGTCATGGGCGCACCTCCTTCAGGGAAAGCAGCTGCCATACTCCATCGTTGAAGGCGACCAGACCGGCATTCTCCAGTTCATTTCTCGCCGCACGGATTTCCTGAACAGTCAGCCCCAGACGATCGCCGATGCTGCTTTCCTTCCACCAGCTCACGCCCTGTCCATCGGAAACCACCGCCAAAAACAGGTAGAGCGCCAATGACCGGACAGTGCACTTCTCGATGTAGTGCTCACGTACCAGGCGGTTGTCAACCCAGCCGAAACCCGGGGAGATTTCCCGTATGCGGTCCCGGACAAACGGCTCCTTGCAAATGTACATATGAACTCCTTTTGTTTTCTGCAATGGCGACCATCGCCATGCGTCATGTGCGATACTGTGCACCAGATATCCTTTGTCTTCTAACGGAGTCCACGTAACACTTTTGCAATATATTGATTATAAAAATGATAAAACATTGACGGCGTCCACGTAACAGATTTTTATCGGGGAGGACGGCGTCCACGTAACAGATTTTTTCTTGATTTTTTTTATGGCCCGTCCCTGGCCGTGCTGTCTGATATCAGCCGGCCCCGTCTGGCCGCTTCCATACAGATATTCCGGATGGTCTCATGGTCCTGAGTGCCGGCAATAAGTGACATCGCCCCAAGAAAAATGCTGGAGCGAAAGGCTGCATCCCCTGAGGTAATCGTGTGGCCGCTTGATATGGTCACTGCCGTAGCAAGCTTGCGTAAGGAGCGAAGCTTGCTCATCGCTGCACGACAGCGAGCATTCTCCTTGTTCCTTTCCTCATCAGCAAGTTTTTGATGCGGAAGATAATTTTCACTTCGCCAGAGACTTTTCCGCGCCTGCTGGCAAGCGGATGAACTGCAATAATGCTGACGGGGGTTATTGTTGTGCGGAATAAACCACTTTTTGCACTTCAGGCAGCGTTTTTTTTAGGAGGGGGAATCATTTGCGGTAACTTTCGCGAAACAATAAAAAGAATAAGCGGATTTTTTCCTTGAAATCCTGAATAAGACAATGAAGAATATAATCCGAAAAACAGATGGGGCCAGAAGATTGTCAAAAGTGAGGCCAATTTATTATCAATAGTGGGGCCATTTTAACTTGTCATTGACA
>Ga0265295_1007368_pt1 | contig 12716 bp, 7 predicted proteins | sample Munlansysbiofilm_FD_192503 | JGI IMG/M metagenome (GOLD analysis project Ga0265295, IMG submission 192503) | Leachate microbial communities from a municipal landfill in Southern Ontario, Canada - Methane capture system biofilm | ecosystem: Engineered > Solid waste > Landfill > Unclassified ... | reverse complement strand
GGCGAGGTGGGCAGGGGGCTGGGAGTGGCCGGCAGCAAGCTGGCTTGCCCAACCGCGAATCTGCAGACCGAAAACCTGCTACTGCCGCCCTGGGGTATCTATGCCGCCCGAGCTAGGCTGCAAGAGAGCGAGGAAATACTCAAAGGTATCCTGTATATCGGAGACGCCCCGACCATACGCCAAAACGGGCCGCCGGAGCTGATGGTGGAAATGCACCTGTTTGATTTTGAGGGCCAGCTTTACGGCAAATATATGCGCGTCGAACCGATAAAATTCCTGCGTCAAAGCATCAAATTCGATAGCCCCGAGCTGCTCAGCGCGCAGATGCAAAAAGACCTGAAAGAAGCCAGGGCAGCGCTAAAATAGCCCCCCCCGACCAAAAAGCCCTTGAACTACAAAGGCACACGAAGGGGGAGGACACTAAGAGGCACGAAGGCACACGAAGAGACACGAAGAGACGCGAAGGCAGAGGAAAACGGCAAAAAAAACAGCGTCACCCAGGCTTGGGTGACGCTGTTGCGGTTTTTATAAAAAGGACTCAGTTATCACTCATACTTGAATACAGTCCAATCCTTTTTCTTGACACCTTTATCTTCTTTGAGAGTGCTGACATGCCCGTCAATCCAGAGGAAATTGGCACGCCTGCCGTGAGGCCAGACTTTGCCGGTGTCAGCGATCATACTGGCACCGGTAGAGTCGTTTGCACTGCCGTCAGTCACATCTGCTCCAGCGCTGCCCATTCCGATGGTATAAGCACCCTCGCCATCACTTTCTGCCGCAAGCACCCGGCAGCCGATATGGATGGTGCCCCCAGGGGTCTGTACCTTGCCAATCGGGAATTTGATGTCCAGACGCCCCTTGGGGGATGCCACGCCCAGTTTTTGTTCGTCGCCCCAGTTTTCTGTGGCGTTGATGCCGTAGCTTACTTGCCAATCTGTGACGTCTTCATCAATATAGGTGTTCAGGCTGGACTTCATCGGATCACTGCCGCCGACCACAGTGTCAGGCTTGGTGAATACGGTTGCCGCAGAACAACGAAATGTCTTGGAATCGCCGGAATAGATGCGCAACAGACCAGGCCAGTAGGTGTTAGTGCCGCCGCGCTCGGCTCTGAAAGAGACCAGTACATCGCGGTTCTGCTCCAAGTACATGACCGAGGCCAGGCCGATCTGTTTCAAATTGCTTGCGCAAGAGATGCTGTTTGCCTTCTCGCGTGCCTTGGACAAGGCCGGCAACAGCATGGCCGCCAAAATGGCGATAATGGCGATGACGACCAGCAACTCGATGAGGGTGAAACGATTCTTTGACATTTTTTCTCCTTTTTAGCGGATGCGGATCGGGTGAAAATCCGGAATTATTCTTGGGGATTTAGACTTAAGATTTAAGTTTCGGCACTTGAAAAGATTACTTTGGTTACAAGCGCTAAAACCGTAACGCTATAAGTATAAGCCCAAAAACTCTCTTTGTCAAGTTGTCACCGTGTTTTTTTTTTGGGGCGACTGCGGCAAAAGCTTATGAAGGCGAGGCCAGTCAGGATTTTGTCCTGGTTTTGTGTGGTTGGCGCTGCAAAACCCGGCCTCCTGCCAGCCACATCGCCATAAAACGCGAATTTCGCCATATTATTGCCTTGTCCGGGTTTTTGCTTATATATTAGTAGGGTGTGTGTGGCGGAGTTTGGTAAACAACGCCGGTCAAGCCTAAAGCAAGTCTTAAAAACTTGCTCTGTTTTGCTGTCCAAAGCCTGCCGTTTGCTTTCTGGACGGGGTATATTAGATTTTGCTCGAGCATTAACTTTTCAATATTGAGGTGTGCATGTCAGGCAACATACCGGATTACACTGTGATATTAGCTGCCGGACGCGGCACGCGCATGCAGTCTCCGCTGCTTCCCAAGGTCTGTTTTAAGATCAACGGCGTTCCAGCCATCAATCGCGCCTTGCGCAGCTACCAGGCCTGCGGCATCAGCAGGCATCTGGTCGTGGTGGGCAACCTTGCTGGCCAAGTCATGGAGACGCTAGGGGACGAGTTTGACAATGTCGCCTACGTCTACCAGAAACAGCAGCTGGGCACTGCCAACGCCCTGCGCTGTCTGACTAGAGCTTTGCCGGATCTGCCGCCGGACAGCGACCTGCTGATAGTGGCCGGCGACCGCCTTATAGCGCAGTCCGTGCTCGAAAGACTCTTCGACCAATATTTCAGCAGCAGAGCCGACCTGGCTCTGCTGGCCACACGCTGTCAGGCTAAATCGACTCAGGGACGCATAGTCATGGACCCGCAGAGAGAAGCGCTGGCCATTGTCGAATGCGCCGATATCAGGCAGAGGAAAGCCTACAGACTGCTGCGGGAAAAACTGCTGGCTCAGAGCCGCATAAATTCTGAGGAGCTGCGCGGGCTAATACAGGATGAATTCTTTGTCGAGCCTGGCAAATTTAGCCCTGAGAAGGCGGAGGCGGCCTTTCCCGGGCTCTGGGCCGCGCTCGAGTCGAATGACGAAATGGCCTCGGATGCGCTGCTTGACTTCATCCCTGAGGATAAGACCCGCTTTGTTTTCCAGTCCAGGGCTGGCAAAGTCCGGCTTGAAGCCGAAGATGCGGCGGCACTGCCCTATGGCAACACCTCGGTGTATCTGGTAAAATACGGTTTGCTGCGCCAGCTTTTAGACCGGCTAGACCGCGACAATGCGCAGCAGGAGGAATACCTCTCAGACCTGCCCTACCTGGCTTATCAGCAGGCGCTGGAACAGGACAAACTGCCCTGCATCTCGGTTCTGCGTCTGGACGAGCCTAACCGCGTGCTGGGCTTCAATAATCCGGCCGAATTGCTCGAGGTGGAAAAGGCGCTGCGCGAGAGTAGCTTGCAAAAGGAGCTTCCGACGTTAGACGAACGCCATTTCCAAAGCCTGGCGCAATGGCAGGCATATTTTGACGATTGGCAAAACCCTGACAGTGCGGCGGCAAAAACGCTGCAAAAGCTCTATGGCGCCGATGAGGAGATTATCGTGCGTCAGGCCGCATTGCTGCACCAGGTATTGCAGGAGTATGCGCAGAGTCGGGACGGGCAGGGTGCCGATGACCTGGTGGGCCTGGTGCGTATGCCGGGACGGCTTAACGTTATGGGCCGTCATGTGGATCACCAGGGCGGTAACTGTAACCTGATGACCATCAGCTTCGAGACCATTATGCTGCTGCACCCGCGCCAAGACGACTGGGTCAGCCTGCGACACTGCGACGCAGCACGCTTTGCAGCCACAAAATTTTCTATCTCCGAACTGTTGGCCGAGCTGCCCTGGGAGGACTGGAACTCGGTGGTCAGCAGCGAGGCTCTGATGCAGCGCTTCAAGGAATACGGCGTGGACTGGTCGGAGTACGTGAAGGCAGCCGTGCTGCGTTTGCAGAAAAAATTCGCTACCGAGCCTTTGCGCGGCATGGACTTGGTGGTGGCCGGCAATATTCCTATGGCGGCGGGGCTAAGCTCTTCTTCGAGCCTGATTGTTGGCGCCGCCGAGGCGGCGGTGGCGGTCAATGCCCTGCCTACATTCCCGGCTCAGTTGGTGACACTTTGCGGCGAGGGTGAGTGGTTTGTGGGCACACGCGGTGGCAATGCCGACCATGCCGCGGTGAAGATGGGCAGTCAGGGCAGCGTCGTGAAGGTCAAGTTTTTTCCTTTCGCGGTGGAGGAGAGCGTGGTTTTTCCTGCTTCGCACGTCATGCTAGTATGCGACTCGGGCATCAAGGCACGCAAGTCCAGCTCGGCCAAGGACCAGTTCAACCACCGCATCTCTTGCTATCGCATCGGCTTTGAGCTTATCAGGCATCTTTTTCCGCAGTATCGCAGTCAGCTGCAGCATCTGCGCGATGTGAATGTGCGAACCTTGCAGGTGCCCCTGGCAAATATCTATCGCATATTGCTGGCACTGCCCGAAAAAGCAAGTCTGACGGAACTACAGGCCATGCTGCCGCATCTAAATGTGCAACAGCTCTGCGCCGGACATCAGCCGCCAGCCGACGGTATGTATCCCATACGCGGAGTGGTGCTCTTCGGCTTGAGTGAGGCGGAGCGCTCCGCCGCCTACCTCGACTATCTGAAAAAAGGCGACATGGCTCAGATAGGGCGCATGATGCAGGTCTCCCATGACGGCGACCGGGTGAGCGCCTACGACGCAGACTGGCGGGAGCTGCCCTTTCATGCCCCCATAGACAATGCCTACCTGCTGCAGCGCCTGGCTGATCTGGAGAGCGGGCTGCCCGAGCGTGTTATCGCCGCGCAGCTGCTTTGGCAGCCGGGAGCCTACGCCTGCAGCCTGCCGGAAATAGACCTGATGGTCGATATCGCCCTGCGCAGCCCCGGCGTCGAGGGCGCGCAGCTGGCCGGCGCCGGACTGGGCGGCTGTATGATGGTGCTATGTAAGCATAACCAGGTCGAGCAACTCAAAGAACGCCTGCAAAGCCTCTACTATGAACGCTTTGCCCTGAAAGCGGCCAGCTTGGTCTGCCGACCGGTGGCCGGCGGCGGTATGTTGGCGTTTGACAAATAATGAAGCGCGCCCATACGTTTTTTTAGGCGGAGAGCGGACTTTTTTGGGACACTAAGACACACTAAGACACACTAAGACACACTAGGCTGTGTCTGAACTCGCCACGGCTTCAAAACGCTGTTGGCCGGGGCTATATTCCCATGAAATATTTTCTTTGCGCTTATACCTTGTTTTTTTCTTTGCTTCTTATGGCGGCCCCCAGCAAGATACCTGCGGGCTGGCAGGAGCAGGTGCATTGCCGCCGTCAGGAGGGAAATCTGCTTTTTAAGGCACTCTGGGACGGCAGAGAACCGCTGCGCCTGATCGTCAAATCGCTGCCTGGCGGCGAGGCAGTGCGCCTGGAAATTGATGCCAAGTCATTCCGGGTGATATCCTTGCCTGCGGTTGGTTTTGACGAAAAGTTGCTGCCCACGCGCATGGTGGCCCCCTTGCCTGGCAAGGCGACCCCTGCCGAGCTGTCGCTGCTGTTGAAATTCCGCGAGGACACCTGGTCGCTCTACATCGATGGCAGCTTACGCGCCCTTGCCGCCGCTCCATTGGCTTTACCCGCCACGCTGCTTTTTCAGGAAAACTCTCTGTATGCGCCGCGGCAGGCGCGCTTTCAACCCGTGCCCAGGGTAGACTACAGCACGGACTTCATGATCGAGGAGGGTGCCGGAGACCAACTCTACCCCTGGGTGAGGCAAAGCGGCAGCTGGCGCATACACACCGCCTTGGATGAGGCTCTGGCCAGGCCGGAAACTAATTTGGCGCAAACCAAAAGAGCGCCGCTGACTGCCGATAAAAGCCCGAATTTCTATTCACTTAAAGGCGGCGGCAAGAACGCCGTCATCACTAACGGCTACGAGTATTTTGACAACTATCACTATACTGGCTCGCTGCAGCTCGACGAGGGCGAGGCAGGCTTGATTTTTTATTATCGTGCTCAAGAGCATAGCGGCGAGGAGAGCGGCACCGAAGAAGACCTGCAAGAGGAATATTTTGCCCTGACTTTGCTTATGCAAGGCGATGTGCCGGAAAAGCGGGAGCTGCGGCTATGGCACTATAAGGAGGGAAAAAGGACCTATTTGGCCAGGGCACAGCTCCCCTTGTATAGAAAACAATGGTATTTGCCAGGAATCGAGGTCTGTGATGACCTGATTATAGCTAGCCTGGACCATCAGGAGATATTCCGGGTGAGGCAGAGCTTGCCGCCAGGAGGGAAGATCGGCTTCTATGCCAATGCCGAAGAAGAGCTGCGCTTCGATGATGTGCTGCTTAAAAATATCAGCCGCATAGACTTGGATAACCTGGGCCAGATGCGCTTCCGCAAACTCTGGCATAGCGGGGGATTCTATCAAAATGCCAACTTCTTCCGCCCTGGCAATGCAGATGCGCAAGAAACATTATCAGCCAGGGCCGGAGCCAAAAAGCGAGAATACCTGGCTTTCGGCAGAGCCTGGAACTCGAACCTGGTCTATTCCTGCAAGGTGAAGCCGCAAAGCACTGACTGGGAACTGGGGCTGCTGGCCGGTTTTACCAAGCCGGAAGAACCGCACTATATCTTCGGACTGAAAAATGAGGGCGAGCAGCTCCTGGTAAGGCTGCAGGAGCGACAAAGCGACGGCAAATACGTGAATGTAAGCCAGATGAGCGTGCCGGCTCCAAAAGAGGATTTCGAACTATGCATGGATGCATCCGGAAACGAACGTATTCGCTTTATCTTGGACGGCAAACTGCTGGCCGTGGTGCACAGAGAAGGAGAGCTGGCCGGCGGAGCCGGAGTCTGGCTGGGAAAATCAAGCCAGGCACAATTCTACAAAATGCAGCTCTCCAGGCATAGAGAACAGTTTTTGGAGCAGGAACAGAAAAACCCGGTCTTCCAGGCGGACAGTTTTATGCGGCATTGGGCCTCGCCTGAGGGACAGTGGATAGCCGGGCCGCAGGAGGCCTACTGGCACAAGGGCGATTTCTTTAGCGATTTCATGATCCGACTGCCGGCCAAGCCCGGTGCCGAATTGCATCTGGCCGTGCCGGAGAACGGCGTTCAGGGAAGTCTGCGCCTGAAGGTGGAGGAGCAAGCCGTCAATATCAGTTTTCAAGAGCCTGGTGCCGAAGAATTTAGTGAATACGTCTTTGCTTTTCCAGAGGAGGAACGCGGCAAAACCGCCGCCAAGACTTTTGATTTTCACTGCGAGGGATACTTGTTCTGGCTGGTCTGGAATGGCGAGACGGTACTGGAAGGGCGCTTACCACAGCCCTTGAAAAACTATGGCACAAGGGTGTATTGCAAAGGCTACGGCATAGCTGACCTGGCCAAGAGCAAGGTGACGCGCAGCATGGTTATAGACGAGTATTTCAATGAGTCGCCGCATGCCTGGCTGGCCGCCGGCGGAGACTGGCAGATAATCAACCGCTTCCAGTGTACTCCGAGCTGGTCGCATATGATCGGTGAGGCGCCCGATGGGCTAGCCTCCTTTTGGCGCAAACAGGTCTTTGAAGGAGATATGACCCTGGAATTCTATGCTGGCACTAGACACGAGTTCTATAGCCATGCCGGAAACCTGAACTGCACTATGATGGCTGCCGAAACCAGCCCTTCCAGCGGATACACCTTCACCTGCACCGAATGGGACCATAACCGCTCGCAAAACTGGTCGCGCTTCTATCGTAACGGACAGGCTCTTGCCAGCAGCGAGGAGTACCTGGTGCCGCGCCTGCGCAAGGGACAAGTACGACGCGTGCTTAATCCGCTGCTTTCCGAAGGACGCCCGGTGCACGGAGCCTGGTTCTACATCAAAATCCGCAAAATCGGCAAGATGCTCGAGTTCTACTTCGATGATGAGAAAATATATTCTACCAGCGATGAGGAGCCTTTGCAAAAAGGCCTAGTCGGTATCTGGACCTTTGTGCATAGCATGACCTTGGCGCAGATCAAGATCAGCTGTGAAAAGGCCAGCCCGCGAGAACTGCCGCTGAAGATGCTGCCTCTGGACGCCGATATCCAGTGCAAAGCGCCGTCACCGTCACCGGCACCGCTTTCGGCCAGTCTGGGCGGCTTTCCGCTGGATCCGCTGCATGCTGCCTATTGGCGTAGTGAAGACCCGGTGGGGCATGCCAAACTCGAATACTTTTCGCACAACAGCGATGGCTTCCTGCTGCGCAATCACATTGGGGGCGGCGACATGTTCGTCAAAAGCCTGCTGCCACCCCTGGCTTTGAACGAAGTAGCCGGCTGGTATTTCGAGGCCAAGCGCAGTGCGGCGGCTCAATTCAACCTGAGCTATGTTATCGGCACGCTGGATGACAATAAGGCGATTTCGGTGAAAGAACGCTACTTCCATCATCTTAGCGGCAGCAGCTTCAGTGAAGAAGATTGGTTTATGAGCGGCAACAGCGAGCTGCAGCCGCTGCCCGAGGTCACAGCTAGCCGCAAAGACTGGCAGCCGCTCTACGCATGGATACCGTCCAGCCTGCGCCAGGGCGAAAACCTGAAGGAAAACCGCGCGGTCGCCTTGCATGGCTTCGGCATAGAACAACTGGACTTTCTGGCCAGCGGCATAGGCGGCAATGGGCCAGGACAGGCATACGCCTTGAAAAATTTGCAGCCGGTATACTATGGCCTCCCGGAAATCAAGCTGTCCGAGGGAATGCGGCTGTATGCCAGATACCCCTGGAACCAGCTCTTCTGGGGAAATGGAGGAGGAGCCGAGGAGCTGCGTGCTCAGCTGCTGGCCAAGCAGAAAACCGGCCTGAACCAGGTTTTTCTGCTCTTTAGACAAGGTCGGCGCAGTCTCATACAAAAGCTGCTCTGGCTGCATTTGCCCGAAACGGTTCCCTTTAGCCTGGCCTGGGATGCCGCGGTGCCCGAGGCGCTGCGCCTGAGCTGCGACAGCGATTACGTGGACCCGCGTTTTGCCAAAGCCAGTATCAAAGTGGGAGAGCTGCCCCTGGTGGCGGAAAAAACCAGCCTGAGCGAGAGCCTGCTTTTTAGGCTGCCGCCTACCGAGCCGGTCATCATAGAGGCTTTCAGCAAAGGAGAACTTGAACTTAGCGTGGACCCAGGCAGCGGAGCGCAAACACGGGTTCTGAGCCTGGAGACACGTAGCCAAAATGGCCCGCCCGTATTGGTGCAATTGCAGGGATTTACCCAGTTTTTCAAAAACTATGAAGTGGCATCTGAGCTGAAAGACGGCAGCGACAAGCAGTTCCTCAGCTTTGATAACTCGCTGCAGCGGCAGTTTCTGCAGGTCAGCAATAATGCCGGGCGCGGACGCTTGCTGAGCACACACAGCCTGGGCTTCTCGCTGGCTAAGTTTCCCGTGTTTCAGTTTCGCTATAGGGCCGAGGATATGTCGCATGTCAGCCTGCATTTCGTTAATGGCACGCATTATGCCATGGTTTCCGAGCAGGATGAGCCTTACGGAGTAGAAAAGGTGCGCTATGCCGAAAAGTTTATCCGTGACAACCGCTGGCAGACCTGGACCGGCCTGGTAAGCGACGCCTTCGTGCGCCAGCCTTACTCGGCCAGCCGCTTCCTGCCCGGCACCATGCAAATACGCTCCAGTGCAGGACAAGACCAAACCGGACGATTCAGTAAAATCGGCCTGGATGACCTGGTCTTCGGTCCGGCGGTCAACAGTGCCGAACAGCTGCGCTGCACGCCGCAGTATGCGGATGCCGACGGCGTGGCAAAGGTGTTCTTCGCAGTGCTGGCCGGTGACCTGGCATATTGGCCACGCAACAGCGAAGAGCAGGGTCTCATTGCATGGCAGGAGACTGAGCATGGCAAGGAAATCCAGCCGGACTTGGGGAAGCTGCCCGACGGCGTGCATCATCTCCTGCTGAAGGCGCAGGATAGCCTGGGCGCGGAATCAGCTGTAACCGACCTGCCTTTCTTGCTGGACCGCAAACCCTTGCAGGTATCACACCGCTTCGTCGATAGCAAAGACCCGCTGCTCAACGGAGTGGAGCTGCAAGTGAGCCTGGACAATGCCGCCCTGTCGCCCTGGGCGATTGAGGACGCCGTTTTCCTGGTGGCAGGCAAGGAACGCAAACTGGACACCTGGAGCAACCGCTTCGCGCATCAGGCCGCACAGGACAGCCTGTACCTGAACTACCCCATGATACTGCGACCGGAGTTGAACCAGGCAGCCGACGGCGACGAGATCGAGCTGGCCATAGACAACATAGTTGACGGTGCCGGCAATGCCAGCGCGCGCTATAGTATCCCGGTGAAGATTGACTACAAGAGTGATAAGCAAGGTCCAAGCTGGGAACAGCTGATCATGCCTAAAACTGTGCTCTACTTCAATAACTGGGACGGGCGGCGCAGCGATACCCTGGCCTTCAAGGCCCTGCCGGCACGTCGCAGCGGCGATGTACAGGTGTATAACAAAGCCGGGCAATCCCCCTGCCTGATTAATTACGCCTATAATAAGCGCAGCCAAATCAGCCGAGAAGTCAAATGGCAGCCAGAACAGTTCCCATATCTGGCTTTCCGCCTGCGGCTCTCGGCAGTGCCCGAAAAAATGCTGCTGCACGTACTGCTTACTACAAGCGGTGACGTGGTCTATACTATCTCTTTGACGCGTCCGCGCAAAAATGTGCTCGAGCTAAACCGCAAACAAGAGTTTGACTGGAAGCCGGGAACCTGGCAAAACTTCAACTTCAATGTGCGCGAAATGTTCCTCGAAGCCGGCCTGACTGCCGAAGAGATGCAGAAAATCACCATTAAAAGCATCGATTTCAGACGCCTGCGGGTCGAGGGCAGAGAACAGCTCATGCTCGATGACTTCTTTGTCTATGGCCTGCCGGAGAAAGCTGATACTGTGGATGAGCTTAAATGGCATGCCTTCGATAAAAGCGGCCTGGCCGGACTGGAGCTAAATGCCTTTGACCAGAACGCAAAAGAACTCTGGCAGCAAAGCTACAAGGTCTCAGAGCCGCTGGACCTGCAGGCACTGCGCGCCAAAAGCACAGGTCTGACCTGGCTGAGCTGTGCAGCCAAGGACAAGGCCGGCAATCTCTCCATACCATTCTGGCTGCCGCTGGCCACCGAAAAACAATAATGCCTCTTTTTGGACGAAGACGATTTTGTCGCCTTAGTGTGGTTTTGTGTGGTTTTGTGTGTCTTAGTGTGTCTTAGTGTGTCTTAGTGACCAAAAAGCCTTCGGTGCCGCATAAGCCGCTTGCCGTTACAGAAAACCCAATGAAATGGCATGAAAAATACAAATTTCCTGCTGAAATTTCAATTTTTTCTTAAGAATCTGTCTATTTGGTGCCCCGAAGGGGCAACCTAAGAGCCTGCGAAGCCTGTTTTTACTTATTACTATCGGAGCTGAAGTCGATGTCCTTAGCTTTTCATCAAATCGGGGAGACTTACTACTTGCGCCTGGACCCCGGCGCCGAAGTTGTAGACTGCCTACGCCAGTTTGCCGCCGCCCATGATATTGCCGCCGCCAGCTTTAGCGGCTTCGGTGCCGTCAAAGCGGTGACCCTGGGGTTTTTTCAGCCCGACAGCAAGCTTTATCAACAGCGCAAGTTCCAGGGAACTTTTGAGATCACCTCGCTGCTGGGCAATGTCTCGCGTCTCGAGACACAGACATATGTGCACGCCCACGGAAATTTCTCCGGCGCGGATTTTCAGGTTTTTGGCGGACACCTGGTGGCCGCCACAGTCAGCGCCACCGTCGAGATATGCCTGCGCCAAGACCCTGGCGAGCTGAAGCGCCGCTTTGACGCAAAAATCGGCCTGAATATATACGATTTTTAAACGCCCAGACCGGAAGACGCAATAGACTGTCACCGCCGGTAAACTTTGCGGTCAGCCCAAGCATGACATCCTGAGGGTCAAATTCAAGACGCGGCACGTGCGGCGGCGCAGCGCCCTTGGCGGCATTGGCCGTCGCAGCCTCCCTGCGCCGTTTGCGGATGTCGCGCTGGCGCTGCGCCTCGGAGAGCCTGAACTTGATATCGGCTCTATTCCTCTTGCGAAAGGAATTGTTCTTGAGGCGATTCCGTGCCTTCTGGCAGTCGACAGAGCCGCAATACTTCTGCTTCTCCCTGTTGTTCGCGCGCGGGATGAAGTAATGATCACAACATGCGCATTTGACCGGTTTTGTCATTGGCTCCTTTACGTCTTTTGATTAATCAATAACGCACAAGGTGAAATGTAGCCGTGAAAAACAGTGAAAAAGACGCGGCGGCGCGAAGAACAGTAAAAGAAGAGCCAACAAGAAAGAAAAAGAAGGAAGAATATCTTTAATTTGAAGTTTTTTAAGAAAAAGAAAAGAAAATAGCCTGTCTGAGAATAATAATACGATTAGCCAACCGCCAAATTAAAACGGCAGAAAACCGCCAAATGAACTCGGCGACGACAATATATGCCGGGTATTGGATGCTTCTCGTAAAAAGTGTCCAATATTCGGTATGCATACGAGTGGCATGCTTATTTGAGAACGCCAAACTTTGCTTCGAATCATTTCCCCCTCAACTCTTGTAATCTTACAGACAGTGAATATCCAGTCAGATTATTCTTTGGCTCAAGGGTTTTCGTGTTAAGATTAATGTTTTCAGGATCAGTCGCTAAAAAATGGCCAAGTGGCAATCGTATATCAATGTTTCTGTTTTCTATAAATTTTTGCCTTAAATCACCCAGTTTTGCGGACTCATCCAAAATAACATCACCCGACTTGTTGCGTACAATCACAGAGATACTCACTTGTTGGAGTTCTAATAAGATGTCAGCTTTAACTTTGTCAGGGCACTTGACAAGCAAGGAAATCACAATGCCAGAATATCTTTTATCAATCTTATAGAATGAAGGGATGCTGTAGGTAACTGCATTGTCGGTATTAAGTGATACTGGGTTGAAGTCCGCCGTATGATAAGAAAAAGGAGGTTCAAAGTGGAATTTGACGGATACGTCTTTTTGCATATCGCAACCTGTCATTGTTAAAACAATCAATATCTGGTAGATATATGTCCTGATTAAATTCATTGCATATCTCCAAAACACGAATTCTCTTACGCCTTAACCCATCTTTCGCACTAAAAAAAATAAAAAAAGTTCTCCCCTGTGGTGGCCAAACCTAGCTGAAAAATTAAGTTATTGGTAATCAACAACTTAATTTCTGGGAAAGTCATTTGTAGTGCCTGTGGAATTCCAGGAGTCGATTTGCATTCCCTGTTTGACGGTCAAT
>Ga0265295_1007367_pt1 | contig 12717 bp, 8 predicted proteins | sample Munlansysbiofilm_FD_192503 | JGI IMG/M metagenome (GOLD analysis project Ga0265295, IMG submission 192503) | Leachate microbial communities from a municipal landfill in Southern Ontario, Canada - Methane capture system biofilm | ecosystem: Engineered > Solid waste > Landfill > Unclassified ... | reverse complement strand
CCATTCTGAATGTCCCCAAATTTGTGGAGAACACCAGCTTTCCATCCTTCGCCAAAAGTGCATTGAGCACCTTCATCCATCTCAGGTAGTCTCTTTGGACATCAAAATCATGATCCATCTTCCTGCTATTTGAGAAACTTGGGGGATCGAATATGATGAGATCATACACAGAACCCTTATTCCAGGCATCCACCACATACTGCCACGCATCGGCAGCAATACAGGGGTATATCTCCTGAATGTATCCGTTATCAGCAAGATTCTTTTTCGCCCACGCAGTATACGTACTGGACAGGTCTACCGATTCTACACTCTCAGCTCCGCCTCGGGCAGCATACACCGAAAACGACCCTGTATAGGAGAATAGATTCAGCACCCTGCATCCACTGCTCATTTGCCCGACCATCATGCGTGTTTCGCTATGATCAAGGAACAAGCCCGTATCGATGCGCTTGGTCAGGTCAACCGTAAACGTCAACTCATTCTCGGTGACCTTCACTTCCAACGACTCTTCCCCCTGCAAGGTGTGCTGTTCCTTTCCTACCCTTTTGGGGCGTCGGTGATACACCACATGGTCTGCTTGGACGTAGAGCATTCTTGAGACGATATCGCAGCATATCCGCTCAGTCTCTTCATCCAGACCATCTTCACTGTAATCAGTGACTCTTGCATAGGGACCATAGAGGTCCACAGTAACGGGAAACCGCTCAAGGTTTCGATCGTATACTCTCATGCAGGTTGTTCCGCTTTTCAGCATCAAACGGCGCATTTTGAGAGCATTCCCCTTCAAAATCTTGCCAAAATCCTTCTCTGTGTAATCCATGTCGTTCCTAACAGCTCTTTCTGCATCGCAGTGTATATGCTACTATAAAAAAAAGCTAGACAAGCAAAGGAAAAAAGATGGAAGAAGACGCACAGGCTTTTATTGAAGAACTGGAAAGGAAGCGTGAAGCACCCATCATCTGGCGCACATACGCCACCTGGTATGGCAACAATCACTCTATCTTCAGGGAATTCGGTGTCTTTCTGTATCGTTGCAGAAACACTTTTTATTTCGAGGATTTTGAACGCACTCCTTCCATGTTCGGAATCAGCCTGAAACCGAAGAAAAAACTGGAACCCTTCATCAAATACGAGGATTCCTTTTCTCTTGAGGATGTGGTTTCAACTCGCCCGGTTCTCAAGAGCGTAGCATTCAAAGCCACCCATGGCAGTATTGACCTCGCCAAGATCAAGGATGCTTCCCTTCTGGACAAGGCATTTCGGCAAATGGTAGAAATGGTTACGCTAAAAGATGGCACGGTCCACTTCTTTGAGTTGATGGATCGCAAACAGTTTATAAACGAGTTGCAGAAACGCGACAAGGAGGATTAGATGGGTGCATTCAAGGCCTATGATATCAGGGGTGTGTATAACAAGGATTTTGACAAGGAAACCGTATATAAGATCGGGTACTTTCTTCCAAAGCTTTTAAACAGCAGTGTCGTATTGGTGGGAAGGGATGTCAGAACCAGCAGCGATGAGATTTTCGCCTCGCTGTGCAACGGGATCACCGATAGTGGAGCCGACGTGTATGACATCGGTCTGGCAACCACTCCGATGGTGTACTTCTCCACAGTGCATTTCGGCGTTGATGCATCGGTGCAGATCACTGCAAGCCACAACCCTCCCAAATACAATGGACTCAAGATCAGCAGAACCAAGGCGGTGCCGGTAGGTAGCGACAGCGGCCTGAAGGAGCTTGAGGCCATGGTCAATGAGCAACCCATCGTTGTCTCAGAGAAGAAAGGAAATGTGATCAGCAAGGATGCGAAGAAACCTTATCTGGCATTTCTCAAGCAGTTTGCCCCTGATACCTCCTCTCTCAATCTATCCATTGACTGCTCTCACGGTATGGCAAACCTTTTGGTCAAGGACCTGCTTGGCAGTGAGCACCACTACCTGTATGACCACTTTGACGGAACATTCCCAGCACACGAACCAAATCCCTTGGAAGTCGAAAACTGCAAGGATCTGCAAGATGCCGTACTGAAAAACAAGAGTGATATCGGTGTTATCTATGATGGGGATGCAGACAGGGTCATGTTTCTTGATGAGAACGGACGGTTCCTGCAACCTGACTACATCACCTCTGTCCTCGGATACTATTACCTCAGCAAAGAAAAGGGGAATGTACTGGTCGATATCCGAACCAGCCGTTCCACTACCGAATACCTTACCAAGTTGGGTGCAACCGTACATATCTGGAAAGTCGGCCATGCCTTTGCGAAGACCAAGCTCAGGGATCTTGGTGCAATCTTTGGCGGGGAGCTCGCCGGACACTACTACTTCAGGGACTTTTTCAACTGTGACAGCGGTTTCTTGGCCTCTCTGATCGTATTGGACGTTGTTGCCAAACTGAAAAAGGAAGGCATTACCATCGGAACTTTCATCGACTCCATCATTGCATATGCAAACAGTGGAGAGATGAACTTCAAGCTCGAGCAGAAAGATCTGGCAGTAGATGCGCTCTATGACCGGTTTGTCACCCACGACAACCCTGAGAAGGTACTGGATTTTGATGGGTATCGGATTGAGTTCCCCTCTTGGTGGTTCAATGTGAGAAAGTCCAATACAGAACCGTATCTGCGTTTAGTAGTTGAAGCCAAGAACGAAGAAGAACTGAAAGCACGCACCAAGGAGCTTTCTGACATCATCAAGCAATTCAACTAGGAAAGGGAACTGAACATGAAAGTATTGCTATTTGGAGGTGCCGGATATATCGGTACCCATGTTGCCCTGGAGTTTTTGCAGCGCAAGGATACGGTAGGTATCTTTGACAACCTGAGTTCCGGTCTCCGTTCCAATGTGAGTCCGGAAGCTCTATTCTACGAAGGCGATATACAGGATAAGAAACGAGTCATCCAGGTGCTTGAGGAGGGTTGGGATGTTGTGATTCATCTTGCAGCATACAAAGCTGCCGGAGAATCAATGCTCAGACCCATCAAGTATTCCGAAAATAACATCACCGGCTCGTTGAACCTCATTACAGGATGCATCAAGACAGGTGTGAAACACTTCATCCTCTCCTCTTCGGCTGCCGTGTATGGAGAACCTTCCTATCTGCCTGTTGATGAGAACCATCCCAAGAATCCTACCAACTATTATGGGTATACAAAACTCTGTGTAGAGGAAAATCTGAAATGGTATGCACAGCTGAAAGATTTCAGCTATGTGTCCTTGCGGTATTTCAATGCGGCAGGATATGACAAGATGGGAAGAATGCTGGGGTTGGAGAACAATCCAGCGAATCTCATTCCTGTGGTCATGGAAGTTGCCATGGGTATCCGCCCCAACCTCCTCGTCTTTGGCAATGACTATGATACCATTGACGGAACGGGTGTCAGGGACTATGTGCATGTCACGGATTTGGCCAAGGGCCATGTGCTCGCTGCAGACCATCTCATGGCTGAGAAAGGCAATCTGGTAGTGAACCTGGGTTCTGAGGAAGGCTTGAGTGTGCAGCAGATTCTTGATACCGCCCGCAGAATCACCGGCAAACCGATCGATGCGCAGTATGTTGATCGTCGCCCTGGCGATCCTGCGAAGCTGGTAGCATCCTCCGAGATGGCCAATAAAGCGCTTGGATGGAAAGCAGAGGACTCAAGTGTGGAAACTATCATCGAAACCACCTGGAAGGTCTACCAGGCCAACCAGAAGCGAATGAAAGCTCGCTGACCAAACAAGCCCACGGATACAAGCGGCAGTCTTCGGACTGCCGCTTTCTTTGGCCTCTCTCCACACTCGGAAAATTTGGATTCATGCCTTATACAACAAGAAAGACAACCCGTTAGGATTGTCTTTCAGCTTGCTCGCCCGGAGGGATTTGAACCCCCGACAGGGTGGTTAACAGCCACCTGCTCTACCGACTGAGCTACAGGCGAATATCGTTTCGAACGATAGGAACATTACCCGATAGCGCTGGTATTGTCAAGCAGTTTGAAATAAGTTGGCCAGAAAATAATCACCCTCATCCAGACATACAATTGACGGCTACCCGAAGGTAGCCGTCAAGAGAATTACGAGGAGAACTTACTTTGCAGGGTAGTTCTTCTTCAGGAAGTCGATGAACACATCGCTCAGCAAGGAACCTTCAGAAAGGACCTTACCAAACATCGTGTAGCCATCGCCGCCAGCAGCCATGAAGTCGTTCGTAGCAACCTTGTAGGTAGCATTGCGATCGATAACCTTGCCGTTGAGCAGGACTCTGAGGATACGCTTTCCAGGAGCTGCGAAGCGGTTGTAAACAACCTGCAGGTCAGTCTGGGAGAAGGCACCGTTCTGTTCAGGCAGCTTGCTGTAACCATGCTCGAGAGCTGCGTAAACATCAGAACCCTTGACTTCCACCACAGTGATGATGTTGGTGAACGGCAGGACGTTGATAACGTCGCCCATCGTCACATCACCAGCCTTGATGCTAGCGCGGATACCACCACCATTGGTAATGGTGAAGTCAGCACCACTCTCTGCAGTCATTGCCCTGGTGATCAACTTGGAAAGGTTGGTCGGCTTGGTGCGGACGTTTGCACGCTCGCCATCCAAGTTCTCAGGAATGGTTGCAACAACGGTGTTGAGCTTCTCACTCAGCTGGGCACTCATGAATCCAACATACTCATCAACCTGAGGATCATTGGGAACATCAGCAATGCCGTACTGCTTGGCAAGAGCGGAATCCTTTGCATTCAGGACGTCTGCTGCAGGAATGAGCATCGGATACGTTGCAGTAACCTTACCGTTCTTCACATGCAGCTGGACAAGTCCAACATTCTTCAAATAGTCGCCGGTCTGAACAATCAGCGTATCACCAACTTTCATACCCTGTTTGAGAGTAGTGTGGCTGTGACCATCGATGAAGAGATCAATACCCTTGATTCTCTGTGCAATCAGATCACTGGTGAGTCCACTGGCGCCGTCCGGATCCATGCCGATGTGACCGAGTACGATGATGTAATCAACATACTGCTTGGCCATATCAATTGCCATCTGACCAATCTGGAAGATTTCTTCGTTGGCGAAGGTGACTCCCTCAACGTTCTTCGGATGGGTCTTGGTAGCGGTGTCAGGAGTGGTCAATCCAACAACTGCAATCTTGAAGCCGTTGAAGTTATACACCTGATAAGGCTGGAACAGGAGGTATCCATTCTTGTCCAGTACGTTCGCACTGAGCACCTTGAGATCAGTATACTCTTCAGCAAATTCTGCAGCTTCAATGAGGCGATCTGCGCCATAGTTGAAGTCATGGTTGCCAGGAGCAACTGCATCGTAACCGAGCATGTCAAGCAGGACACCAACGGTCTCGCCTTCAAACATGTTCGCAAGGTTGGTTCCGTGAGTCACGTCGCCTGCATCGAGCACCAAGATGTTGTCGGTCAGGCCGCGGCCTACGTTCAGCATCGTGGAAAGCTTGGAATAACCCATGCCACCATCAGCAGGAACGATGCGTGCATGCACGTCGTTGGTGTGGACGATGAACAGGTCAAATTCCTTGGCACCGTCAGCGTTCTTTACAATTTCAGTAACGCCAAGCGGATACTCAACAGCCTTCGGAGCAGCGGGGGCTGCAACAGGAGCCGGTGCGGGTGCTGCGGCAACAGGTGCCGGAGCCGGTGCTGGGGCGGGAGCCGGGGCAGCAGGCTTTGCAGGTTCTGCAGCCTTGCGCACAGGGGTCGCTCCAATCATCGACACAATGGCCGGATCCTCGGGAACGCTGACCATCAGCGAATAGCCCATGGCTCTTGCAAACGGCTCGTAGGCCTTGGCAATCGCACTCTTGGTAGGATCAAGCACATCGGCTGCGGGAAGCAGCATCGGATACACTGCCTTCACCTCTCCGTTCGAAACACTGAGCTGCACGCCGCCGACGCTCTTGAGCATCTGGTCAGCGCGGACAATCAGCGTCCCGTTCACGGTCTTCGCCATCGCCGAACCATTGCCGTCAACGATCAGGTCGATGCCGTCAATGTTCTGGGCCACCATCTCGCTGGTGATCGCACCTTCGCTTCCAAGATCACTGAGCACTACCAGGTAGTCCACATAGTCCTGTGCAAGGTCGACTGCATACTGGGCATTGTCCAGAATCACGTCGCTGGTGAAGCTCACGCCCTGGATGGCCTTCGGGGCCACAAGGCCAACCACGCCGACCTTGAAGCCGTTGTAGTTGTATACCTGATACGGCTGGGCAACAAGGTACCCGTTCGCATCAAGCGCGTTCGCACTCAGAGGAATGGCTTTCTTCGTCCCGGCAATCCCGGTGGCCAGCTGCACTGCCTGCGGGGTGTAGGCATCGTAGCCGATCTCATCGACGACGGAGGCTGCCAGCATCGCTGCTTCAGCAGGAACCTCGCCGACGCTGCCGCTGTTCAGCAGCAACCAGTTGTCGGTGATCGCACGTCCGGCCTTCAACGCTGTCGAGAGTCTCGCGATCCCAAGACCGCCGTTCTCGGCGTAGATGTTGCCGTTCAGGTCGTTCGTATGCACGATGAACAGATCGAAGGCTTTCGCTCCGTCATCATTCTTTACAATTTCCTTTACTCCGTAGGGGTAGACCAACTCGGCCATCGGGGCAGCGGGGGCTGCGACAGGAGCCGGAGCGGGAGCTACGGGTGCCGGTGCTGGAGCGGGAGCCGGGGCAGCAGGCTTTGCAGGTTCTGCAGCCTTGCGCACAGGGGTCGCACCAATCATCGATACAATGGCCGGATCCTCGGGAACGCTGACCATCAGCGAATATCCCATGGCCCTTGCAAGAGGCTCGTAAGCCTTCGCAATCGCACTCTTGGTCGGCTCAAGCACATCGGAAGCGGGAAGCAGCATCGGATACACTGACTTGACCTCTCCGTTGGAAACACTGACCATCACGCCGCCGATGCTCTTGAGCATCTGGTCTGCACGGACAATCAGGGTCCCGTTCACGGTCTTGGCCATTGCAGAACCGTTGCCGTCCACAATAAGGTCGATGCCGTCGATGTTCTGGGCCACCATCTCGCTGGTGATCGCACCTTCGCTTCCAAGATCACTGAGCACTACCAGGTAGTCCACATAGTCCTGTGCAAGGTCGACCGCATACTGGGCGTTGTCCAGAATCACGTCGCTGGTGAAGCTCACGCCCTGGATGGCCTTCGGGGCCACAAGGCCAACCACGCCGACCTTGAAGCCGTTGTAGTTGTATACCTGATACGGCTGGGCAACAAGGTACCCGTTCGCATCAAGCGCGTTCGCACTCAGAGGAATGGCTTTCTTCGTTCCGGCAATTCCGGTGGCCAGCTGCACTGCCTGCGGGGTGTAGGCATCGTAGCCAAGCTCATCGACGACGGAGGCTGCCAGCATCGCTGCTTCTGCAGGAACCTCGCCGACGCTGCCGCTGTTCAGCAGCAACCAGTTGTCGGTGATCGCACGTCCGGCCTTCAACGCTGTCGAGAGCCTGGCTAGTCCAAGACCGCCGTTCTCGGCGTAGATGTTGCCGTTCAGGTCGTTCGTATGCACGATGATCAGATCGAAGGTCTTCGCTCCGTCATCATTCTTTACAATTTCCTTTACTCCGTAGGGGTAGACCAACTCGGTCGGCTCAACCGGGGCGGGGGCCGGGGCTACCGGTGTTGGAACCGGTGCAGGTGCCGGCATTGGAGCCGGTGCGGGCTCAGGAACTGGTGCTACGGGAGCTACTGGCTCGGGAGCAGGTTCTACAACAGGGGCCGGCGGGATTGGCTCGACCTTAGCAGTACTCTTACAGCCTACCAAGGAAAAAGCCAACAAAGCTACCAGCATTGCTGTCATAATTGTTCTTGAAAGACGTTTCACGTGTTTCCTCCTCATGACGTTCTCATGTGTCGTTGTATACGTACTCAACAACACTATAACACACACTGTTAGAATCGGATACATCAAAAATACGCGAAAAATGCTGATTTAGACCATTATTTACAGGAAAAAAAAACCTGTGATGGTCACAATCACAGGCTTTTGGTTACTTTGGCGGATGAAAAATCCTTACATCAAGTCTTTAGGCTTGCGAGCGGTATTCCCAGATTTCTCGCAATAAGCCATATGACGAAGCTTGCCGTTCTCGAAAACTGCCTTCATCTTGATGGCTCCACCCCATCGGCTGGTCATAACCTTTGCGCCTTCGCGGCGTGCGTTCTTAGATACGTTACCTGCCATATACCTATCCCTCCATACAATATACTCAATATTCTCGGTTACTATAGCGATTCTTGGGAGTCAAGTCAAATCCCTACCCTACGAGTGTATCCACTTGTTGCAACTTTGACAATGCAAACATAGAATGTTCTCATGAAAAAATTCTCCCGCTTGCTTCGACAGGCATTTCTGATACCTGTCTATTTATACAAAGGATTGCTTTCTCCCTTCTTCGGTGGTGGTTGTCACTACCACCCCACCTGCTCTACCTATATGGTAGAATCCGTAATGCGCCATGGAATCATCAAAGGCTTCATCATGGGCCTAGCCAGAATTCTCCGATGCAGCCGCTGGTTCTACGGAGGTGACGACCAGGTACCCGAAACATGGTCCTGGAAAGCCATCAAGGACGGCTACATCCTCTTTCGCAAGCGCAAGTCAACGTGACAACTCCTTGACGAACGGAATCAGCACAGACAGGGCATTCTCATTGTGCCCACCTTCAGGAATGATGATATCTGCAAAAACCTTGGTCGGCTCAATAAAATTGAAATGCCCAGGCCTCACCACCTCCAGGTACTGGGTGCAGACACTCTCCACAGTTCTTCCCCGTTCAGCGATATCACGTTTCAGACGACGGATGAACCGAATGTCATCAGGAGTATCAACATAGAGCTTAAGATCAAGCAAATCCCTGATCTGCTTGTCATACAGCACCATAAGGCCCTCTATGATCACCAAAGGTTTCGGTTCCACCAGAACGCTTTCCTCCTTCCGGCGGTGATGGACAAAATCATAGAGAGGCATCTCAATGCTTTTACCCTCCTTCAATGATTTCAATTGCTCATGCAGCAACTCCATATCAAAGGCATCCGGATGGTCAAAATTGAAGGCAGTGATATTCTCATTACTAATATAGGTAGCCGACCGATAATAGTTGTCCTGAGGAATGAACACAAAGTCAGAACATACCTCACTTATCTTGCGCACAATCGTTGACTTCCCCGAGCCTGAGCCTCCGGTAATGCCGATGATCTTCACTGGTTTCATCATATGTTCCTCTTCCTACATCGTCCCGAAGGCAAAGACCGTAGTATGCTTGAAACTGCGATCCTTTGAGAAAATGCAGTTCGGAAAGTGCGGCTGGTTCGGACTATCGGGGTAGAATTGCGTCTCGAAACACATGCCTGCATGCTTGGGATATGCGACATTTCCCTTGCCGACCTCTTTTCCTTGGAGGAAATTGCTGGTATAGAGCTGCACAGCGGGGAGCGTGGTACTGATACGCATCGTCCTTCCACTCACCGGCTCCAAAACCTGGGCAAACTCCTTGAGCTGCTCGCGTTCGTCACTGAGAACGAAACAGTGATCATAGCCCCCTGCTTTCTCAATATCCTTCCCTACGGCTTTCTTCTTGGTGAAATCAAAGGCAGTTCCTTGCACAGGCAATACCTTGCCGGTAGGAATAAGGTTGGCATTCACTTCCAGATAACGATCACAAGCAAGCTGCACCTCATGACCAAGGATGGTCCCACTTGCGGCACCGGCGAGATTGAAATAGCTGTGGTTGGTCAGATTGATCGGAGTCGGAGCGGAGGCGGTGGCTTCATACTCGATCCTCAGCTCCCCATTCGCCAACAACAGGTACGAAACGGTTGCCGTGACGGAAGCAGGGAACCCACCCTCACCATCCGGGCTGAAAAGACTGAGCACCACTGCAGGGTTCTGATTGTATTCAAAAGTCTCCACATGCCAGTTTCGCCAGCCCCAGTTGGCAGATCCGCTGTGCAGGGAGTTCTGCCCATCATTCTGTTCCAAGGTATACTGCTTTCCGTCGAACGTAAACTGGGCATTTGCAATACGGTTTGCAAAACGTCCGACTGTCTGCCCAAAGTAGGTGGTGGAACTCAAATTGTCCAAAGGATTGTCGAAACCCAGAACGATATCCCGAATCTCTCCTTTCCTGTCAGGGGTTCTCAAGGTCTTCAGATTAGCCCCCAGGCTAAGGATTTGCGCAGTGACAGAGCCATTGGACAATGTCACTTGATAGATGGTCTCGCCTTGTGCGGTGGTTCCCACACTCTGTTTGGTCAGCATAATGCACTCCCTGGGAAATGTCCCTTCTTCTGCAAAAGTATACACCCCCTTTCGGAGGTGCTTCAACCAACAATTTCAGCTCTGAAGCAGATTAATTCGAAGCTTCATCACTCTTGAGCACTGCAAGGAATGCGCTTTGGGGAATTTCAACATTTCCAACCATCTTCATGCGCTTCTTGCCTTCCTTCTGCTTCTCCAACAACTTTCGCTTGCGGCTGATGTCACCGCCGTAACACTTGGCAGTGACATCCTTGCGGAAAGCGGAAATCGTCTCACGACTGACAATGGTACCACCAATGGCTGCCTGGATTGCAATCTTGAACTGCTGACGGGGAATCTCCCCCCGCAATCGCTCGCAAACCTGCCGACCACGAGTCTGGCTGTTTCCTCGGAAGACCAACTGGCTCAAGGCATCAACCGGTTCCCCGTTCACCAAAATATCCATCCGCACCAAATCAGTCTTCTTGTACCCGATCACCTGATAGTCAAAGGAAGCATATCCACGGCTGATCGATTTCAAGCGGTCATAAAACTCAAACAGCACTTCAGCGAGCGGCATCTCATAAATCAGCTCCACCCGTTTCTCATCCAGATAGTTCATATTGGTCTGGATGCCACGTTTCTCCATGCACAGAGTGATGATCGGGCCGACGAATTGGGTCGGAGTGATGACATTCGCCTGGATATAGGGTTCTTCCGCATATTCAACCCGCATCGGATCGGGATATTCCAGAGGATTGTCAATGTACAACGTCTCCCCATTCTTCATGTGAACGATGTATTTGACCGAAGGGCTGGTAAAGACGATGGAAAGCCCGAATTCCCGTTCGATGCGTTCCTGCACAACCTCAAGGTGCAACATGCCCAAGAAGCCGCAACGGAACCCAAAGCCCAAGGCAGCCGAGGAGTCTTTCTCATAAATGAGCGAAGCATCATTGAGCTTCAGCCGCTCAATGGAACTGACCAGTTCCTCGTAGTCATTGGTATCCACAGGATAAATGGAACTGAACACCACCGGCTTCACATCCTTGAAACCAGGAAGAGGCTTCTTTGCCGCATTGGTTGTCGTGGTGATGGTATCGCCGACACGCACGTCGCTGATGGTCTTCACCCCGGTAATGACATACCCCACATCACCTGCATGCAACTCCCCGGTCTTGATCAGATCAAGTTGGAAGATTCCCACCTCCTCGACCTTGTAACTAGAGCCGGTATGCATGAATTTGATCTCATCTCCTACCTTCAGCACCCCATCAAAGACACGGCAATGCACAATGACACCCCGATATGCATCATAGTGTGAGTCGAAAATCAAAGCCTGGAGCGGAAAGGCATCCTTGCCCTCCGGAGGACCGATATACTCAACAATCGCTTCGAACAAGTCCGGGACACCAACACCTGTCTTGGCACTGACTTGCACAGCCATGGAACTGTCAAGCCCAAGATCATGGTCGATCTGGTGCAGGCAAGCATCAATGTCAGCCGAAGGCAAATCAATCTTGTTGATGACCGGGATGATCTCCAGGTTGTGCTCCATTGCCATGTACAAGTTGGCAAGTGTCTGCGCTTCCACACCCTGGGAAGCATCAACGAGCAACAGGGCTCCCTCACAGGAGCTGATAGCTCGGGACACTTCATAGGAGAAGTCCACATGGCCCGGAGTATCTACCAGATTCAGCTCATAGGTTTTTCCATCTTTTGCCGTATAGGGGATGGTTACCGCCTGACTCTTGATGGTGATCCCACGTTCCCGTTCGATATCCATATTGTCCAGGAGCTGCGCCTGGGCGGGCCCTCTGGACATGTTTATCTTCGCCATCTCGATAAAACGATCGGCAAGCGTAGACTTGCCATGATCGATATGCGCAATGATGCAGAAATTTCGTGTCAATGATGAATCAGCACTCATGTTAATCCTTGTTCGTTCGGTTGTTCTTCGGCCTTGCCGCTTTCCTGCTCTTCCTGCGCTTCTTGATCTGGTTCCGGTTCAGCATTCACCGCAAGCGGTTCGAACCCAAGCAATATACGGATCTGGGCATCATCAAGAGTCTCTTGCTCAACCAGTTCCTTGGTAAGCATATCCAGTTGCTCGCGATGTGAGATGAGCAGATTCTTCGTCTCTTCCATTGCAGCATCGAGAATCTTATGGATCTCCTGATCGATGCGTTTTGCGGTTTCTTCGCTGTAGTCCTTGTGCTGGGTAATCTCCCTGCCCAGGAAAAGCGGTTCCGACTCATCCGCAAGGTTGACGAAGCCCAAATCACTCATACCCCACTCGGTAACCATCCTGCGAGCAAGATCGGTAGCCTGCTTGATATCGTTGCTGGTACCGGTTGTCGTTTCCCCATAGATGATTTGTTCGGCAACATATCCACCCATGCACACCTTTATCCAATCATGGAGCATCGATCGTGTCTTGGTATACGGATCGCGTTCAGGGAGGCTGAC
>Ga0265295_1007366_pt1 | contig 12720 bp, 8 predicted proteins | sample Munlansysbiofilm_FD_192503 | JGI IMG/M metagenome (GOLD analysis project Ga0265295, IMG submission 192503) | Leachate microbial communities from a municipal landfill in Southern Ontario, Canada - Methane capture system biofilm | ecosystem: Engineered > Solid waste > Landfill > Unclassified ... | reverse complement strand
AGAAACACCAGCGGTGATTGAACACATACTTTCCAGAGAAGGTGCATTGCATATTCTTGTCAACAATGCTGGAATTGCCCGGGATAACCTTCTCATACGCATGAAAGAAGAAGAATGGTATGAAGTGTTGGAGACGAACCTCACTGGGGCATATGCTTTAACCAAAGCGGCAGCGCGCCCGATGATGAAAGCGCGTTGGGGGCGGATTATCAATATTGCCTCGATTGTCGGCGTGATAGGTAACGTCGGTCAAGCCAATTATGTGGCTGCAAAAGCGGGGTTGATCGGACTGACCAAGGCGGTTGCCAAAGAACTGGCATCGCGCAATATCACTGTCAATGCTGTAGCACCTGGTTTTATCGAGACAGAAATGACAGAAAAACTAGCGGATGATTTAAAAGCGCAGATGAAATCGCTCATTCCGCTCGGTTCGTTCGGCGCTCCAGAAGATGTTGCAGCGGTTGTGCGTTTTTTGGCAAGTGAGGGTGCGCGTTATATCACCGGTCAAGTGTTGCATGTCGATGGTGGCATGGTCATGTAGGTTGTTTTTAAAGTTGGAGCACGTTCGTATCTTCTGCTATAATCAAGCCCAGGGGGTGAATGAAAGTGGCTGATGCCTTGTTTGAACAAATTCGTGATCTGATTGCTGACCGACTTGGGGTCGATGTCGATAAGGTCACACCCGAAGCGTCGTTTAAAGATGACCTCGGTGCCGATTCTCTCGATCTCGTCGAGTTGGTGATGGAATTGGAAGATGAGTTTGATTTGGAGATCTCGGATGAAGATGCCGAAAAGATCAACACCGTTCAAGATGTGCTGGACTACATAAAGGCACATCAAGCATAAGTTGTTCTGCGGCACGGTTAGGTTCTACGGTTAAAGTGTGATGAAGAAAGAGCGAATGAACGCACATGCGTTTGAGAAAAGACGGGTGGGGGAAGGGATATTGCCAGGGTTCCGCCTCCACCTTTTCTCTACTGTTCACCTTGTAGAATCGCTTTGAGACATTTTGAGCCTTTAGAAAAAGATGTGTCCTAGACACTTGCGATAGATACGATGGCATTATGATAGAGATACGTTGAGATACAATGGATGGATTGATGAGTACAATTGTAGCGGACATGCGGAAGTTATCGGTTGTAGGTGGGAGGGTTGTAGATGCGGCGTCGTGTTGTTATCACGGGTGTCGGTGTTGTCACACCGATCGGATTGGATGCGGAGACGTTTTGGAAAAATCTTTTAGAAGGACGTTCAGGTGTCGGCCCGATTACTGCGTTTGATGCATCTGAATATGCCACGCGCATTGCAGCAGAAGTCAAAGATTTTGATCCGAGTCTGTATATGGATAAAAAAGAAGCTCGACGCGTTGATCGCTTCATTCAGTTTGCCTTAGCAGCTACGACCATGGCCTTAAAAGATGCGGCCTATGAGATTCGGGCGGATGAAGCTGAACGGGTAGGCGTGGTGATCGGTTCAGGTATTGGTGGCTTGGCTACGTTTGAAGATAATTTTCGTACATTGATTGAACGCGGTCCCAAACGTGTAAGTCCTTTTCTCATTCCGATGATGATCGCCAACATGGCGTCTGGGTACATCTCCATTCATTTTGGAGCCAAGGGGCCTAATACGACACCGGTTACGGCCTGTGCGACAGGAACACATGCTGTGGGTGATGCGACCGAGATCATTCGCCGTGGTGCGGCCGATGTGATGATTGCCGGGGGGGCGGAGGCGACCATTCGTCCGATTGCTCTGGCTGGATTCAGCAATATGAAGGCACTCTCGGAACGCAACGATGCGCCGGAGAAAGCTTCGCGTCCTTTTGAGCGTCATCGCGATGGGTTTGTCATGGGTGAAGGCGCAGGCATTGTGATCTTAGAGAGCTATGAGCACGCCAAAGCGCGCGGTGCTCGTATCTTGGCAGAAGTCGCTGGGTATGGGATGAGTGCGGATGCTTACCATCTGACGGCGCCTGCGCCAAATGGTGAAGGCGCAGCCCGGGCCATGCGACTGGCGCTTGAAGATGCTCATCTTAAGCCAGAAGAGATCGATTATATTAATGCGCATGGGACGAGCACCGATTATAACGATCTGTATGAGACCATGGCCATAAAGTCTGTATTTGGCGAGCATGCTTACCGTCTAGCAGTCAGCTCAACCAAATCGATGACAGGACATCTCCTCGGTGCGGCTGGCGGTGTAGAGGCTGTCGCTACGGCGTATGCCATTTATTACGACCATATTCCGCCGACGATTAATTACGAAGAACCCGATCCCGAACTCGATCTCGATTTCGTGCCGAATGTCGCGCGAAAGCAAACGGTACGGGCAGCGCTGTCTAACTCGTTTGGTTTTGGTGGCCATAACGCAGTGATTGCTCTAAAAAAAGTAGAAGATTGAGGTGAGCGCAGGATCGACATGCAGACCAAACCGATTGCCTCGTTACCACAAGCGCTTGGCATCGCTTTTCATGCTTTGGACTTGCTTGAAACGGCCTTTACGCACACCTCTTATGTCCATGATCATAAAACCGAACATCCGTCAGACAAGCTTGTAGACAATGAACGGTTGGAGTTTTTAGGGGATGCGGTCCTAGGACTTGTCATATCACGTTATTTATATTTTGTTGAACCAGCCTTATCCGAAGGGGACATGACCAAATGGCGGGCGGCCATTGTCTGTGAAGCATCCTTGGCCGATTTTGCTAAGACGCTCGGTTTTCAACATTATCTAAGGCTCGGGCGCGGGGAAGAACAAAGTGGAGGACGATCCAGATCATCGATACTGGCCGATGCCTTTGAAGCGTTTATCGGCGCCCTTTATATTGATCAAGGATTATCCGGTGTCGAAGCTTTTATTGAGCGCCATATCATTCCACGTATTGAGCGGGGTGAGCGACAGCGTACGGTTGATCATAAAAGTGCGTTGCAGGAATGGGCTCAACGTGAAGATGGACGCAACGTTGAGTATGCCATTATTGCTGAAAATGGACCGGCGCATGCGCGTTCGTTTGTCGCTCAAGTATCAATCGCGGGTGTGATGATGGGACAAGGATACGGGCGTTCTAAAAAAGAAGCGGAACAACGCGCAGCGGAAGAAGCGCTTCTTAAGCTCGGTCTTCTGACTGAAAGCAGTGGCGACATGGATGAACGGCATCTGTGAAATAAACACGGGCATATGTGCCCAGACAAGGCCGCCTGAAGGATCTAAAGTGACATGGCGGTCTTTTTTGATTTTTACATGTTGGCAGGAACAATCGCACCACTGTCGAAAAGAAAAAGAAAGGAGGTGAAGACCTGATTCGCTCTAGGCATGGAATAAAAAAGGCGAATTAGGTGCTTATTTGTGCACATCCTTCGATTGGAATTAAGTGGTTTTAAATCTTTTGCTGAACGCACACGCATTGACTTTGGTCCAGGCATAACGGCGATCGTCGGCCCCAATGGAAGCGGCAAAAGCAATGTTTCCGATGCGTTGCGCTGGGTTCTCGGCGAGCAAAGTGCGCGAACGCTTCGCGGCGGAAAAATGGAAGATGTTATTTTTTCCGGAAGTGAGGCATTAAAGCGCGTCAACATGGCGCATGTCACGCTTGTTTTAAATAATCGTGATCACACCCTGCCGCTCGATTATGAAGAAGTGGTCATTGAGCGTCGACTGTTTCGTGATGGCGAGAGTGTGTATCGTATCAATGGTCAGGAGATGCGTCTTAAGGATGTGACATCTTTATTTACGGACACTGGAGTTGGAAAAGACGCGCTTTCGATCATTGGGCAAGGACGGATTGATCAAATTTTATCGACCCGCCCGGAAGACCGGCGCAGCATTTTTGAAGAAGTCGCCGGGATTATTAAAATTAAACACCGCAAAGAAGATGCTGAAATCAAGCTGCAAGCGACGGAACTCGATATGGATCGCGTACGCGATATTGTGCATGAGATTGAAACACAGCTTACCCCCTTGCGCCAAGAAAAAGAGAAAGCTGAAGCATATTTGACGGAAAAACAAGCATACGACACCCTTACCCTGCGTTTTCTTGTGACCGATATTGAAGAGGGTACGTCCGAACTGAAACGGTTAAAGGAAGAAAAAGCGCAGCAAGAAGCGGACCTCAGTGCGCTCGATGCCAAACGCCATATGCTGGAAGCTGACATATTGAAACAGGAAGAGACATTATCTGCACTTGAAATCAAGGAACGCACGCTGCAACAGGAACGTCTGGAAGCGGTCACGCTCGTCGAACGTTTAAGCGGCGAAGGTGAACTTTTAAAGGTTGAGCACCGAGATCTTAACGCACGACTGACTGAGGCCAAACGCAAACGAGAAGAGGGCGATGCGCGTCGGCATGAACTAGAGGGTGTACTGGCGGCACTTTCTGAAGCACTAAACCAAAGACATGCTTCCATTGCCGAGTTGGAACGTGTTCTTTTGCACAATGCAGGAGATGCTTCATCCATTGAGGCGTTACGCGCTGAACTTCAATCACACAAAGATCGCTATATTGATGTGTATGCACAAACGGTTCAGCTCCACACCGCGCTTGTCAAGGCTTCTGACACACGAGACAAATTACAAAAAGATCTCGCCTCTATAGAAGCACACGTAAACGCACTGCAAGCGTCGTGGGAAAACGCCAAGCAGAACGTTGAGACGATCGAAGATAAGCTTAAGACGACGCTCAAGTTGTTAAACGATACCCGGCGTTCTTTAGATGCTTTGCAGGCCGAAAAGCATACACTCGAGCTTCAACGCGAACGTCTTCATACACAGCTTGATGCAGCAACGGTCCGTTATCAAGAAGCTGAAGCACGATTTAAGACCGTTGAAAGCGGAGAAGATTTTGGCGGTTTTCAAGAAGGGACACGGGCCATCTTAGCGGCCGCGCGCGATGGGCGGTTGCAGGGGATCCATGGCGTTATCTTAGACCTTTTACGTATACCGGAGGAACTCAAACTTTCTGTAGAAGTCGTGTTAGGTGCACAACTTACGCATATTGTTGTAGATGATGAAAAAAGTGCTCGAGCGGCCATCGCCTATTTAAAATCTGAAGGCCGTGGACGTGCGACATTTTTACCGCTTACGACGATTCGTGGGCGCATGTTGACGCCGGATGAACGCCGCATCGTGGCCGAGGAGCATCGGGCGCTCGGTATTTTACAAGAGATGGTAGAGATGGATCGCCCTTATGTAGAGATTCTTAAGTACTTATTAGGGACAACCGTCGTGACGCGCGATCTGGTCACTGCTAATGAACTGGCTAGAAAATTACGCCATCGTTACCGGATCGTCACCTTAGATGGTGATCTCGTTCATCCGGGGGGATCGATGACGGGAGGCGGGGAAAAATCACGCCGTTCGCTCATTCAAGCGCGGGAAAAAGCGCGCCTTCATGAGCAACAAACACTCAAAGAACTCGGCGCGCGTCTCGACACACTTCAAACAGCACTAGCCGCTCAACGTGAAAAAGAACGCGCTTTACTGGAACATATGCAGGAACTGGAAGCGACTTATGAGACGCTCAAACAGCATGAAACAGAACTTCGTGCCCACGAACAAGAAGCTGAAAAAGAAGCGCGTATGTTTAAAGACCGACTGAATGCGTTGGATTATGAACGGACGCGACTTTCGCTTGATTTTAAGACAGTATCGGAAGAGTGGCAAGCGCTTCAAGAACGGTGGGAACGGGAAGAACAAAAACGTGCGACTTTAGAAAGAGAGATCGCCGCTCTAGAAGCGCGTCTAGCGGAGCGCGAGGTAGCATTCGAAGAAGCACAGTCCAATAAAAATGAGGCACATCTAGAACTGGTACGTTTAAAAACCATACAAGAACATGAAGAAAAACGATATGCAGAAAAAAAATCCGAACTGGATGCGCTGAACCATACTGAACGCACCTTAATCGAAGCAATCAAACAGATGCATCAAGCACTTGAAGAAAATGAGCGACGCGAAGTGGAGCGTCTAAGCCGACTGCAAGCGACTCAGAAGAAGCTGTCGTCATTGGAGCAGGCGTTGCGTGAACTCCAACAGGAAAAAGCTGCTTTAAAAAGCGAAATCCAAGAAAAAACGCATGCTTTAAAGCAGATTGAAGCGGAAAGAGACGAACGCCGGCAGTCTCTTTATACAACGGAGGCCGCCTATGCCCGGACATACGATCGCCTTGATCAAGCGTTAAAAACGCTCGGTGAGACATATCGTTTAACAGTCAATGTAGCACGGGCGCAGTATGCACCCATTCCTGAAGCAGAACGTAGCGCCATGCAGGAAAAGTTATCCCGTCATAAACATCGATTGGCCTCTTTTGGCGTTGTTAATCTTGGAGCCATTGAAGAGGCGCGCAGGTTAGAGGAGCGTCTTTCGTTTCTACAGACACAATTACAAGATTTGGAACATGCCAAAAGCTCTTTAGAAAAATTGATCAAAGAGATCGAACATGAGATGATCATGCGGTTTCAAGAGACGTTTGAAAGTATTCGACATGCTTTTCGAGATGTATTTCGATCCTTGTTCGGAGGTGGGGAGGCGGATCTGGTCTTTATGGATGCGGCGCATCCGCTTTCGAGTGGGATTGAACTCATGGTCGAACCACCAGGGAAGAAGATGAAGCAGCTTTCTCTTCTATCGGGCGGAGAACGTGCGCTGACAGCGCTTGCCCTTTTATTTGCCATACTCAAGGTACGACCGGTACCGTTTTGCGTTTTGGATGAGGTTGACTCGGCGCTGGATGAAGCCAATGTAAGCCGTTTTGCAGACTTTTTAAGAACATTTCGTGAGGAAACACAGTTTATCGTCATCACCCATCGTCGGGGGACGATGACAGCCGCTGACCGTTTGTACGGTGTGACGATGGGTGCGCATGGCACCAGTCAGGTCCTTACCGTGACGATTAGAGACGTAAAAAAGAAAGAGATGCTTCCCATGCCCTAACGCTTAAGCGTTGGGGCCATCATTGTTTGCAGGAGGTTTCTTTTTGCAAAGCTTGTATGAGGTTGCACTTTTTATAGAGAGTGTATAAAGTAAGTGGTGACACGATACGACTAAATAAAGGGTGAACCGAAATGGGTCTTTTTGATCGACTGACTGCTTCATTAAAAAAGGCTGGGGAAAATGTCGCCAAATCGTTCCAAGATGGCATGCGGAAAACACGTGAAGCGGCACTTTCTCCGTTTAAAGGCTTATTTGGACGTCATCGTGCGATCGACGCGTCCTTCTATGAAGAACTGGAAGAAGCACTCATCATGGCCGATGTAGGCATCGAAACAGTCATGCGCCTGATGGATGCCCTTCGCGAAGATGTACGCAAGGAGAAGATCACCGAGGCTTCAATGGTTCCTGCCCTTTTAAAACAGCGTCTGATCGAATTGCTCGATGAAACGGCTGCTGATCGAGAACTTAAAGTGGCAGCATCCGGACCGACCGTTTATTTATTTGTTGGTGTCAATGGCGTTGGAAAGACAACGACCATTGGGAAACTCGCCCGTCAGTTAAAGGATAGTGGCTCAAGTGTGATTTTGGCTGCGGGGGATACGTTTCGAGCGGGGGCTATTGAACAACTTAAAGTATGGGGTGAACGCGCAGGTTGTGACGTGGTCGCCAAAGAAAGTGGCAGCGATCCAGCTGCGGTTGTCTTCGATGCGATCCATATGGCCAAAACGCAAGGAATCGATTTTGTCTTGTGTGATACGGCGGGACGATTACAAAATAAGGCCAATCTTATGGAAGAGCTGGCTAAAATTCGCCGCGTCATTCAACGCGAGATTCCCGATGCACCGCATGAAGTCTTACTTGTCTTAGATGCGACAACCGGGCAAAACGCCCTTCGTCAGGCGGAGACGTTTAAAGAAGTAGTGGATGTGAGCGGCTTGATTTTGACGAAGTTAGATGGCACAGCGAAGGGGGGAATCGCCCTTGCTATCCATGAACAATATCACCTGCCGGTCAAACTGGTTGGTTTGGGCGAAGGGTTGTATGATCTCAAACCGTTCGATGCTGAGGCCTATGTCGATGCCCTTTTCCCCGAAGCGCTTAACGAACCCAAGGAAGAAGAACAAAAGGATGATGCGGGTGCGTTTGAAGTACCGATCGATTCAAGGGATGACGGTTCTCCATCCGATGCGCATCCCCAAGAACCGATCGCAGCAGGCCAAGGCATAGAAAGTCAAGCGACAGAAAACCACGCAACAGAAGGCCAAGAACATCAAGTGGTCACGAAAGAAGCAAACGAAGTCGTTCAAAATGAAGGTGTTGTAGAAGAAGACGGTGCGACGCAAGAGAAAACCGAGAAGAAAAAATGGTTCCCATGGTTTCGACGTCATTCTTAAGTTCGGATGGTGAACACGAATGGAAGATAAACACGCAGAGTGGGCGCAAGAACAAGCGAGAATTGATGCGGTCATTGAAAAGATACGTGACCGGATTACCGCACTGGTAAAGGAAACTGGTGAGGCATATGCGGAGCATCTTGCGCTTTCTGCATCTTTTTGGGAAGATATTTCGATGGATCCTTCGACGGCTGACGATGCGTTAGAAGCGGCCGCAGACATCGCTCAGCAACAGCTTCTTCTCGATGATCTCAGGCGTCGTTTAAAAAGTGCAGGTGAAAATGAGCAGATTCTCGTGACCATGCTCAGCAGTCCTTATTTTGCTCGTATCGATTTCAAAGACGAGGCATCGCTGAGCGGAACAATATCAAAGCTCTATTTGGGGATTAAAGGGTTGTACGATGAAGAAAGCGGAGAAGATTTGATTATTGATTGGCGCGCGCCGGTGGCCAGTTTGTTTTATGATGCCTCTCTTGGACCCGCTTCTTATGAGACACCGCGTGGTGAACAACATGTGGAGCTTTTAAAAAAGCGCCAGTATGTCATCCGTCAAGGAAAATTAAAAGCAATGTTTGACACATCCGATCTGACCATCGGTGATGACATTTTACGTGAAGTTCTTTCGCAAGGAGCAGGGCGAACGTTGAGTGTACAAGTCGCGACGATCCAGAAAGAGCAAAATGCCATTATTCGGGATCGAAACAGTGCCTTTTTATTTGTACAGGGTGTTGCTGGCAGCGGTAAAACATCTGTTGCCCTTCAGCGTGTGGCGTATTTAATGTATCAATATCGCGGACGATTAAGGAGCGATGATCTTGTTGTCATTTCTCCGAACCCTTTATTTAAACAATACACGGCGCACGTTTTGCCAGAGCTCGGCGCTGAGCAAGTGACACAGCGGACAATGGCCGAGCTGATACGCGAGGTGCTCATGCCCTATGAAGTTATGGACCCTTCAATCGAGATCGATTTTTTTCTAAGTGGTCACGGCACCCCTGAGCGTCGGTTGGAGATGGAACAACGGCTTCAACTGATATCGGATGAACAGATGGTTGAAAGCCTTGAAGCGTATATGGATGAACTATACGAAACGGGGCCCGTTTTTCGCGATCTTGTTGAAGCTGATGTTCTCTGGTTTCGTTCCGAAGATATCCAAATGATGTATCAAGCGCTTGTGCGTTCAGGGGTTCCTCGTGAAGCGCGTTTGAACACCTTGGCAACGCGTTTAGAGAGCATGCTGAAAGAGCGGGCACGAGCGCTGTCTCGGGAACCATGGGTCGATCGCGCCATTGAAGCGTTACCCAATTTGACGTTACAAAAAATTTATCAATTAACCGAAAAACATCAGCGTGACGCAGCGGATGTCGTCCATCTACAAAAACATTATGAAGCGCATTTACGGGCCTATGTTGTGAAACAAAAAGCACGTCTGGTGCGTGAAGCGATCGCTCAAAGAGACTTTATTGATTTTATAAAAACATATCGTGCGCTCTATGATGAGAAGCGCTTTCAAACGCTTTTTCCCCAATGGGGACGGCTTAATGAAGAAAATAGAGAAATACTCAGTCGGCGCCTCGATCGTTCAGTCCTTGACTATTGGGATGCCTTAATGATTGCCTGGTTAAAAATAAAATTGACAGGAACCGTTCCGAGCCAGAAGACGGCTTATTGTGTTGTCGATGAAGCCCAAGATCTTACACCGCTCGAACTTTCCTGGCTCCTTTTATATTTCCCCCGTGCCCGGTTTACTTTTTTAGGCGATCGTTTTCAAGCGTTATTACCGCTTCAAAACGTATATCAAATCGATCCGACGCACCTACTTTATCGCCGCATGGCTGAACGGGGGCCCATTCAGACGCGCGAGCTACTCAAAAGTTATCGTGTCACAGAGGAAATCGTCGCCTTTGCTCGCCACGTTTTACCGGAAGCCGGTATGCTCAGTTCTTTTCCTAGACGGGGTAAACCTGTTCAGCTCTTGATCTTGAAACAGCATGATCGCCTCGGGCATGTCCTCAAAGATACGATCGACAAACTTCTGCGCCACGGACATGGGCTCATTGCTTTAATTTGCAAAACGGATCGAGCGTGTGACGAATTGGAAGCGTACATCGGTACGGCGTTTTCATACCAGCGTGTCAAGCCAGATACGCAGCATTTAAAAGGACCCGTATTGATCATGCCGAGTGTTCTTGCGAAGGGGATCGAGTTTGACGCTGTGATCCTTTATGATGTATCGACTCAACAGTATCATTCACCGCTTGATCGCTATTTATTGTATATGCTTGCGATGCGTGCCAAACATGAGCTTTTGCTCATAGCGATGGGGGAACCATCTGTGTTTTTGACAGGTGCGCCCTTAAATACGATGCATCCGTAAACGACCATGAGGCATCCAACGTCCTCATCACTCTTCGGATTGCGATTGTTTGATCGATGGTAGGAGGCGAAAATGGGCGCGACGATGGTGAGGTCCGAAGAGCTGAGCTTCATTGGCAGCTGGAAACAGGACGGCAAGATGCACAAAGAAATATTGTGTCCACATATATGCCATGATGTGCAGATATGCTTGATACGTACGGTGCTTTGAGGAAAAAGCCTTTTTGAGCGCAGGCTGCGCGGTTTCAGTCGTTATTTCTAACGGTAAACGGTGTGTAAAGTGACGCTGGATCAAGCGGTATGTGTCTTCATTTAATCGCACGGTTTCAGCAAAACCCTCCAACAAGGTGCGAAGCGCTGCTGTAAAAAAAACATTTTTGGCCCTTTCCCAAAATGCTTCATTTTGTGCGCTGTGAATCCCTTCCCACCAGCTCTCATCATGATGGATATAGAGGCGTTGAAGCAGAAAGTTTTCCAATTGTTCTTCACTGTTATAACCGAAGCTTTCAGGATATTGTTCTAACATCTCTCTTATTTCTGTGCGAAGGGTGTAATGAACTTCGAGATCATCGATCATTTGCCAAAAAGATTCTAACAACCAGTTTTCAAAGAATTGCTCATATGAAACGGTCAAATATATCACCTCTTTTACATACTTTGCAGGCTTATCATCGTGCTGATGGTTGAGAACAAGGTGTGAGTGCCAGTATGAGGGTAAGCGGTTGGTGCGCTTTTACTTCATACGATGACAAAGCATAAGGCAGTAAAAAGGTATCACCGCGTTGGACGGTGAGCACTTCGTTGGGATACCCTGCGTTTTTGTCTGGTAATGAAGGCGCAAAGGTAAGGTGGCCTTTCCCTTCAGCGACAATAAGCACATGTGCACGTTTTTCAATAAGCGGTGAACGGCGGACAGTCTGTTCGGGTTCGAGGGTTATTTTTTCTAAACGAAAGTACGGTGTATCGATCAGGGAACGGTCAATCTTAACGCGTGATGGTGCACCGAAGGGGATGACCTCTGCAGCTTTGTCCAGATGCAGGGTGCGTGGTTTCCCCGTCAATGGATCAAGGCGATCCCAATCGTAAATACGATACGTAACATCTGAAGGCTGTTGCACTTCGATGACGATGGTTCCTGCCAATAAGGCATGAACGGTTCGAGAGGGGATGTAAATAAATTGGCCTTCTTCGATGGTCTGATATTGAAGGTATGTCTTTAGCGTGCCGTTTTTCAGTGCTTCCCAGTAGACCTCGCGTGAAGGGAATGTATCACCAGCAATCACCCTTTTTAAGGGTGGTGCTTGAAGGATATACCAAGCTTCACTTTTTCCATAATCGTTTTCATGTTTCAGGGCATAAGCGTCATCAGGGTGGATTTGTACGGATAGGTCGGCTTGAGCTTCGATCCACTTGATTAAAAGAGGAAAACGATCCATATGATAACCGACGAGCGTTTCGGCATGCTCGCGCATGAGCGCGTGTAAGGTAGCGCCTTTCCAGGGCCCATCCGCTACACGGGAGGCATACGATGGATGATCCACCAGCGTCCATACTTCCCCAACTGTTTCTCGATCAAGCCCTTCACGATCTGCTTCAGGAAAAAATGTAGAAAGGATATGCCCTCCCCACACCCTTCCGACAAGACGTGGGGTAAAACGTAAAGGAACCGTTGGCTGAAGCATAACATTCCTCCTCGTTGGCATCATGTATACATCGTGTATATTCCGTTCATTGTTCTAGAGATTATTATAACACAGTCTTCGCTGTATGGTACGCTTCTATCGCACGATCATCTTATCCATTCGACTACGACCATGCACTGCCAATCGAAGAAGCAGGAAGCAATCTAGACATTTGTCCATGCGTTGCGGAACGGTGTCTTTTCTAACGAGAAAAATGAAATTAATTCATGTTGACTTTTTTGAGCAGCTAGGCTATATTATTAGATGTCGCTCCTGTTTCATACGTTCACCTCTTTGCGTAAGGCAGAGACGCACCGCTTCTATGCATGGTACAGAAACGTTTT
>Ga0265295_1007365_pt1 | contig 12724 bp, 6 predicted proteins | sample Munlansysbiofilm_FD_192503 | JGI IMG/M metagenome (GOLD analysis project Ga0265295, IMG submission 192503) | Leachate microbial communities from a municipal landfill in Southern Ontario, Canada - Methane capture system biofilm | ecosystem: Engineered > Solid waste > Landfill > Unclassified ... | reverse complement strand
TGGGAGTTAGCGTACCATTGCTATAAAAAGCACGATAGGTATCATTGGTGTATCGAGCATGTTCGAACCCGCCACCCAGATTTATTTTCGACCCGTCGCTAAATCGGCGGTCGTGCTCATAGCGCAGCTTATTTTCCGATTCTTGCGAGATGTAATCGAGGATTTTAGGTTGCGTTTCGTCGTTATCGAGGTATTTATACTGCCTATTGTTTAGCATGTTGCGGCTAATAACCCATGTGTCGTAGCTTTTTTCGCGAAAATGCTTGTACACAATGCCGTTGGTATAGGTCCACTGGGTATTAACAGGAACATAGTTTAGCGTGTACTGCTGCGAGGGCGATGGGTTTTTTAACCCAGTATTTAGCGAGAACTGGTCTATTGCCCCAATTCCCAAAATTGTAATCTCGTTCCTGTCGTCAATACGTGTTTTTGTTTTAAACTGAAAGTCGTTGTAGGTTGGCAAAAAAGGCAGCCCAATTAGGTCGAATAAAAGTTGTAGGTACGATCGGCGAGCAGAAAGTATAAAGGTTGTTTTATCGCTTAGGGGGCCGTCGAGCGTTAGGGCAAGGTCGCTTGCCCCAACTGCACCCTTAAATTTTAGGCGCTCGCTGTTCCCGTCAACCTGCCTAAAGTCGAGAACCGAGCTTAGCGAGTTTCCTTTTGATGCGGGGAATGCTCCGGAGTAGAAGTTTGCCTCGCGAATAAAATCGGCATTGATAATCCCCACGGGGCCGCCCGATGCACCCTGTGTGGCAAAGTGATTTAGGTTTGGTATTTCTACACCATCGAGGTAAAACGTGTTTTCGCTTGGACCGCCACCACGAACAATAATATCATTTCGGTATGCAGGCGTTGAGGCAACACCCGGAAGTGATTGTATAACCTTGCTAATGTCGCGATTTCCGCCTGGGTTCTTTTCAATTTCGGCAATGCCAATGCGTTGTAATGATACTGGGCTCTCCTCGTTTCGTCTGAAAGGGCTAGCTTTTACAACCACACTTTCAATTTCAGTGGCTTGCTCTTCCATCTCAATATCGAGAAAGGTTGCCCGAGCATTTGTAACCTGTACTGAACTAGATATGTACAGGCTAAATCCTATTGCAAACGCCCTAAGTTCAACAAACCCTGGCTCCAATCCTGTGAATAGGAAGTTTCCGTCGAAGTCGGAAGCTGCCCCAATATTCGTTCCCCATATTACAATATTTGCAAAGGGAATGGGCTCGTTGTTCTGCTTGTTAACTATTCGACCCTTTATGGTTCCGGTGTTTTGAGCACTAGCAAAATGCCCAAAAAATGCCACTATTATCAATGTGATAAGTACGCTTTGTTTCATATGTTTATTTGTTTAATGTTAATGTAACAGGAGGAACGTTTATGGGATAGTTATATCTTTTGAGGGTTGGGTTTACCTTTCGGGATATTTAGTTGTTTGGTTTGAAACTTATCTTTATGCAAACGCAAAGTCGGTTTTTTTGTTCAATCAAATTATTTCAATCATGCAATTTAAAACAAATAAATTGAAACTACAATTATTGTGTGTGATAAAAACCGCTTAAAACCTGATGGTTATAAGATTTGTTAAAGTGTTGATATGAACTAAAAAATTCAGTATACTTTTTTCTTTTCGGGGAATAGAAATACGAACCCGATGGAACCAAAGGCCATGATGGCAGTAATTAGTAGCGTTGTTGATAGCCCAATGCGATCGCTCAATGCGCCAACAAGCAGAACCATTATCGAGTTAACTACAAAGCTTATGGTCATATAGATGCTGTTTAGGAATGCGGGACGGCTGGTGGATTGCTCCTGAACAATGGCCATCATTACGGGTGGTGCAATAAAAAACGAGAGACCGAATAGAACCAAAAATGGTATGGTTAGATTGCTGAAGAAGTATAGTCCCAGCACTAGAATTGGGCTTACGATTGACGATAGCATGAGCGTGCCTCGGTAGCGAAGCCGATTTGATATATGACCCGAAAAGAAGCTACCCGCAGCACCTGCCAGCTGTAGCACCGACAGTGAAATACTTGATACCCAAAGCGAATTGCCCTTACCCGTAAGGTAAACAACCAGGTAAAGTGTAAGGAAAGCTTTCATGCCAGCGTTAAAAAATAGGTATCCCGAAATGCCCGTGAATAAGGGAATGTATTTTTTACGCTTTAGCCGTTTAGTTGCTGCATCTGGCGAACTCCGTTTAGGTTTCTCGGTCTTAACATGCTTTACTTTGCGTAAATTTACATACAGAATTACCGATGCAACCAATGAGATGGGTAAAACACGGTACGAACCCTCTAGTCCCCACCACGATATGGCTGCAGTGATAAGCAATGGGCCTAATGTTCGGGCAATTTCGCCTCCAAACATATAGTATCCCATTCCCTGGGCTGTTTCGCCTTTTGAAAATTTTTTGATTAGCACAGGTGATGGGACGTGGAAGAATGCTGCGCTTAGCCCAGCAACAAAAAGCAGAATGGCAAGGGTTGGGTAGTTTGGGGATAAACCTATAAAACTCATGGCAATACCAGTAATGGCAGGGGTTACAATTACCATGTACCTAACATCGGCTCGGTCGGCAATAATTCCAATTAGCGGGTTGGCTAGCGAGGGTATGCGTCTTATAACATCGAGCAAGCCTGCCAACGACAGCGATATGCCTAGTTTTTCAATTAGCAGGGGGAGCATGGGGGCTAAAAATGAGGAGTACACATCGTGAAGGAAATGCCCTGCTGAAATTGAAATAACCCTAGACTTGAATTTTTTTTCGCTGTTCATCGTATCTTCTTTTCAAAGGGCAAAAGTACAATAAATACTTGTTTTTAGTTTGATTGAGGTTTGTTCGTCTGTAAATGATTTTGTTGTTATGCTTCGACTTCGCACAGCATGATAGCGTAAGCCAAGGTTTTTGTTTACGGATAAAAAAATAGCAGGTGCTGTACAGCACCTGCTATTGATTGTGGCATGTTTTACCTAAAACATATATCCTACAGAAAGGCAGATGTTTCGGTTCGCTTTAAGCAAGTCGCTATTACCTTCCCATACATTTGCAAGACCATAATCGTAAGTTGCACTAACTACAATCTGGTTTATTTGTATACCTGGACCAAACGATATGCCAAAATCGGTTCTTTTATAACCTGGGTTATCATCGGTTTTCCAAATTTCATTACTTTCAGTTGTGGTTGTATTTCCCAAAAGCGTTGCATCAACTTTTTCCATTCCACTAACTGCGTAGCTAAAGTAGGGGCCAAATGCTACAAATGCTTTTAAACCTCCTAAGCTAAAGTTTGCCTTTGCGGTTACTGGAATGGTGAGGTAGTATAATGATAAGTTGTAATCTCCAGATGAGATTTCAGGTTCATTAATACTGATGTTAGAATTGCTGCTATATCCTTTTACTGAAAGTAATAGGCCGGTTTCAACCGACAAGTATTTAATTATTTCAAATTCGGCAACGGGACCAATCATAAAGCCAGTGTTCATTTTGTAGTCGTCACTGAGAATTGTGTTTTTAAACTTTTGGTAACTGTTTGAAAAGTTAAGACCTGCTTTCAGGCCAAAGTTTTGAGCGTTTACTCCTGCAGACAGTGTGATTAATGCGCTAACAATAAGTAGTTTAGTAATGCTTTTCATTTCGTTCTATTTAATATGTTAGTTGTAAGTATTTGGTGAAAAAAGGTTGTAAACTTTAATTTTAATATGAAACAGTACAATATACTTTCGCACACTTGTAATAAATACAAATATACTAAAAGTAAAGTTTATTTTGTAGTAAATGTGTATTTACACAAGTTACAACCAAGGTTTACCCACGGGTAGCACTACTTTTCCGGCTAAGTCGTTAATTATAATGGCTGCCATCATGTACCATGCTGCAAGTGCACAGAATATAAGTTCGTAACCGGCAACCTTGTTAAGAATGGGGTACCCAAAATGGCCCAAAACAAGAAGTATAAACCCGATTAGCAATAACCCGAAGGTAATAGCCATTGCCTTATGTACTCTAAGCGAAGCTACGAACATTATTGTGGTATAGAGGGTCCAGGCAAGCATAAAGAACCCTACATCGGTAGTACTCGATTTGTAAATATTATAATGGTTAAGCATCCAGATAATACCAAGCCCTATCCAGAAACTTCCGTATGCCGTGAATGCACTATACCCAAAATTGTTCCCCATTTTCTGCTCCTGAAACCCAGCTATAAGTTGAGCCAGTCCGCCAAAAATAAATCCCATGGCAACAACAGGACCCAAGCCCATTATTCCAATGTTATGAAATTGCAGCAAAAGCGTTGTTAGTCCGAAGCCCGCAAGTCCCACCACTGCGGGGTTACCTATTTTTTTCTCCATTTATTTTCCATTTTTTTTTAAATCGTGCGAAGTATATACAAAAACTATTATAACCGCAAATTTTGGATATTAAAGATATTATCTCATATCTTTGCGTTCTCATTGGTTTTCTTGTTTCATTATGTAATTTTTATTTGAAACAGAAATAAAAGGGAATACCGTGAAAGTCGGTAACAGTTCCCGCTGCTGTAATTCTCAATACAGCTTTAGATAGTTATCCATTGTCTTGATTTGTCGAGATGAGAAGGAGTCTAGAGTGAGATAAGTCAGAAGACCTGCCAGTGTAACATTTGATTTTGTAGCCTACGGTGAATGGGCAGCTTATCAGACGCGGTGTTATCCTGACTTCCCTCATACATCGTATGCTGCAAAATCAAACTTAATTATTGTTTAATTTAAAATGCAGTAACGATGGAAAAACAAAAAATCCACTTTCGTTTTGGGGTACTTGCCCTTTTAGTTTTATTGGCGGCTTTTAGCCGACTAATTCCCCATCCACCAAATTTCTCACCCATTGGTGCCATGGCACTGTTTGGCTCAGCCTATTTTTCGAGAAAGTCTGTTGCGCTTGCGCTACCCATTTTTGCTATGTGGCTTAGCGATATGGTAATAAACAATGTGGTGTATGCCCAGTATTTCGAGGGTTTTACATTCTTCTACCAGGGTTTTTATTGGACCTACGGAGCATTTATCGCTATAGGGGTTATAGGGTTTTACGTACTAAAAAAAGTCCGTTTTGTTAATGTTCTTTTAGCTGCGCTATTAGCCTCTGTCGCATTTTTTGTTATATCAAACTTTGGGGTTTGGGCTTCGGGTACTATGTATCCTAAAACGTTGAACGGTTTATATGCTTGTTATACCGCAGGTATCCCTTTCTTTAAAAACACCATTTCAGGTAATTTGGTTTATAGCGGCGTTCTATTTGGTGCTTTCGAACTGGTTCAGCATAAATTCCCTGCGCTAAAACTACGAACATTTTAAATAATAAAAGGAACGGCAGCGTTCGCCAAAACAATCTGCCGTTCCGAGTTGATAATAACACAATAATTAACCTTAAAAATTGCATTATGAAGCAAATGTACTTAATTTTTTATACAGTTTTAGGCTTATTTTTATCCTTTGGGAGTATTCATGCCCAAGGGTTTGAACCTAAAGAGGAAATGAAGGTTGATAGGTTGAGAAGCACCAACGTTTATAGGAGAAACGTTAAGATTGCTGATCTTTTTACCTATCCAGCCGAAATTGATATTAAAAGTAATATTTCAGAGAACAGTGAAATAAACATTTCATTTAGTTCTTCAAATGAATCCAATCTGTTTTTTGACGGATACTATTATTCCCAATACAGCGGCACGTTTTTTTACTATAACGTACCTGCCAGCGTTTATGGAACGGATACTCTTACGTTGAATATTGAGTACAATGGTATAAACACTGAAGCCCTACTTATTGTAAACTCAAATCCAATTCAGTGTAAAGACGACTTCTATACTATGGGTATTGGCGAGACTTTGGAAGAAGACCTTGCTAAGAATGATGTTCCGAAAGCATTTATCGATTACTCTACTTTTGAGATAATTGAAAGCCCAACATTGGGAGAGGTTGAAATAGTAGAGGATGGTAAAATTAAATATACAAATAACTCATCTACACCTAATTATTCAAAAGATAAGTTTGCATACCGTATTGCCGATACCGATGCCAACTACGATACAGCAACCGTATCTATCGATATACATAAAAGCTCTTATGCTACCAAAGTTTTTGAGTTTTTACCCGCTCCCGGACAATTTGTAAATACATCTTGGGCTAATGCAGAAGCGGGTAAGAATGTACTTGGCAATACATCAAAAGGAGTATCGCTTGGTGGTTTTGGGGGGTATATTGTTGTTGGTTTCGAGCAGCCCATTGTAAACAGATCCGATAACCCTTATGGTGTTGATTTTACCGTGGTTGGAAATGCTTTTAGTGGCTGGGGTGAGCCCGCAGCCGTAATGGTAATGAAGGATGAAAATGGCAATGGTTTACCCGATGACACTTGGTATGAGTTGGCTGGATCTGAGTATCATTTTAGCTCGTCGATTAAAGAACTAACCATGACCTATTATAACCCAAAATACGACGAAAGGTACACTATTCCTTATTCTACCGACAAGGGCTTTAACGGCGCTATGCGAACCAACTCTTTTCATAAACAATCTTACTACCCAGATCCCATTGATTTTGGTATAAGTCCCGATTCTGTATCTTATACCGGAACTTTAACCAAATTTTTATTGGATAAAAGTAAGCCGAATTACATTACCTCTAGGAGGTTACCTCTTTTTGGATACGCAGATGTGCATGCAAAAAATCCGACACCAACAAAACCTCGTAATCCCTATTTTGAAGATGAGAATGGAAAAGTTGCCGATGGATTTGATTTATCGTGGGCGGTTGACGCTAATGGTAATCATATAGAGCTAGATGAGGTTCATTTTGTGAAAATATATAGCACGGTGCAAGAGGATGGAGGATGGTTAGGAGAGGTGTCGCCCGAAATATTTTCGGTGGCAATTACTACGCCCGACCCTAATTATATTTCTCAAGATTATGAAGCCAACGCCATTGGTGTACCACAGCTGCAAGTGTTAAAAGGAGAAACATTACAGTACGAAGGGGTGCTGTTTAAAAATGGAATTCCTCAAAGTGTTACACCTGCATGGAGTTCTACAAATACCGATGTGGCAACTGTAAATAATAATGGGTTGTTTACAGCAATTGAAAATGGCGATACCTACCTTCGATTTACTGGTAAAGAGGGAGTAGCACTCGATTCTGTTCTTATATCGGTTGTTGAACTTACTGATGTTGTTATAAGCGCCGAAACCACTAACGATACGCTTAAAATAATAAAAGGAGAAACAAGCTATATACATGCCGAAGCAATTGATAACAGAACAGAGCCTAGTAATCGCTTTGTTTACGAAACCTACCGTTGGACCTCTAGCGACCAAGCGGTTGGAACAATTAGCAATGGGTTGTTTCTGGCTAAAAATACAGGTATTACTACCGTTGTTGCTCAATCAACCTATAACACGGCTTTGTCGGACACCATAATTGTTGAGGTAAACGATGCGCCAGCTTTAAAGTTGAAAAATGATGTTGTAAAAATTGCTTACAATGAGCGGCAGGGTACTTGGAATATAGCTGACCTGTTTGAAAATGACAATAAAGCTACCATGTATTTTAAAGAGGTAGCCGATAATAGTTTTATAACAGGAGCTATTAAAGACCTTAAAACTGTAGAATATACAGTGCAGCCAAATGTTTTTGGTTTAAAAGAAGTGTCTTTTGATGTCGAACTTTATAGTAACATTCAGTCTATTACAGTAGTTTTTGATATAGAAGACCCTGTTTGCGATAAGAATGTACTATTTGTAAATGGTGGTCAGTTTATGGATCTTAACCATCCTACGCAGTTAAAGTCTTATCTGCCAGCAACAAACACAACCGAAACTATTGACGATTATATTGCAGGAGCAACTTCGGTTCAGGATATGGTGGTAGATGGCAATTTTGCTTTTGTTTCGGCAGATTATTACGTAACACGATACAATATTGCAAAGGGCATAGCTACCGACTCAATTTACACGCAAGATTTAAGTAGTGCCGAAAGTGATGGCAATGGTGCCGAGGGTGCAGGGGTGAATAATAAAATGGCTCTGTACAAAAATATGCTATTGGTTAGTCGCCAGTTTAGTTCCGCTGCCCCCGAGGATGGATATAACGTTCGGGTATACAATAAGGGTGATTTATCGCTTATTAAAAAGATTCCTGTTTCCGATCAGGCAACAGATGTAGTTGTTGTTAGCGATACAGCATACGTTATGCTAAATGGAGGCTTTGCTGGCACTACCAGTTCACTAGCTGTAATCGACCTAAAAACACTTACCCTAAATCGTGAAATAATGCTAGGTGCCGATGGAACTGCAGGCCTAGGTGTAATGCAAATGCAGGTAAAAGGACAGGATATTTATTTTGTGCGTCTTCCTGACTTTCAGAACCGATTTAATTCTGGCGTTTTGGTTTTTAATACATTAACTGGCGCCATTACTGAGCATGAGTATGATGCAAATACCAGCTACGACTCATCGCCATTGAGTATTGAACCCATGACGGGTGATACCCTATTTGTTAAAAAAGATTTGGGTTACGTTGCATTTAACACAGCTACTGCAACCTTTGGAGCGGACATTCATTTTCCAATACCAGCACGTATGGGGCAAACTAGCGAGTATGGTGCAAAAGGATCTGTTTACGACCCCGAGACCAAAAAATATTATGTTGCTTATAACTATTGGCACGGCGTAAATGGTGCAGGTCAAATTTACGATAGCAATCTCGATAGCATTGGCTACTTCGAGGGTGTTGGCCCATCGCCCGAGCTAATGAAGGTTTGCAATGTTTATTCGCAAAATGCTACCCCTGTTGAAAGTAACCCTGTGGAGTTAGCCTTTAAAGATGTTTTAAGTTTTGATGTTACGCTTCCTGCTGACATCTTTACCGATTCCGAAGATGGAATTGTCGATTTCTATATGTACAACCCCACTCTATTGCCAGAAGGGTTTACTTACGACGATGAAACGCGCCGATTTACTGGTAAGATAGATGGCCCAATTAACGGTAAAGAAACGTTTAGTGTTGATATGCAGGGAATTGATAGGTTTGGCGATTTCGCATTAACAACCATAAAAGTTGTCTTTTTCTCTGATAATCCACCCGTAATAGCCAATCCAATTTCCGATGTGGTTGTTGATGAGGATGCCGATGATACGATTATTTCATTAGAAAACTTGGCTGATGATGAGGATGGTGATCCCATTACCTATTTAATTTCCAAGAATACGAACAATGAAATTGTTACAGCAACAATTGTAGGCACAGAATTAACACTCAATTATATTGCCAACGCGCACGGTGTAGCTGAAATTGAAATTGAAGTTCAAGCTGATGGAAAATCGGTTTACGACTCATTTACTGTTACCATAAATAGTGTTGACGATGCACCCATAGTGGCAAATCCAATTTCAAATATTTCTGTTCTCGAAAATGCTGAACCTTCAACCATTTCTTTAGCAAAAGTATTTACCGATATAGATAGCGACGATGCAGCTATTACCAAAACGGTAAAAAGTAATTCTAATACAGGCTTAGTGACGGCAAGTATTTTAGGAGACGAACTTACGCTAACCTATACTGCTAATGCAAGCGGAGAGGCAGTAATAGAAATTGAAGCCAACTCCAATGGTAAAACGGTAACCAATGCGTTTTCTGTAATTGTTGATAAGGATGGGGCTCTGATAGTAGCCAATCCAATAGCCGATGTAATGGTTAAGGAGAATGCAGCACCTTCAACTATTTCTTTAATAAATATATTTAGTAAGCCTGATGATAAAGCCATTACCAAAACGGTAAAAAGCAATTCGAATGCCGATTTAGTAAATGCAAGTATCTTGGGCAATGAGCTAACGCTAATCTATACTGCCAATACAAGCGGAGAGGCTGAAATTGTAGTTGAAGCCAACTCAAATGGCAAAACCGTAACCGATGCGTTTACCGTAACCGTTTTAGAGGATCAGGTTCCAGTGGTTGCCAATCCTTTAACCAATTTAGAGGTTAGGGAGAATGCCGAGCCTTCAACTATTTCTTTGGTAGATGTATTTACTGATGCTGATGATGACGACACAGCCATAACCAAAACGGTAAAAAGCAATTCAAATGCCGATTTAGTAAATGCAAGTATCTTGGGCAATGAGCTAACGCTAATCTATACTGCCAATACAAGCGGAGAGGCTGAAATTGTAGTTGAAGCCAACTCAAATGGCAAAACCGTAACCGATACGTTTACTGTAACCGTTTTAGAGGATCAGGTTCCAGTGGTTGCCAATCCTTTAACTAATATAGAGGTTAGAGAGAGTGCCGAGCCTTCAACTATTTCTTTGGTAGGTGTATTTACCGACGCTGATGATGACGACACAGCCATAACCAAAACGGTAAAAAGCAATTCGAATGCCGATTTAGTAAATGCAAGTATTTTGGGCAATGAGCTAACGCTTACTTATACTGCCAAAGCAAATGGTGTTGCTGAAATTGTAGTTGAAGCCACCTCGAACGGCAAAACCGTAACCAATGCGTTTACCGTAACCGTTTTGCACGATCAAGCACCAGTAGTAGCCAATCCTATAGCCGATTTAGAGGTTCGGGAGAATGCAGCATCTTCAACCATTTCTTTAGCAAAAGTATTTACCGATGCTGATGATGACGATACAGCCATTACCACAACGGTAAAAAGCAATTCGAATGCCGATTTAGTGAATGCAAGTATTTTAGGTGATGAACTAACGCTAACCTATACCGCTAATGCAAGTGGAGAGGCAGTTATAGTAATAGAAGCCAACTCAAATGGTAAAACGGTAACCAATGCGTTTACAGTAACCGTTACGCCTGCTTCTGGCGCCGAAATATTGTCTGCCACAAATGCTGTTTTATATCCAAATCCATCCAACGGGGTGTTTAGAGTTAAAACTAGTTCGGTCGAAAACATTGTAATCAGCATTTTCAATGTAAACGGAGTTTTGATTTATAGAAACGAGCACTATTGCAACGATGGGATTATTGATATAAGTAATCAGCCAAAGGGTATTTACTTTGTTAAAGTGAACTCGGCTCAATTAAACTTTACCAAATCAATAATAGTTAAATAGTTCATAGAAACGGGGGGGGTAACTCCTCTCCGTTTTTTTTATTTTAAGTTTAGATTATGAAGATTAGAATTATTGCAACGGTTTTTGTATTTCTTTTAGTAAATGCCTTGCAAGCACAGTTTATCTCTGAAGTGCTTGAATTTACCCCAGCACCAGGCCAGTTTATAAATAAAGGGCCATGGGGTATGCCCGATAATCACAACCCCGATGTATCTATTGTTGGTCGCCTTGATGGGGCCATGAGCTTAGGAGCATTTGGGGGGTATGTTGTTTTTAAGTTTGCTGAACCGGTTAAAAATCATCCCGATAATCCGTATGGAGTAGATTTCGTTATCTATGGCAATCCTTTAAAAAATATTAGCACGCCAGAGGTGTCTAACAGGGTAACTTGGTCCGAGCCTGGAATTGTGTATGTTATGAAAGATGAGAATGGTAATGGGCTACCTGACGATACTTGGTACGAGCTGGCAGGAAGCGACTACTTTTTTTCGTCTACCATCAAAAATTACGAGGTAACTTACACCAATCCCAGTCAAGATGTGGCTGCCGATGTGCCATGGACGGATAATTGCGGAAATACCGGTTTTGTATTTGCAAACAACTTTCATAAACAGCCATACTACCCTTCAAACGCTAATTTCCCACACATCAACGAGCAATCTTATATGCTTAAAGGAACTAAAATACAGGATTATGTGGACCGCACAAATCCATCGTATGTAACTTCTTTTGGCCGCCCTTGGGGGTATGCTGACAATACCCTGCGAGCGCGTTACAACGGTTTACCCGATAATCCATATACGAGAGGAATGGATATTGAAGAGGAAGGTTCGGGGGGAGATGCTTTTGATATTAGCTGGGCGGTTGACGCCAATGGTAATTATATTGATCTGGATGAAGTGGATTTTATTAAAGTGCAAAACGGAGTATTAGCCGATGGGGGATGGCTGGGTGAAATATCTACCGAAATAACTGGAGCCTTTGTAGTAATGCCCAATGACACTGTGACAGGTGAACTCGATATGATTGTTATTAAAGATCTTCCTGGTGAAATTGTTGGGAATTCCTTTCAACTTGAAGTTTTTGCTTATCATAAAGGGAGGTGGGATAAGGATAGAGCCATTAGCTGGACCTCTAGCCTAGGTGATGCTAATGTAAACAGTAGCAATCAGCTTGTTTTTACCTCTTCGGGCGAAGTTATGCTAACTGCATCGTTGACAGATAGACCCGAGATTACAGAAACTGTTAAAACGGTACTTGTTTACGAGGATAATCCGTCTTCGATTGATCTTGATCAAAGTCACAATATTATGTTATATCCTAATCCCGCAGCCAGCCATATTTTTATTAGTGGTGCAGAGTATGCAAGTGTCGAAATTTATAGCGTTACGGGGAACAGGGTATTGATAAAGCAGGCCTATTCCGATAATCAACCGTTGGCAATTGCCCATTTAAGTAAAGGGGTATATGTTGTAAAAGTTAAGGGATTAAATTTTAATAAAACCATCCGATTTGTTAAAGAATAGCGCCATAGCGAGAATTAGCTTAGTTTCTTTACTTATTTTTGTTGCCCCGCTTTGCTTCTCTCAGGGAATACAGGATTCTACCTTCCTAATCAAGAGCGTTCA
>Ga0265295_1007364_pt1 | contig 12727 bp, 14 predicted proteins | sample Munlansysbiofilm_FD_192503 | JGI IMG/M metagenome (GOLD analysis project Ga0265295, IMG submission 192503) | Leachate microbial communities from a municipal landfill in Southern Ontario, Canada - Methane capture system biofilm | ecosystem: Engineered > Solid waste > Landfill > Unclassified ... | reverse complement strand
GGCGCAGGTTCTGATGCCAACTCAGGGCGCACAAAAGCAGTTTTGTCGGAAGATGGAAAGCATTATATCCTCAATGGACAAAAAATGTGGATCACCAATGGCGGTTTCGCTGATGTACAGACTGTTTTCGCCAAGGTGGATAACGATCGCGTCCTGAGCGCATTTATTGTAGAACGCGCATGGGAAGGCGTGACGATGAATCCCGAGGAGAGAAAAATGGGCATCAAAGGTTCTTCCACACGCCAGATTTTTTATAATGACGTTAAAGTCCCTGTAGAAAATATGCTTGGCAAACGGGGCGAAGGCTTCAGAATCGCTTTAAATATTCTACATTTAGGCCGTATAAAGCTGGGCGCCACAGTTTTGGGAGGAGCCAAACGTTCTATCTTATATTCCGTGAACTATGCCAACGAACGCAAGCAATTTGGCAAAACAATTGCTAATTTTGGTGCCATCAAGCATAAATTGGCACAACAAGTCATCAAAACTTTCGCTACAGAGTCAGCCGTTTACAGGGCAAGCAAAGATATTCAGGATTATATTGAAGAATTGAAAACCAAAGGTTTAGAACATGGCAAGGCCAATATTGAAGGTGTTGCTGATTTTGCCGTTGAATGTGCCTTGCTTAAAGTTTACGGCTCGGAAGCCTTGGATTATGTGGTTGACGAAGCCGTTCAGATTTATGGTGGAATGGGCTTTTCGAGCGAAACGCCTGTTGATCGCGCCTACCGCGATTCCAGAATCAATCGTATTTTTGAAGGCACCAACGAAATCAACAGACTATTAGCCGTTGACACGCTATTAAAAAAGGGCGCGAAACCAGAGGCAGAACTCTTTGATATAGCTAAGAAAATGGCTAAAAATACCGAACAGGTCTTTGAAACTGTTGGAACGGGTTATTTTGCTAAAAAAACAACAGCAATTCGTAATTTGAAAAAAGCTGTTTTAATGCTTATCCCTCCTATTACCAGCACTTTTGGAAGAAAAATTGCCGAAGAAGGAGAAGTTTTGATGAACCTCTCAGATATGCTCATGCAGGTTTATGTAGCTGAATCCACTGCGTTACGCATTGAAAAACTTGAAAGTATTAAAAATAGTGAATTACCGCTTTACCGTGATATTCTGGATGTGTTAATGCACGAAGTGGCCAATATCATTTACAAAGCCGGTCTCGACGCTGTGCTTGGTTTTGCTCCCGAAAAGGAAGCTAATCAACTGCAACAAGCTTTGTTTAACCTGAGTAAGCTGCAAGCTGTGAATCTGAAAGAGGCGCGTCGTCGCATTGCTGAGAAATTAATTGATGACAATGTCTATAACTTCTAAATGAAGACTTTCTAAGCCTATCATTATCATAAAATTACGCTGCAAGACACTGGTTTACTGGTTTTGCAGCGTTTTTTTATAAGCTACTTATACTCCATAAACGGTTTGAGATAAAAAATAAATTCAAATACTTTGAAATTGACCTATCATATTGTACTTTTATAGGACAAATCAATAAACAAACCCAATGAGAGAAAATAGAGAAATTCAGGAGTATATTGGCTCCCTGACCAAAGAAGAAACACTGTTTTGCCTTGAAAATGACCTGATTATCAAAGACAGCTGTGTTTTAGAATCCAGAAACCCTTTTTTTGGCTATTTTATGGATTCTCCCCAAATAGAAAAGCCGCGTTATCTTTATCTTATGCTTGAAGATCCTATCACTTTTATTGAAGCCCAGCGGCTGATTCTAAAAGTGAGTAAAAGTTCAAATATTCCTATTGATGCGGTTTTGGCCCAAATTAGGATTCCGGGATATCCAGCTATGGCTGCGCTGCGCCTGCGTGATTTGCCGCAATATGGCCAGCTTAGTATTGTGCAAGAGCAATTTAGAAATGTCGGCTTACATTTCAAAAAACACAAAATAGGTGTCGAGTTTGAACACGCTGTAATCACGCTCGAAAAGTTTTTCTTTCTTGAAATGATTGAAGAAGGCTTTTATTTCGATGCCCGGCAAGCACATCACGGCTATTTTCTCATACCTGAAAATATTGAATGGGAGGCGTTTAAGAAATTAACTCAAGAGGTAAAATACGATACCAGCCTTTTATGCTTTGACGCTGCCCGTGCCAGTATATTCACAGGTAACCAGCTATATGATCTGGTGAGAATTTACAAAAACAATATTGAAATGGATTTCCTGAAAGCAGTCAGGGCACGTTATTATCAACTTTTAAAAATTTAAGCCGCCGTATTACGCCTGACAGCGCATGATTTATAGCAAATAATGGCGGCACCTAATCCTATAACTGCACCAGCCAGCACATCACTGGGATAATGAACGCCAAGCGACATCCTGGAGTAGCCAGCCAGCATGGCCCATAAAATCACAGGTAGAATGACGTACCATCTTGGATAGGCTAAAATTAAGCCAACAGAAAGTGCAAAAGCCGCAGTAGTATGGCCGGAGGGAAAGGACGGACTGCCACCGCCGGAAAGCTTTTCGAGAAAATCGTAAGCCTCAAAAGGCCGCACGCGATCGATGATATGTTTGAGAATAAAACTCAATAAGGAGGCCAATATCACCGAAAATAATACATAGACCGCTTTGATCTGCCAAAAGCTTTGTTTCTGAGCTATAGCAATAAATATCAATATAATAGGAATGCCCCATGACAGGTAAGAAACGGAATCGCTAATAAACTGAAAAAAGCCGTCTAACTGAGTTGGTCTGGTCTGATTTATTAACCTAAGCCATTCTACTTCAGTAGCATGCCAGCTATGTATCTGTTCTCCAAACGATGCTCTGAGGTGTCCAATATCTGTCATTTTTTGTTAATCTATTTATCGATTTCGTTGGTTGGCAAAAATAGCAGAATTAGTTAAAACAAGCCTAACTAAATAAAAACTGCGAACAACATTAATTTAATACTTTTTAAAAATTACTTCCGGATAGCGGATTTCATGCAAAAACAAGGCGTGAGCTGGCACAGAAAAGCCAGCAGCTCTTCTATCACGAACTTCAATAAGTTGCTTGAAGTCTTCTAAACTACGTCGCCCCTGTCCTACTTCCAGCAGCGATCCTACGATAGCACGTACCATATTGCGCAAAAAACGATCGGCAGTAATCTCGAAAACAAGCTGGTCTTCATGTTTTGTCCAAAAAGCAGATTTAATAACACAAAGATTTGTTTTTGTTTGCGAGTGTAGTTTAGAAAAGCTGGTAAAGTCGCTGTATTCCAATAAAATAGCAGCAGCTTCATTCATCAAATCCAGATCAGACTTAGTATAAACAAAATAGGACAAATCATTGCCGAATACCATTTTTTGTTGATGAATATGGTATTGATACGTTCTTTCTGTAGCATCAAAGCGGGCATGGATATCTGCGGGGACTTCCCAGATTTTGTAAACCACGATATCCTGTGGTAAAAAGCGATTGAGTTCAGCGATTAAAGTTGGTAGTTGTCCCGCATCTAGAATAGCCTCGAGATCAAAATGTGCGTAAAAATTTCGGGCATGAACGCCGGTATCTGTCCGGCCACAGCCCATTATATCAATAGAAGTATTGAGTTTCAGGCTCAGGCATTTTTCAAGCTCGGCCTGAACGCTGTGGGCATTGTTTTGCCTTTGCCAACCGTGATAATTGCTGCCGTTATAGGCTAGGTGGATAAAATAGCGTCTCAAGTTTTTTGTGGCAAATTTCGTAAAATTATTGGTTTAGAGGTGAAATCAAACCAAGGTGGATATCGCGTCAATACTTTCGTTGACGAAATTCTTGTACTTTTGTTAACTAAAGCTTCAGCTATGTATATTGATCTCCAAAATGATGACACTATTTGTGCGCTGGCAACTGCTGCCGGCATGGGTGCTGTAGCGCTTATCCGGGTGAGCGGAAAGTTAAGCCATGCCATTGCCAGCGAAATTTTTAAAGCAGCAAAACCGGATTTTTCAATAGAAAAAGTGCAGTCACACAAGCTATATTTTGGACAAATACTTGACGACGAAGGTTTTGTGGACGAGGTGTTGCTGAGCTTTTTCCGCGCGCCACATTCCTACACCGGAGAAGATGCTATTGAGATTAGCTGCCACGGCTCCGTATATATTCAGCAGCGGCTACTTAAGCTGTTGATGGCCAAAGGCGCACGACTGGCCGAGGCTGGTGAGTTTACGATGCGGGCGTTTAGAAACGGACGTTTCGATTTGGCGCAGGCCGAAGCTGTTGCGGATCTTATTGCAAGTCAGTCGAAAGCTGCACATAGCCTGGCAGTGAAGCAGATGCGTGGTGGATTTTCGGATCGTATAAAACAACTTAGGACACAACTTATTGATTTTGCTGCGCTGATTGAGTTAGAGCTGGATTTTGGCGAGGAAGATGTGGAGTTTGCAGACCGCAACCGTTTTATGGAACTTCTAACCGAGTTAAAAGCAGAGATCGGTAAGCTGATGGACAGCTTCCAGGCCGGAAACGCTATAAAAAACGGTATTCCGGTTGCAATCATTGGCAAGCCAAATGTGGGGAAAAGCACCCTGCTCAACGCCATTCTTAACGAAGAAAAAGCCATCGTAAGCGATATTCCCGGCACCACACGCGACACTATCGAAGACACGATAATCATTGAAGGCCATGCGTTTAGATTTATCGACACAGCCGGCCTGCGTGAGTCGGATGACGTGATAGAGAATTTGGGAATTGAACGCACCTACAGCAAAATCAAGGGCGCAAGCGTGATCTTATACGTTTGTGATTTGATGAGTTGGGATAATAGCTCAGCCGAGGAAATGTTGCATGAGTTTCGGGATTTCATCAAGGACGAGAACAAACATTTTATACTGATAGGCAACAAAGCCGATCTGATTTCTGAAACACCTTCGCACTTCCCTGAAATGGTTGAGTTGGAAACGGTTTTTATCTCGGCCAAGCGCAAAGAAAACATCAACCTCATCACCCACAGCCTGCTCAAAGTTGCCCGCGCAATGACATTTAATCAAGACACCATCGTGAGCAACGCCCGCCATTATAATGCCTTGCAAAAAGCTTTTGCAGCATTGGAAGCCGTTGAGCAAGGCTTCGCACAAAACCTGCCTACCGATTTGGCTACCATAGATATCCGAGCAGCTTTGTATCATTTAGGTACCATCACAGGACAGATTTCTAACGACGAGATTTTGGGATCGATTTTTAGTAAGTTTTGTATCGGGAAGTGAGGGTGGTCTACAGGATGAATCATGGTGTTCTGAAATAGAACTAACATGAAAAGCATATTGTTTAATTCAATTAACACTTTTGCTTAGTACATGCTATTGGTAGATAGTCTTAACATGGCCTCTTACAAAATCACGCTGTCTCAATAGTATTTTTTTGCAAGTCATTCCCCAAGCGGGTCATATTTAAGGTTGGTAAATTTATTGGCTCAAAACCTGATAAATTTGTCAGGGTGGAAACATAAGCCCTAATATAGGGGAACAAAAGTGCTGGTGCATTAATATAAAAATACTTGTTTAAGTTATCTATATCTTCTTTACTGTCAAATAAATAACTCCCAACTGCATCAATTTCTATTTTCAAAGATTTATTTTCATCTTCAATTTTTACACCAAGATGTAATTGAAATATAGACTCTTTCCTTTTGATAATCCCTTTGGGTAAAAAGCTAAGTGTGATTTTTTTTGATGATTCCTTCTCATCTCGCTCAATTAGCGTGCGAACAATAGTGAATCCCTTAAATTGAAATATCGAACTTTCCATAATTAAGCAGCTAAAACATAATAATTAACTACTGAAAAATCAATCCTTTGACTAAAACCTTCTATTATTAACTCAGTATCAAAAACCGGATTCTCAAATACAACTGACTTGTATCCAAACAAATAATCCGGATTCTTTATTTCTGTCAAAGAATCTTCTGAAATAAAAACGATATTCTCCTGCGGAAATAAACGTTCAAACTCATCTTCTAAATATGCTTCCGCGTTCATATATTCTTCATTATTATTGAAAACGACTAATGGGATAATTTCAACAATATGAGAGAAGGTGTTCTTGCGGTGCTCATATCTAATTTGCACATTTTCAAACCTATAAGATATTTCTGTGAGCTCTTTTACTAAAAACTCTTTTGATTTCATACGTGAAAGTTTTTAATTAAAAATGTTCTGATTTCCTTAGCTTTTTCAAAGGCTTTTACTCCTTTTTCCATACTAATTTCTATATTTTCGTAATCTGATTCAAGCCTAAATTGCTTTAAATCTTTAAATGTTCGCTTAAATATTCTGCTTTCTTCAGCACCAGCAAATTTAATTAATTCTTGTGAAATAAAATTTAATACATATTGATGCGTTCCTTGTCCCAAAACAGAAACATTAATGGCTTGCGCCTCATAATCAACATCAAAAAAGTAATTAATAGTATGTTTCGCCAATTGAAAACAGCTATAATAAGAGCAATGCACGCTTGGTGCATAGTAATTGTCTTTAATTAGACGCTCCGCTGCATCAATCTTAAAAAAAGTCATTTTGAAGAGTACACATTCATTTCCTTTTGAATTATATCTTCAGTTCTTCCCTTACCTATTCTTATTCAACTCTCCCGGCGCTTCTCCAAAGAGTTCTCTGTATGAACGATAGAAGTATGTACGGTTGTTAAACCCGCTCATAAAAACAATGTCGCTGATATTGTATTTGTCTTCAATAATCATTTCGCGGGCTTTATTGAGGCGGAAATGTTTAACCCCCACCAACTCAAATTTCCCGTACTTTTGTTTCCATCTTTATCTCATTTACACGAAATCAACACTATGGAGCAAAAGCATATCTTGCTGGGACATGGCAGCGGCGGAAAACTTACTCACGATTTAATCGAAAAGATATTTTTAAAACATTTTGGTAATGCAAAGCTCGACAAGCTGGGCGATTCGGCGGTTTTTGAAATTTCCGGTAAGCGGCTGGCTTTTACCACTGATTCTTTTGTGGTCGATCCGCTTTTTTTTCCGGGAGCAAATATTGGCAAACTGGCTGTTGCTGGCACGGTAAACGATCTGGCCGTGGCCGGTGCTGTTCCGAAATACCTCAGTGCTGCATTTATCCTGGAAGAAGGACTTAGTATAGAAACACTGGAAAAAGTTGTGATGGCCATGGCGGGAGAAGCAAAAAACGCTGACATACAAATTGTTACCGGTGACACCAAAGTGGTGGAGCGCGGCAAATGCGACAAAATATTTATCAATACTGCCGGAGTGGGATTTGTTGAGGAGGCTTTTATCAATTTAGACAGCGCCAGCATAAAAGTTGGTGACAAAATCATTATCAACGGAAGCATTGGCGACCACGGCATGGCGGTGATGGCTGCCCGCAACCAGCTTAAGATCCAGTCACCGGTGCAGTCGGATTGCGCCAGCCTCAACGGACTTATTCAGTCGCTGAAACCCTTTGCCGAACACATCCACTTTATGCGCGATGCAACCCGCGGCGGACTAGCAACTGTAGCTTCTGAGATATGTGCGGGAAAAACTTTTGGCGTGGAGCTTTTTGAAGAAAAAATACCCGTGAATTCTGCTGTAAGAGGGATGTGTGAGTTACTTGGTTTCGACCCGCTTTATGTGGCCAACGAAGGAAAATTGGTGTTGGTGGTTGGTAGCAATCAAGCTGATGCAATTTTGGAAAAAATTAAACAACATCAGTTTGGAAAACAGGCTGCCAATATCGGCGAAATCGTCACTGAAAAAGCCGGGCGCTGTATGCTACAAACCAGCATTGGCGGCCACCGTGTGGTGGATATGCTTGCGGGTGAGCAGTTGCCACGTATTTGCTAAAACGGCTACAAAAACTTGCTAAGATTGGCTATCAATTGATTCTTACTCAGCAAACCCGATTCACGCCAAACAATTTCTCCTTTTTTGAATAAGGCAAGTGTAGGTACGGCACTGATATGATAGCGCGTGGAAACCAGTCTATTGGCGTCAACATCTATTTTAATCACGCGTAGCTTATTTTTGAGTGCTGCTGCAACTTCTTGGATTATAGGTGCCTGTACTTTGCAAGGCTGACACCATTCCGCATGGAAATCAACCAAGACAGGCAGTTCTCCGTTTATAATACTATTGAAATTACCTTTCATGCTGTTTCTGTTTAACTTAGTTAGTAACAAACAGAGTACCAGTGGTGAAAAACTGAAATTTTGTCAGAAGCCATATTCATGATAAAACTTTAAAAGCTCCTGCGATATTTCTTTAAAAACCAGGTGATGGTTGGCGCATCCATTGCGCGAGCAAATATGCAACTTGCCACCGGCTTTAATCACCAGAGAAATCAGCGGAGCTTCGCAAACTTCGCAGTTTTCGTTGATGCTCAGCTCTTTGTTGCAATGTGGGCAAAACATCGAAACAATTTCGCCTTCAGCAATTTCCACATCATTGGTTTTGGAGCAATTGCCAAAAATGCAACAAAGCCTCAATACACCGCGGTCGTGCTCCGTTTCAATATTAATTTTTACCGAAGGTTTTTTGCAAATTGGATGACTTTCATCCATCAGTGATCCATCGCAAAGCGGGCATTTTACTGAGAGTGATATTTCTTTTTCCATGAGTTTGAGGTTTTAGGTTAAACTGTTGATTCACACTATAAAAGTACAACAATCAGAAGCGAAAATCAAGTAGATTAGTTCTGTTCTGCTCACTCCTATTATAATTTGGTAGCCTGACAGCCTTTTAAAAATAGATTGTTTATCAGCTTTTTGGATTTTAAACCAGTGGCGGCATGAAATTCCTTATTTTTGTCATTCAAACAATATCTTATGCACGAACTTTCCATTGCCATGCAGATCGTGGAGATAGTAGAAGAAGAAGCGAAAAAGTATAATTCAGCGCAGGTTTCAGCGGTTCACCTTGAAATTGGTACGCTTTCCGGTGTTGATCCGGATGCTTTGAAATTTGCTATGGAAGAGGCTGTGCGTGATAGTATTGCGGCCAATGCCGAATTGTTTTACCACTTTATAGAGGCTGTTGCTGTGTGTGAGGAGTGTTGTCACGAATTTAAAATGGATGATTATTTTAAAGTTTGTCCTTACTGTAACAGCATAAATATCAGTCTTTTGAAAGGCAAAGAATTAAAAATTAAGTCAATAGATATTCAAACCGATTAAGCTAAAAATAGGAGATTTTATTATGTGCGGAACATGCGGATGTGGCGAAGACGATCATATTACCTACAGGAAACCAGGCGAATACAAATTATTTCACAACCATGAACATACGCATGGCGGGTCAACTCATTCACATGCCCACGACCACAGCCACGAAGATCATGGTCATCAGCACGGTCACGATCATTCACACGAAAGTGAGCAGGGTCATACCCACAGTATTTCGCTGGAGCGCAATATTTTATCCAAAAATGAGCTGATTGCTGAGCGTAATCGCGGTTATTTTGAGGGTATGAAAATCGTTGCACTCAACCTCGTAAGTTCTCCCGGATCGGGCAAAACCAGTATTTTAGAACGGAGCATCACCGAGCTTGGCGAAAAACTTAACTGCGCTGTGATTGAAGGTGACCAACAAACCTTAAACGATGCCGAGCGTATTCAAAAAGCCGGAGCGCCCGTCATCCAGATCAATACTGGAAATGGTTGCCATCTCGATGCTTTGATGGTCAATAAAGCCATGAAAGCACTTGATTTAAAACAAAATAGCATCTTGTTTATCGAAAATGTGGGTAACCTGGTTTGCCCCAGTTTGTTTGATCTTGGCGAAACAAAAAGAGTCGTCATTATCAGTGTTACTGAGGGCGATGATAAGCCGGCTAAATACCCGACTATGTTTGAAACTTCGCATCTTTGCCTGATCAACAAAACGGATTTGCTGCCTTATGTTGATTTTGACATGGAAAAAGTAAAGGAAACCGCCCTGAAAGTAAATCCACGCCTCGAATTTATTGCTCTTAGCGCCAAAACCGGCGAAGGTATGAGCGATTGGTATGCCTGGATGCAAAAACTATAGATTTTAATGAGAAAAGGCCAAATAGTGAATTGGCAAATTTTCTCACTTATCAAGTTTTCTGGCACGCATAGTTGCGCTGAAACAGTTTTTATGTGCTAATAAATCAAATAATTCATTGATAATGTTTCACAATGTTAATTTATTCACAAAAAAACTTGCGAATCATTGGCTATGGTAGTAGTTTTGCTGTTCAGTAATTAAAAATTATTCTGAATAGTCCATTTTAAGCCAACAATGAAACATCTACCGCACAAAACCATCGAACGCCTGAGTCAGTATCGCCGCGCGCTTTTAATTTGTCACGAAAAGGGCAAAGAGCATATTTATTCACATGAAATAGCTAATATACAGCATATTACTGCGGTTCAGGTGCGTCGCGATCTGATGCTGATTGGTTATACCGGCACACTTCGCAAAGGCTATAATGTAAAGGAATTGATAGATCTTATTGGTAGTATCATTGATAGCGACGAAGGAATACACGTGGCTATTATTGGTATGGGCAACCTGGGACGTGCGCTGATAAATTATTTTGACGGAAAACGTTCTAAACTGAATATTGTGGCAGGTTTTGATACCAATCCTGATAAAATCGGTAACACCATGTCAGGCGTTCCATGCTATGCCAACGAAGACTTGGAAAGAATAATCCGTGAAGAAGAAATCAAAATAGGCATACTTACCGTGCCCGCTGACCATGCGATAAAATCTGCGGAACTCCTTGTTAATGCCGGAGTCAAAGGCATTTTGAACTATACACCAAAACCTATCAACGTGCCAAACGACGTGTATCTGGAGGAGTATGATATGATTACTACCCTCGAAAAAGTAGCATTTTTCGTTAAGCTACAAGAGATGGAAAAATAAGGAGTTTGTTTTGAGAGTCAGGGCGCGACCAATAAGGCATCGTTCAGATAGTCGCTCCCTAACTGGGTTCAGAAAAATCACACACTATTTCTAAACTATCGTAACCTTCGTTCCGCCATTCTCAGTAGCAAGAAACTTTGATTCCGTAATGACGGTTTCTTTGCCGCTACGCTCAACAAAGTTGATGGCTGCACGCACTTTTGGTGCCATACTGCCTTCGCCAAACTGGCCTTCGTTCAAATATTTTTTAGCTTCGGCAATGGTCATTTTATCTAACGATTTTTCCTGAGGAGTGTTATAGTTAAGGCAAACTTTTGGTACATCAGTCAATATAAACAGCTTATCTGCACGCACTTGCGAAGCCAATAAGGAGCTCGCCAAATCTTTGTCGATAACCGCATCAATGCCTTGAAGTTTATTGCTGTCCACATAAAAACAAGGGATTCCGCCGCCGCCAACAGCAATGACAATATGTCCTTCGCGGGCAATTTTTTCGATGGTTTGGCGGTTAAAAATCACCAAAGGTGTAGGCGAGGCAACCACTTTGCGCCAGCCACGACCTCGGGCATCTTCCTGAAATACCGTCTTGTTATCCGCGCTAAGCTTATCGGCTTCCACTTTGGTGTAGAAAGGGCCAATGGGTTTGGTTGGTGACTGAAAAGCCGGATCGTCTTTATTGACCAAAACCTGTGTGATGATTGAAATAATATCTCGGTCTAAATCTTTAGCCATCAGCACATTTCGTAATTGTTGCTCAATTACATAAGCGATAAAACCTTGCGAATAGGCTACGCTGATATCCAGAGGCATGTCTGGGAGTCCGTAAAGCTTGTTACCGGCCGTGTTTGCCAGTAAAATATTTCCCACTTGGGGACCGTTGCCGTGCGTAACTACAATATTGTAATTCAGATCTATCAACTTGGTCAGATCCTCGCATGCTTTATAAGCATTGGCTTCTTGCTCATCTATTGTACCTTTTTGGTCACCTCGCAGTAAAGCGTTTCCGCCAAAAGCTACTACAGCTAGTTTTTTCATTATTTGTGTCCTTTTTATGAAAGTTCACAAAAATAACTAAATAATCAACGTAATTGGTAGTGTTTTGTTATTATTTTCACAATCAAAAACAGGACGCGCTGCACAAATTAATCCATTAGTGTAGCAACGACGCTTCCACTTTTTGGCAGCAATTTTGAAAATAAAACTTGAAGGTAAACCAACTTGCGCTATGGCTTGATATAATTCAAAAAACGTAAAATTTACCATCCTCAATAAAAATGTAGCCAAGCTTAAATCCAGGCTTTAAAATAGCTCTGCTTCCTTTATTATCCTTGAACAATATGCAGTAAGTGATTGTTTTAGCCTTACACTTAAAATCTTCACTTATGAAAAAATCAACTTACTTTTTGCTTTCTTTTACTTTAATCTTCCTATTTTCGCTCTCAGCTCAAGCGCAAAATATGAAAGGCAAAAAGGTGAATCATGAATTTCCAGAGCTGCCTTATGCCTATGATGCACTAGAAAAAGCCATCGACAGTGAAACCATGAACATCCATTATAACAAGCATTTTCGTGGTTATTATGATAAATTCCTTAAAGCCATAGAAGGATCAGCACTTGAAATGCTGACGATGGAAGAAATTTTCGCCAACGTAAGCAGGTCTAATGCTGCGGTGCGCAACAATGCCGGTGGATTTTACAACCATGCCATGTTTTGGACGATTATGTCGCCCGATGGTGGCGGGAAACCCGGTCCTAAACTTGAAGCAGCTATCGACAAAGCCTTTGGCTCTTTCGATAAATTTAAAGCCGAGTTTGAAGCAGCTGCAGGAAGTCAGTTTGGTAGCGGTTGGGCCTGGTTATCAAAAGATGAGCAGGGAAATCTGTTT
>Ga0265295_1007363_pt1 | contig 12728 bp, 11 predicted proteins | sample Munlansysbiofilm_FD_192503 | JGI IMG/M metagenome (GOLD analysis project Ga0265295, IMG submission 192503) | Leachate microbial communities from a municipal landfill in Southern Ontario, Canada - Methane capture system biofilm | ecosystem: Engineered > Solid waste > Landfill > Unclassified ... | reverse complement strand
GGTGCGCTGCTGCTCTTCAAGCACGGCGAGCTGCTGTTTGGTCGAGCATAGGGATATCCAGGCGCCGACGACTTCGCCGCTTAAGGTCAGGGCCGCCGTACGCAGGTCGTCGCGGCTGGCCATGACGAAAAGCATATCGGCCTGCCGCAGCGCCCTGACCCGGCCCCAGAGGTCGAGTTCATAGCTGGCGGCCAGTCCCAGGCCATAGGCGTCGTTTTCGACCTGATTTTGGGAGTGGAGTTTGCTCCAGGACCGCGCCGCCTCGGCGCTGGCGTCCAGGGTCGGCCACAGGGCGCTGCCGGTTTTTCGCGCTGAGGCTTCGGCCTGTTCGAGCCGGGCCAGAGCCGTGCGAATGTCCGGGGCGGAGCGCAGCGCTTCATCCATCAGCCTGTTGAGGTCTTCGCTGTGCAGTGCGCGCCACCACTCTTCGTCCGCCATATGTTCCCCGGCTTGCAGACGGTACGCCTGCGGCGGCTGTTGCACGGACGGAGGTACGGGGGCGAAGGCGTGGCATCCGCTCAGAATGAGAACAAGAAAAACGAGTAGCCTCATGCGATGCGCTCCGGAAGGAGGAGAAGGAAGCAGGTTGCGCGTGGCGTGACCATGCGTGCAATCTGAATCTGAAAGGTGAATGGGAGAGGGCCGCTCTTTTCAGTTGAGTTGAAGGTCGCGGGCGGGTTTCAGGCCGATAGCGATGTCGAGAATTTCTTGTCGACGACGAGGATGTGGTTGGTCAGCCAGCCGCTCAGAAAATGGTACATGTCCCAGGCCAGTCCTTCCGAGGCCAGGATGATATCCAGATCAAAGAGCTGGAGCTGGTCGACGAAGGCCAGATGCTCATCCCGGTGCTCCGCCAGATCGGCGTAGCCTGCGGCATCCATGATCGTCTCCTCGGTCCGGAAGTGGTACTGGGCGTATTCCTTGAGTTGGCCCAGGATTTCTTGCAGGTCGCCCATGGAGGACCGACCTATGCCGTCCGCCAGGGTGTTGATGATTTCGACCAGCCGCCGGTGCTGGGTGTCGACTTCGGGGATGTTCGTTTCAAAAGACTGATCCCAAACGATTTTTTTGTTCATTCCTTACGGCTCCTGGGCTTGGCGGTGCAGAGTATTACATATCATTAACCCAGAGCGCCCTGCGGGAAAAGGGGCAATTCTCGTTTAATCCCGGATTTGGCGGGCAAAGGCGCGGTTTGGGCTCAGGCGGATTCGGTAGCCTTGCGGGGTGGATAGGTGAGGATGGATTCAGGGTCGGCCAGGGCGCGCAGGGCGGCCAGGGCCAGGGCGGACATTTCGTCCTCTCCCGCGTGGACCATGACCGGCCCCAGAAATTGCACGCGTTCGGCGATGCTGCCTGCCAGCTCCCGGTCATGCACGAGCCCGCCGGTCAGGATCACGGCATCGACCTGCCCGCGCAGTACCGCTCCCATGGCCCCGATCTCCTTGGCCACCTGATAGGCCATGGCCTGCCGCACTTCTCGGGCGAATGCGTCGCCCTTGCGGATGCGTTCCTCGATTTCCATGCCGCTCGCAGTGCCGAGGTAGGCCAGGAAACCGCCCTGGCCCGTGATCCTGCGCCGGATGTCCCGTTCGGTCGCGCCGGGGGCGAAGCACCAGTTTACGACCTCTCCGGCGGGCAGGCCGCCGCTGCGTTCGGGCGAGAAGGGACCGTCCCCGTCGAGGGCGTTGTTGGCGTCCACCACCCGGCCCAGTTCGTGCGCGCCCACGGACACACCCCCGCCCAGGTGGGCGATGATGAGGCGAAGCTCTTCGTAGGGCCGCCCCAGCCCTTCCGCCACGCGCCTGGCCACGGCCTTGTGGTTCAGGGCGTGGAAGATGCTGCGCCGTGTTATGGAGGGGTGCCCGGAGTAGCGGGCCAGGGGCCCAAGTTCGTCCACGACTACGGGGTCGGCGATGAGCGAGGGGATGCCTGCGCTTGTCGCCAAGTCGTAGGCCAGGATGGCGCCGAGGTTGGAGGCGTGGGTTCCGAACGCGCAGGAGCGCAGATCGAATAGCATCTGCGGGCCGACGGCGTACACGCCACCGGGGATAGGGCGCATGAGTCCGCCCCGGCCGATGACGGCTCCAAGCTTTGAAACACTCTGTTCGTGCCGGATCATGGCCTGGGTGATCATTTCCTGCCGGAATTCCTCCTGGTCCATGACATGTTCAAAGCGCGCGAGATCGGCTGCGTCGTGGCGGATGGTTTCCACGAAGAGCTCCTGCCGGTCGTCAAAGACCGCGATCTTGGTGGAGGTCGAGCCCGGGTTTATGGCGAGAATCTTCATGCATGGCTCCCGCTTGCGGCCATGAGGATGCCCAGGGCCACGGCGTTGATCTTGGTCTGGTGGGAGTCGGCCCGCGAATTGAGCAGCACCGGGGCCTTGGTGCCCATGACCACCCCGGCCGAACGGGCCTGGGCGAAATACATGAGGCTCTTGTAAAAGATGTTGCCCGCCGCCAGGTCCGGGGCCAGCAGGATGTCCGCCCTGCCTGCCAACGGGTCGCGCATGCCTTTGTGCCGGGCGGCCTCGATGCTGATGGCGTTGTCCAGAGCGTAGGGCCCGCCCACGCGGCAGCCCGTCAGTTCTCCGCTGCGGTTCATTTCCACCAGGGCCGCAGCGTCCACGGTGGCCGGCATTTTCGGGTTGACCTTTTCGGACTCGCACAAGACCCCGACCACGGGGTCCGGGTTGCCCAGTGCCCGGGCCACCTTGACGGCGTTGCGCACGATCTCGCGCTTGGTCTGAAGATCGGGCTTTATGATCATGGCCGCGTCGGTCAGCAGATAGAGCTTGTCGAAGCCGGGCACGTCCATGACCACGGTGTGGCTGACCGTTGCGCCGTTGCGCAGGCCCGCGTCGCGGTTCAGGACGGCCTTGAACAGGACCGAGGAGTCCACGAAGCCCTTCAAGAGGATCTGGGCGCGTCCCGAAGCCACGACCGTCACCGTGGTCGCCGCGCCGCAGGCCTCGCCCCGCGCGTCGACCAGCTCGAAGGGCGCGAGATCCAGTTCGATTGTATCGGCGATGGATCTGATTTTGTCGGTGTTGCCGACCAGTATGAAATCGGCCAGCCCCATGGCCTGGGCCTCGGCCACGGCCTTAAGGGCCTCGGCGTCCTGGGCGCAGGCCACGGCCACGGTCTGCCGGGGCAGGGTCAGGGCCTTGTCGATGATGGACTTCATGGATGTGAGCATGGCATCTCCTTGCGAGCCATGCCGATAGATCATCGATTGATTGAAAACAAGAGGTCCGCAACTGTTTTTGCCATTTTTGCAGCCTTGGTTGCGGGACTTGCCCCTGTGCCCGCACGGAGCTAAGCAGGGCCGATCTTCGGAGGAAGCATGCATATTCGTACATCCGCGCTGGCCGCCGCGTCCGTGGCCAGTTTTCTGGTTCCGTTCATGATGTCCGCCGTGGCCATCACCCTGCCGGTCATGCAGGTCGAACTGGGGGCCACGGCCGTGGAGCTCAGCTGGATCGCGGGGAGCTATATCCTGGCCCTGGCCGCCATTCTGCTGCCTGTCGGGCGGCTGGCCGACATCCTCGGTCGCAGGCGCACCTTTGTCTGGGGCACGGCGGCGTTCGTGATCTTTTCGCTGTGCGCGTCCCTGGCCTGGTCCGTGACCAGCCTCGTGGCCCTGCGCGTCGTGCAGGGAGTGGGCGCGGCCATGATTCTGTCCACGGGCGTGGCCATCGTCACGGAATTGTACCCCCGTAGCGAGCGGGGTCGGGTCATGGGCATCATGGTCGCTTGCGTCTACCTCGGCCTGTCCGTGGGGCCGCTTGTGGGCGGAATGATGACCTCCCTGGCCGGGTGGCGCTCGGTCTTCTTTCTGTGCCTGCCTCCGGGCCTCCTGGCCTGGATCATGGCCCGCAGGATCGAGGACGAATGGCGCCCGGCGCATGGCGAGGGCTTCGATCTGATCGGGAGTCTCCTGTACGCCGCTTTTGTAGTCTGCTGCGTCAACGGCCTGACCGGGCTGGCCAGGCCGGAGCGGGGACTGCCTCTGCTCGGGGGAGCGCTGATCCTGGGCCTTTTTTTCGTGCTGCGTTCGCGCAGCGTCGCCCATCCGCTCATCGATCTTTCGCTGTTCACGGCCAACAGGGTCTTTCTGCTCTCGAGCCTCGCCACCCTGGTCAATTATGCGGGCACCTTCGCGGTGGGTTTTCTGCTCAGCCTGTATCTGCAGGTGGTCAAGGGCTTTTCACCCATGCATGCCGGGTTCATACTGGTGGTTCAGCCGGTGGTGCAGAGCCTGCTCTCCCCGCTGGCCGGGGTTCTGGCCGATCGCTTCAACGCGGCCGGGCTGGCCAGCCTGGGCATGGCGCTGTGCGCCTTGGGACTGCTAGGGATGTGCGGGGTGGACCTGCACACCGGGCTGCTTGAAATAGGCGCGATTCTGGCCTTGCTGGGCCTGGGGTTCGCTCTTTTCGCCTCGCCCAACATGAGCGTGGTCATGGGCAGCGTCGAACCCCGGCATTACAGCATCGCCTCCAGCCTGGTCGCGACCATGCGCACTTTCGGCATGACCCTGTCCATGGGCATCTCCGCCGTGGTCTTCGGTTTCCTGCTGCAGGATCGCCAGATCGCTCCTGAAACGATCCCGGAATTTCTGGCCAGCATGCGCGTCATCTTCGCCGTCTGCGCAGGGCTTTGCGTGGCGGGTGTGTTCTGTTCCCTGGGTCGCGTCGGAAAGCGCTGAGCACGCTTTCGTGTTTGCATAGGATTATCTTTTCTTCGGGTTCGTCTTGGCATAGATTGTTCGCAGGGTGTTTTTCCAGGTCGCTATACGAGGAGGATTTGTAATGCGTACGATGAAAATCATGATGGTCAGCGCGGTTGTCGTGTGCCTGGGGACTCTTTTCGCCTTTGCGAGCGAGCCCCAGGAACTGGTGGAGAAAACCTGCAGCTCATGCCACGACATGGGACGGGTCCGCGCGGCCTACGGCGTCAAGGACCAGGCCGCCTGGTCGGCCACGGTGGCCCGGATGCTGGCCAAGGGCAACGCCCCTGCGGTCACTCACGAGGAACATGGGCTCATCGTCGATTGGCTCTCGGCCCAGACGAAATAACCGTCATCCGTTTTTCCATGCAGGGAAGTCCAGTCTTTGGCCCGACCAGGGACTGGATTTTTTGTTGGCGTCGCATGGAGCCGACCTTTTTGGTCGTATTTAAAGTTCTCTGTCTTTGTTGACTCAAAAGTCGTAAATGGCATAATGCTGGGCATCTTTTCCATCTCACCAGGAGGTTGCTCATGTGTTCTTTTTCATTGAAAATGTTTCTTTTTGTTGCCCTGCTTGGGCTTTGCGCGGGAAGCCCTGCTTTTGCCGAGCTTTCGGGTAAGCTGGTCATTTTTCATGCCGGAAGCTTGTCCGTGCCCTTTGCGGATATGGAAAAAGCCTTTGAGGCAAAATACCCGAAGGTCGACGTACAGCGTGAATCCGGCGGGAGCACCAAGCTCGCCCGCATGATCACGGAGATTGGCAAGCCCGCCGATATCATGGCCTCGGCCGACTACGAGGTCATCGACAAGATGCTTGTGCCCGAGTTTGCGAAGTGGAACGCCCGTTTCGCCACCAACCAGATCGTGCTGTGCTACACGCCGTCAAGCAAGTACGCCTCCGAAATAAACGACACGAACTGGGCCGAGATCCTGCAACGCCCAGACGTTGTTTGGGGTCATTCCGATCCGAATCTGGACCCGTGCGGCTATCGCAGCCTGATGGCCATTCAGCTCGCCGAGAAGTTCAGCGGCCAGGCCGGACTGTATGACAAGGTGCTGGCCAACCGGCCGGAAAAGAATGTGCGCCCCAAATCCGTGGAGCTCATTTCCATGATGGAATCCGGCAACATGGATTACGCCTTCGAATACATGTCCGTGGCCGTGCAGCACGGGCTCAAGTATGTGACCTTCGACGACCACATCAACATGGGCAACTATGCCATGGATCCTTTCTATAAAACAGCCGTGGTCAAGGTCACAGGCAAGAAGCCGGGCGAATTTGTCGAGCTTAAGGGCAGTTCCATCACCTACGGCGTGACCATGCTTGATGGCGCCGCCAATCCCGAGGCCGCCGAAGCCTTTCTGGCCTATCTGCTCGATGAGAAGGGCGGTCTTGCCATCCTGAAGGCGCAAGGGCAGCCGCCGCTTGTTCCCGTCAACGTGGCGACGCAGGAAATGCACGCCGCGCTGCCCGCATCGCTGGGGGCGCTGGTCAAGGTCGCCGAATAGATGAATACACGCGGCGTCGCGAATGGCCGGGGAGATTTCTTTGCAGCTCTCCCCGGCCGCGTCTTTCATGTCTGGCTTGTGGCCTCGTGCGTGCTGGTGCTCCTTTTCATCGTCGCCCCTCTGGCCAGAACAGTGGTTTCTCCCGATGCGCATCGGATGTGGGAGACTCTGCGTGACACGGATGTGCTGCGTTCCGTGGGGCTGTCCATGGGCGCCTCGGCCATGGCCGCGCTGCTGGCCCTGATTTTCGGTACGCCCCTGGCCTATGTCCTGGCCCGCAAGGAGTTTGCGGGCAAGAAGATCGTCGAGAGTCTCATCGATCTTCCGATCATGATCCCGCATCCGGTCATCGGCATCGCCTTTCTGACCCTGGCCGGGCGGGGCAACTGGTTTGGCCGGTTGCTCGGGAGCATGGGGATCGAGATCATGGGCACGGTCACGGGCATCACCGTGGTGCTCTTTTTCGTGGGCCTGCCCTTTTACATCAATACGGCCAAGGCCGGTTTCGAGAGCGTGCCCCCGCGCCTGGAAAAAGTTTCCCGCTCGCTTGGAGCCGGTCCCGGCGCGACCTTTTTCCGCGTGACCCTGCCCCTGTGCCGCCGCGCCATGTTGGTCGGCATGATCATGTGCATGGCCCGGGCCCTAAGCGAGTTCGGGGCCGTGGTCATCGTCGCCTATCACCCCATGATCGCCCCGGTGCTCATGTTCGAGCGTTTCACCGCCTATGGGCTCACGTATTCCCAGCCCGTGGCCGTGATCCTCATCGTGCTCAGCCTGCTGTTCTTTTTTGCCTTGCGGGTTGTTTCCCGGCCCCGAAGGAGGCACGCATGATCCGCGTCAATTCCCTGGGCCTTTGTTTTGGTGGATTTTGCTTGCGGGATGTCAGTTTCGATGTGGCTCCGGGCGAGTTTTTCGCCCTGATGGGACCGACGGGGTCCGGCAAGACTTTGATTCTTGAATCCATCGCCGGACTGGTCGATCAGGCCCGGGGCAGCATTCATATCGCCGGGCAGAGGGTGGATAGCCTGCCCCCCGAAAAGAGAAACGTGAGCCTCGTCTACCAGGACAATGCCCTCTTCCCGCATTTGAGCGTGCTGGACAATGTTACCTACGGTCAGCGCTACCACGGCATCGCCGAGGATCAGGGTCGGCGCATGGCCCTTGAGCTGCTGGAGCGGCTTGGCCTGTCCCATGTGGCCGGGCGTTTACCCTTGAACTTGAGCGGCGGCGAGAAGCAGCGCGTGTCCCTGGCCCGCGCCCTGGCCTGCAAGCCGGATGTGGTGCTGCTCGACGAGCCGCTTTCATCCCTGGACCCCCAGTTTCGGGGGGATCTGCGCGCGACGCTCAAGGAGCTGCACCGGCATTCGGGGCTGACTTTTCTGATGGTCACCCACGATTTCGTGGACGCCCTGACCCTGGCCGATCGGGCGGCGGTGATCCGTGGAGGCGGGTTGGAACAGGTCGGGGCGGTCAATGACGTGTTTCGCAAACCGGCGACCGCGTTCGTGGCAGGCTTTGTGGGCATGAAAAATATCTTTCCCGTGGAGGGGCGCGAAGAATGCGCCCTGGGCAAAGGAGAGCATTTTGCCGTATCCGGGGCGACCACTTCCGGAAATGTGGCCTTGAGGCCTGAGGATGTGTTTGTTTCCCTGCGGGAAAATCCCTCGTCAGAAAAAATCAGTCTGCCCGGAACGTTGCTGGCTGTGTGGCACGAAGGCTTTTCCTGGTTCGCGGACGTCTCGTGCGGCAACTCCCGCTTCACCGCGGCCCTGGACCGCCAGTTTTTGGCGCAGGGCAGACTTGATCCGGGGCAGCCCGTTTGGCTGGGTTTTGCCCCGCAAAGTCTGCATTTTATGCCGGGATGTTAGCTTCACGCACTTGCACTGCATAAAGAATAGGTCCTATAGGTCCCATGAGACCTATAGGACCTATTCTTTTTCAAGGAGGATTTCATGACCAATACACCCGTCCAGCACCGCTACGCCGAGGATTTGAGCTACTGCTACGGTTGTGGCAAAAACAACGCCCAGGGCCTGCATATCCAGACATACTGGGATGGAGAGCAGGGCGTGGGGCGCTTTACGCCCCGGCCGGAGCATATCGCGCTGCCCGGATTTGTTTACGGCGGAATGCTCGCCTCTCTGGTGGACTGTCACGGGGTGGCCACGGCCGCAGCGGCCGCTTGCGCGGACGAAGGGCAGCTTTCGCGCTATGTGACCGCTTCCCTGCACGTGGATTTTCTACGGCCCACGCCCCTGGGGCCGGAACTTGAGCTTGTGGCCCGGGTCACGGAGAGGCGGGGCCGGAAGATCGTGGTTGACGTGGAGATTTCGGCTCTGGGAGAGGTGCGTGTCCGGGGCCAGGTCGTGGCCGCGCCCATGCCCCAGACCATGGGCCGGGAGTGATGCCGGCCCATGGAAAACGCAGCTCGGCCCAGCAGCGGTGATTCGTTATGTATCTGTTTGGATTCATTGATGTGAATGGGTGTCATGCATTTCTTTCCACGTCCCTTTCCTTGAGCAGGGCATAGATTCTCGGTCTGGACAGCCCGGAGAGTCGGCAGGCCGTTGGAATGTCGCCCTTGCTGATCAGCATCAGATTTTTCAGATACCATGTCTCCAGTTCGGCCATGTGCTTTTCGCGGTATTCCCGGAGGGTGGGAAAGGCGTCTTTGTCCGTGATGGGCGGCGTTCTTTCCTCAAGCACGGGAAGCTCCGCGACCTGCAGTCGCGCGATACTGGCGCGGATGTTTCGGGACAGATGCTGGGGGTAGAGGATGGGTTCGGTTCCGGCGCGGACCACGGCCTGGTCCAGGGCATTGACCAGTTCGCGGATGTTTCCCGGCCACTCGTACTGCATCAGCGTGTCCAGAAAATCCGGTGAAAAACCCTTGTTGTCGATGTTCAGGCGCTTGCAGGCGCGGCGGACGAAGTGGCAGATGAGATCGTTCAGGTCATCGAGCAGGTCGCGCAGGGGGGAAAGCTCAAGGCGGATTCCGCGCAGGCGGTAGAACAGGTCCCGCCGAAAGGTGTCGGCGCGCACCATGGCCTCAAGGTCACGGTTTGTCGCTGCTACCAGTCTGAAATTACTGGTGATTTCTTTCGATCCCCCCACGGGTCTGAAGCTGCGCCCTTCCAGCACGCGCAAGAATACTTTTTGCGTGCTCACGGGCAGTTCGCCCACCTCGTCCAGAAACAATGTCCCGCCGTCGGCCTGTTTGACGAGTCCTACGGAGCGATTGTCCGCGCTGGTGAACGCCCCCCGCTCATGGCCGAAAAGCATGCTTTCCACCAGCGTCTCGGGCAGAGCCGCACAATCGACGACCACGAAAGGTTTTCCCGCGCGCGAGCTGTTGGCGTGAATGGCGCGGGCAAAGAGCTCCTTGCCGGTGCCCGTCTCGCCGGTGATGAGTACGTTTACGTCCGTGGATGCCGCCTGGGCTACGATGTCCAGGCAGGAGTTGAGCAGGCGGCTGTTGCCGACAATGCCTTCGCGCCGCAGGGAGACGGGCGCGCATTTGGCCGGGCGTTCGAGGTGATACTCCAAGGCCCTGTCCGCCAGAACCAAGAGACGCTGCATGTTCACCGGCTTGGGCATGAAGTTCCAGGCCCCGCCACGGATCGCGGCCTCGGCCGCGTCGGGGTCGCGGCTTTTGGACATGACGATGATTTCCGGTCGCGACGGCACCTCGCGCAGAGTGGCCAGGAAGTCCAAGCTGTTCTTGCCGCTGGCCTCATCGCCAAGCAGGACCAGGGAAAATTCGCCTACGTGCAGCATGGCCAGACCCTTGGAGAGGGTCGTGCTGTGGGCCGCATGCAGGTTGTTCTTGGCCATTTCCGCCATCAGCAATTGGCAAAAAGCCATATCCCCATCAATAATCAGAATGTTGCTCATGAGGGCTCCCACGGTGTTGTCTTGCTGCGCGAGACAGAAGTTTTATCTTTTGGGGCATCGCAAAAGTGAGAGCTGTCGACTTTGGAGTGGCCCGTGACGGCATTTGCGAAATCATGCCTCTCTCCTACGCGATTTTACTGTCTCGTCAAGCGAGACTCATCTTTTGTCCCAAGACGATCTGCATTTGTCTCTCACCTGTTCTCTATGCTTTTGTGTATCCCATTTTTTAAACAACAATCTGGATTAATTTAGAATGCAAGATTTGGCATGCAATATGTTCTTACGGACAACATGAGAGAGCGTGGGCGTTCTGGAGCGGAGTTCTTTTACATCACTCATATGGTTTGAAATGTAATTTTGATTCCGGCGTTTGGAGAGCAGATTCATTTTTCGCTTTTCCAGGCCAGGAGTCAATGACCTGATGCCGGGGTGCCCCTGCGAGGAGGAGTTGAGGATGAAACGCAAATGGGACGCAAGGACCAAGGCGCGTATCGTGCTCGAAGGGCTCATGGGCGGGTGTGTGAACGAGATCTGCCGAAATCATGAGCTGCGGCCGGGTCTGTACTATAAATGGCGAGGGCATTTTCTGGAGCATTGCCACCTTGTTTTCGAGGAGCAGCCCAGGGCGCCAAGCCAATCGGACCTGGCGGTCGAGAACGAGAAACTCAAGCGTTTGGTGGGTGAATTGACCTTGGAACTCAACAAGGGCGGAAGTCTTCGCTGATTATGGGACAAGGGGGGATGACATGGCCAGAAGGATCGGGGTGTATGTCTGTCATTGCGGTTCGAACATCGCGGGCAAGGTCGATTGTCCGGACGTAGCCGCTTTTGCCAGGGGACTCAAAAACGTCACCGTTGCGCGCGACTATCAGTTCATGTGTTCGGACCCCGGACAGGATATGATCATCCGGGATATTCACGAGCATGGGCTGGACCGGGTGGTGGTAGCCTCCTGCTCGCCGCGTCTGCACGAAAAGACATTTCAGAAGGCCTGCGCCAGGGCCGGGCTCAATCCGTACCTCATGCAGCATTGCTGCATCCGCGAGCACTGCTCATGGGTAACCGCGGACAAGGCCGAGGCCACGGCCAAGGCCAAGCACATCGTCGAGGCCGCGGTGCTCAGGGTGCGCAGGCATCAGGAACTCCACTCCCGTGAAGTGGCCGTGGTGCCCGACGTCATGGTCGTGGGCGCGGGCATCGCCGGCATCCAGGCCGCGCTTGACGTTGCCCGTTCCGGACACCGCGTCATCTTGGTCGAGAAGTCGCCGTCCATTGGCGGGCACATGGCGCAATTCGACAAGACCTTTCCCACCCTGGACTGCGCGGCCTGCATCTCCACTCCGAAAATGGTGGCCGTGGCCCAGGAACCGAACATTGAGCTCCTGACTTGGAGCGAGGTCGAGGAGGTCACGGGTTTTGTCGGCAACTACACGGTCACGGTGCGGCGCAAGGCGCGTTATGTGCGTGAGGACATCTGCACCGGGTGCGGGGCGTGCCTGGAAAAATGCCCGACCAAGGTGGTCAGTGAATTCGAGGAAGGCCTCGGCATGCGCCGGGCCATCTACCGCAATTCTCCTCAGGCCGTGCCCAGCACCCCGGTCATCGACGCCGAGCACTGCAAGATGCTCACCAAGGGCAAATGCGGCATCTGTCAGAAGACTTGTCCCACCGGAGCCATCGATTTCACCCAGCAGGACCGCAAAGAGGTCTATCAAGTGGGCAGCGTGATCCTGGCCACGGGATACGACACCATGGATCCCACGCCCATGACCGAATACGGTTACGGTCGTTATCCGGAGGTCTACACCGCCCTGCAGTTCGAACGCCTGAACAATGCGGTGGGGCCTACCGGCGGCAAGATTCTGATGAAGAACGGACAGGCGCCGGAAAGCGTGGCCATCATTCACTGCGTGGGCAGCCGTGACACGAATTATCACGAATACTGCTCCCGCACCTGCTGCATGTACGCCCTCAAGTATGACCACCTGATAAAAGACAAGGTCGGACACTCTACGCAAATCTATAATTTCTACATCGACATGCGTTGTTTTGGCAAAGGGTACGAGGAATTCTACCGCCGTGTTCAGGACGAAGGGGTGACCTTCGTGCGCGGCAGACCTTCCGAAGTCGTGCAGGAAAACGGCAAGCTGGTCGTGGTGGGCGAGGATACCCTGCTCGGGATGAGGCTGCGCGTGCCCGTGGATATGGTCATCCTGTGCACAGCCATGGAGGCTCGAGCCGATACCACGGAAGTGGCGCGCGTCTTCGGCGTGTCCCAGGGCCGGGACGGATTTTTCCTTGAGGAGCATCCCAAGCTTGGTCCCGTCTCCACGGCCTCGGACGGCATTTATCTGGCCGGAACCTGTCAGGGCCCGAAAGACATTCCCGACGCCGTGGCCCACGCCGCCGGTGGCGCGGCGCAGGCTCTGGCCTTGGCTGCGCGCGGAGTGGTGTCCATCTCCCCCACGACCTCCTGGATCAACCCCGATATCTGCGTGGGCTGCAAGATGTGCATCGGCCTGTGCCCGTACTCGGCCATCGAGTTCGACGAGCGCCGCCACATCGCGGTCATCAACGAGGCCATGTGCAAGGGCTGC
>Ga0265295_1007362_pt1 | contig 12728 bp, 6 predicted proteins | sample Munlansysbiofilm_FD_192503 | JGI IMG/M metagenome (GOLD analysis project Ga0265295, IMG submission 192503) | Leachate microbial communities from a municipal landfill in Southern Ontario, Canada - Methane capture system biofilm | ecosystem: Engineered > Solid waste > Landfill > Unclassified ... | reverse complement strand
TTTCCCAACATGTCACGCACGGTTCTGTTGTTTTGTACATGCTCGGTGGTAATAGACGATTCACCCTTCAAATCTTTTTCGCTTACGTTGTGGTTGGTCATTTCGGTTGCCAGATTCTTGGCGGCTATGGTAAGAGTTGGCAGAAAGTCGGCAAGCGGACGGGTAGATTTAATGCCCAAGCGGCGTTTCATATCCTCGGTAGTGTGTCCGCCAAACAAAGCTGTGTCTCCTTTTGAACGAATACGCCCAAAACCCTTATCGTCAACGCCTCGCACGTATATGTTTTGCGAGAGTTGCTTTTCGGCAGAGCGCAATTTATCCCTGGTTTCCAGACGAGATCTCAGATTCAACCTTTCTTCGATGAATTCAATTTTACGGGTTTGAATAGCAAAATAACTTTGAGCAAAGGCAATTTCTTCTTTTTTGGGGTCGCCGTTTTGAGCTATCAGATAACAAGCGAAACGAGTAAGCATGTAGTCTTCAACTTCGCGCTTAGCACCGCTTCCTAATTCGACCATTTTCGTGACCTCACGAAAATGGTCATCCACATTGATTTCTTGCGTTTTGCACGATTCGACTGCACGATTTATTGCCAAAACGAAATTTTCCCATCTGGCATAACCTAATATGCTTTGCAATTCTCTTGCAAACCAAATTTCGACCTGTTCTTTTTGTTCGTTTTCGATGTAATGGGCAATTGCATCGAAAATACTTTTATATTTATTTATTTTGAGTTTATCCATGATTCTGCTTAACGATGACCAGCTGTTTCATTTATTATATTATTCAGATGCTCCTTCCAAATCGGCAACAATCTCATCAATGGCTGCCCTAAGCTTGTTTTGGCGTATGACGATTTCGGCAATTTGGGCGTTGAGTTTTTCAATATCTACTTCTTCGGTGGTGTTTTCCTGCTCTACATAGCTGCTGACGGCAATGTTGTAATCGTTTTCGGCAATTTCGCTGTTGGGCACCAGGCGGCAAAAATAATCTTCACTTTTTCGTTCAATAAAGGCTTTTAATATCCGCTGGCGGTTGTTGTCCGAAAGTTTGTTTTTGTTGCCGCCACGCACAAACTCGGCCGATGCATCAATAAACAGTGTGGCATTGTCTTTTTTGCTCTTTTTGATGACAATAATGCAGGTGGCAATGGTTGTGCCAAAAAACAAATCGGGCGGAAGCTGAATAATGCTATCAATATAATTGTTGTCCACCAGGTATTTCCTGATTTTTTGTTCGGCACCTCCACGGTACAAGACGCCCGGAAACTCGACAATGGCCGCCGTGCCCGAAGTCGAAAGCCACGAAAGCATGTGCAGGGTAAAGGCCAAGTCGGCTTTGCTTTTGGGAGCCAGCACTCCGGCAGGCGAAAAACGGGGGTCGTTAATTAAAAGCGGGTTGGCATCGCCTTCCCATCGGATAGAATACGGTGGATTGGAAACAATGGCATCGAAGGGTTCATCGTCCCAGTGTTTTGGGTCGGTAAGGGTATCGCCGTGGGCAATATCGAATCTTTCGTAGTTAACATCGTGCAAAAACATATTGATCCGGCAAAGATTGTAGGTGGTAATATTCACCTCCTGCCCGAAAAAGCCCTGTCGCACGTTTTCTTTGCCCAGCACTTTGGCAAATTTCAACAACAAAGAACCCGAGCCACAAGCCGGATCATAGACTTTATTCACCTGCTTTTTCCCCACAACCGTCATTTCGGCCAGCAATTCAGAAACTTCCTGCGGAGTAAAAAATTCACCTCCCGATTTACCGGCATTGCTGGCATACATGGTCATTAGAAACTCGTAGGCATCGCCAAAGGTGTCGATGGTATTATCCTGGTAATCGCCCAATTTCAATCCTCCAATGGCTTCGAGTATTTTAACCAGTTTCTCGTTTCTTTTTTGAACTGTACCACCCAGCTTATTGCTGTTTACATCAATATCATCAAACAAACCTTTCAGGTCGTCTTCGCTCTCGGTTCCCTTGGCTGAATTTTCGATATTCTTGAAAACCCGGCTCAGTGTTTCATTCAAATTGGCATCATTCCTGGCCTTCTGCTGAACATTCACAAACAACTCCGAAGGCAAGATATAAAAGCCTTTTTCCTTGACCGTATCCGCCCGTCCAAACTCAGCATCCGCATCAGAAATTTTTGAATAATCGAAATTGCTGTTTCCGGCACCTTGCTCACCCCCATTGATATAAGAACTAAGATTCTCGGAAATAAACCTGTAAAACAACATCCCCAGCACATAGGATTTAAAATCCCAACCATCCACACTTCCCCTAAGATCGTTTGCTATTTGCCATATTGCGCGATGCAGTTCGTCGCGTTGTTGTTCTTTTGTCATGAATTAATTTCTTATTAAGTATTTTTTTATTATTATCGCATCAGTTTTCTTACTTAATTTACCGTTAATTAGGTGTTGTATGAAGCGTTGTGCATTTCGGAATACTAAGCTGCCAGGTTTCCCAAAGTTGCTTAATGGCAATACCTTTAAAAGTTGCAATATACGCCCGATGCTTTATCCCCTTGGTGTGTTTGCTGCATGATACGCATGGAGTGCACACGGGTTGGTCGCTATTGGAAAGATCAAAAATACTAATTTATTTTATGTCGCCAGGATTTGTGTGTCCTTATTTTTCCGCGGGTGGAAATCGCTTACAGGCGATAAGAAGACCCTGAACGGTTCGTGAGTGGCAAGCGGGGAAATTGTGAGGTTTTCAGTGTATCCGCTCTACCAACCCCGTATGGCGTGATAAGGAAATAATACTATTTGGTTTATGTGTTACCGTTCCAGGTTTTGTGGCAGGAGTTCGTGTAAACGGTTCAAACCCTTGCCATTATCTCCGATCAGGATCCTGATAAGCTAAACCAGCTCATTCCCGGTTACAAACCAGAAGAATAGATCTCGTTTTTTATAAAACGCCAACCCTGCATTGAACCAAACCCAATCCCCGGTACGGAAAAGCCGCACTGCCGTGCGGTTCTCAAAAGCAATCAGGACCCCCGATATGTTATACGATCTCAGTTTCAAGCACTGGCGTTTAAAAGAATATTGTTCTCTGGCAAGATGCTCATACCCGAAGGCTTACGCTCTTAAAGAGCCCGAAGCTCCGTCAGGAGCGGCAACTGGCTTAACCGAGTGTACACGTTTTCAGGGGAAGTCCAAACCTCAGAAGGGACAAATTAGGCTACATTCAATCTATTAAAGAAGTCCCTTGTTTTTCCATACTTTTTTTAGTGTAAGTTATTGAAACCATCAGTGTAAAAACTGGTGGTTTTTTTCATTTGGTCTCCCAAATGGACTCAACAAAAAACCTGACACATTGTATCAGGTTCTATTACAGTAGTTTGAGAATTTAAGTTGTGATCGCGGCAGGAATCGAACCTGCGACCGACGGCTTAGAAGGCCGTTGCTCTATCCCCTGAGCTACGCGACCATCCCTTTGGGGGCGCAAATATACAACTTTTTCCGCTACAGTGCCTGCTTGCTTCCTGTTTTTTTTTACGACCAGTTTGCCCGCTTTCTTCGGGTGACATGGAATTTATTCTGTATTTTTGTACCTCTTTATAAACGAAACTCTGGATAATGAGTATTTTAATAAAAAATGTCCGCCTCAATGGCCATATTTCTGATATCTATATCAAAGAAAACCGTATTGATCGTATTGAAGAGAATATGGATATACAGGTGGATGTGCGTATTGATGGCACCGGAAAAGCGGCAATACCTACCTTCGTTAACGGACACACTCATAATGCGATGACCCTTTTTCGCGGTTTTGCCGAGGATATGGCCCTCGAAGAGTGGCTGCATGAAAAAATATGGCCTCAGGAAGCAAAACTGACGGAAGAAGATGTGTATTGGGGCGCCCGTTTGGGTTGTCTGGAAATGATAAAGTCAGGAACCACCCTATTTAACGATATGTACTGGTATTTCCATGCTACTGCAAGGGCAGTGGAGGAAATGGGCATGCGAGGTGTGTTGAGCGCCGTGATGATTGATAACTTTGATGCCTCTAAAACGGCAAACATAAAAACAAAGATTCAGAAATTGTATGCGGAATCATTGCAGTATTCCGGGCGGATAAAATTTGCTATGGGGCCTCATGCCATCTATACGGTTTCTGCCGACGCACTGGTTTGGGCCAAACAGTTTGCTGATGCGCATCACCTGCTTTATCATATTCATCTCTCTGAAACGGAGACTGAAGTTGAAAACAGCCTCAAACAATTCGGACTGCGTCCGGTGCAGTACCTCGAGCAGCTGGGTGTACTCGGTGAAAATGTGGTGATTGCTCATGGCGTCTGGCTTTCGGATGAAGATATTGAGGTGTTGGCCAAAAGAAAGGTTAAAGTGGTGCACAACCCCAACTCTAACCTGAAGTTGGCTTCCGGGTATAAGTTTCGTTATCAGGAACTTCGTGATGCGGGGGTGTGTGTCGGGCTGGGCACCGATGGATGCTCTTCCAGTAATAACCTCGATATGCTGGAGGCCATGAAAGTGGCCAGCCTGCTGCAAAAAGCCTGGCGTTATGATCCTACGGCATTGCCTGTGGATGAAGTAATGAAAATGGGTACCGTAAATGGGGGCAATATATTTGGGATTAAATTGGGTCGTATTGAAGAAGGCTATCTGGCCGATATTAACCTGATCAATCTGTCGGATCCTGCCCTGGTGCCCCGTCATAACCTGAATGCCAACCTGGTATATGCCGCCGGCGGAAGTTGTGTGGATACCGTAATCTGCGACGGTAAAGTGATTATGGAGAACCGCCATGTGCCGGGTGAAGAGGAGATTATTCGCAATGCTCAGGAGGTTGCAATGCACTGGATTAAAAGATAAATAATTATGATAGAACAATTTAAAACAAGTGCTGCCTTTATCCAATCAAAAACCACCTTGCGCCCCGAAGTGGCTGTTATTCTCGGAAGTGGGCTGGGGGAACTGGCGGAAGAAATTAAAATAGACGTGGTAATTCCCTATCCTGAAATTCCCGGGTTTCGGGTTTCCACGGCCATCGGGCATAAGGGAAATCTGATTTTTGGCTATCTTGCCAACCGGCCTGTAATGGCTATGCAGGGCCGTTTTCATTTTTACGAAGGCTACTCCATGCAACAGGTTACCTATCCGGTTCGTGTTATGCATTTTCTGGGTATAAAAACATTGTTCGTCTCCAATGCGGCCGGTGGATTAAATCCGGCTTATCATGTGGGTGACCTTATGGTGATTACCGATCATATCAACCAAATGCCAAATCCGCTTATTGGCCCTAATTTCAATGAACTTGGGCCCAGGTTTCCGGATATGACCCAACCTTATGACGCTGGATTAATAGCAATGGCCGATTCTGTTGCCGTTACCCATCAGATTCCTCTCCATAAAGGGGTTTATCTTGGCTCTTCCGGGCCAACCTTTGAAACCCCTTCTGAATATCGTTTTTTCCGCAATAGCGGAGGAGATGTTTGTGGCATGTCTACCATTCCTGAAGTGATCGTTGCCCGGCACATGAACCTTCGTGTTTTTGGAATGTCGGTGGTTACCAATGAAGCACATACCTTTGACGACGGATATAAAAACGATGGTGAAGATGTGATTGTGGCCGCCAATAAAGCTGCGAAAAAGATGAAAATAATCTTTGAAGGAATGCTATCCCGGTTATAGTTATTGCATTCTTTTCAGGTACTGCCCAAACCATTCGGCGGTTTGGTCGTAGAGCGGTTTGGTGAGTTCTGTGAAAAGAAACTGCGGTGAGGGAAGAACTGGTGGCCTGTTTTTGCAAATGGCCTTCTCTTCTTCCGACAGGGCTCGTTCATCGCCGTTGAAACTACCCCATTCATAACGCCAGACATAACTGCCTTCCGGCGCTGCGCTGCTGAGTATCCGTTGTGTCGCATTTTCTTTTGCCTGAATCGTGAGCTTCCCGCCGGAGATAATCTCCATACTGGTGATATTCAGCCGTGCTCTCACTTTATTGTATACTGGGTACACTACGCCTTGGATGGTGGTTTCTCCCACTTTAACACTATCGGCACTGGTCACTTCCCGTTCTGTTTGCCGTGTATTGCTATTACCCACGTTAAATGCCACCCAATCGACGGTAATGATCTGGTCGGGGCGGAGGTTCGTTTTTTCTGCCTGTTCGGGCGTGTAGAGCCTGATGTAGCTGTATTTGCGGTCGAGACCGGCAAGGGTGGCATTCATTTCGTTTCTGAACGCTTCATCTGAAAGCTCATATTTATTTTGTTGATAGGGAAGCATTTCTACCACAATATGCAGGGTAGCCATTTCTTCGGCTTGCTTCAGCATGGCCATAGCCTGCGAATGTCCGGGTGCAAAATCAAGGACTTTTTGCAGTTCCATGATGGCTGTTTTGGCATTTTCTCTTCCTCCCGCCTCCAGAAAAGCCTTTGCTTTTTGGTAGCGCTCTTTCACGGCCTGTTCTTTCGCGTTTTCCAACGTGGATGGCCCATATTCCAATGGTGATGGAATAATTTGCCGGGCTGCCGGACAATGGTAAATCTCTTCGGCCAGCTGGTTTACCCGCTCCATCTCAAAGAGTATGGCATTCCATTTCAACGGCTCAGTGCCGGCTATCGACCGCTCAATAAACCGTTTGCTATCGGTAATTGCCAGCGGATACGCCTGTTGTAAAACCATCCGGGCATCCTTCTGATCCGGTTTTTGGCGTAGCCGGGTAACGGATTGCATCACGGCATCGTAGTAGTTCCCCTGCTTAAGCGCATTTTTACCCGTTGTACAGGCCGACAAAAGCGCAGTGGTTACGAGCAAAAAATAAATAATATTTTTTTTCATCTCTTTGGATTATTCGGTGCAAAATTAGACCAAAAAAATAAAAAAATTTGTCGGTTATCTGAAATATCTTTATATTTATCCAATTATCAACACCAACGAACCAAATAAACTCTGAAAGATGAAAACACCTCTCCTTCAATCCGCTGTTTACCAAATTTTGACTTTATCTTTTATCGGGTTGTTTCCGCTTTTTTTAACTGCACAGGAAACGGAACCCAATAATTCGCCAGCACAGGCTAACCTGTTTCCTGTTAATTCCTCCCTGACGGCTGCAATCAACGCAGTGGGCGATGAAGACTGGTTTGCCCTCACCCTGCCCGAAGAAGGAACCCTGAAAGTTCGCTCTACCGGGGTGGATATCAATGACTATTATATCACATTATATGATAGTAACGGAACTTCAGTGTTGTCGACCAAAGAAGTATATCCGCTGGGAGAAACCGATTCGGTATTTAAAACCAATCTTCAGGCCAGTACCTACTTTTTGCGGGTGCATCCTTATTCAGCCAATGTGGGAACCTACAATTTGACCAGTGTTTTTATTCCTGCACTGCTGCCCAATGATCCGGAACCCAATAATTCGGTGGATGAAGCCACTTTTTTTCCCCTTAATTCTCAAACTACCGGCCGGTTGAATTATGTACTTGAAGGAGTGGGGGATACGCAAGACTGGTTTTCCATCACTACAACCGAAGAAGGAAAATTATCCATTATCTCCACCTCGCCCGACAATAATGATTATTATATGATACTGGTGGATGTGGATGGTACGGAAATTTTGTCAAGTTGTGAGGTTTACCCCCTGGGAGAGGTCGATTCCGTTTATAAAACCAACCTTCAGGCCGGTACCTATTATTTAAAAGTGTATCCCTATTCAGCAAATCATGGGTCCTATCATTTGGAGAATCGTTTTACCCCTGCTTTGCTGCCCAACGACCCTGAACCCAATAACCAATCAGCACAGGCCTCTGATTTTCCGCTTTTTACCACCATAACCGGACGATTAAATTATGTATATGATAATGTGGCCGACAACTCCGACTGGTTTACCGTTACTACCCCCGATGATGGTGTGCTTACCCTCATTTCGCACAGTCCCGATAATAATGATTATTATATCCGCCTCTTCGATGTGGATGCAGCGCGCCAGTTAATGCAAAAAGAGGTTTATCCGCTCGGAGAAATTGATTCGGTATATAAGGCTAACCTGCAGGCTGGAACCTATTTTATTCAGGTCGTGCCGTATAGCAGTTACCATGGATCGTATTATCTGGAAAGTAAGTTTACTCCCGCTTTGCTTCCTTCCGACCCGGAACCCAATAACACCGCCGAAACCGCCTCTCCTTTTCCTGTCGATACCCTGATTACCGGACGGATTAACTATTTATACGATAATGTTGCAGATAATCAGGACTGGTTCGCGATCACTATGCCACAAAATGGCGGATTGAAGGTGACTTCTCACTCATTGGATGATAACGATTATTATTTCAGGCTTGTGGATGCCGATGGATCAACAATCCTTGCTTTATCCAATGTATATCAATTTGCTACCCGTACCTTGTTTGCATGGAGCCTCGAAGCAGGTGAAACCTATTATATCAATGTATATCCCTATTCCTCCAACTTTGGTTCTTATTACCTGGATATTGAATTACAACCCGCCCCTGTGGCAGGATTCCATTTCAATCCCGATTTTATGGAGGTACTGTTTACCAATGAGAGCCGGTATGCCACTTCTTACCTTTGGGATTTTGGCGATGGCACTACCTCCGATAAAGTACATCCTTCCCATCAATATACCGGCCCCGGAGCCTTTGAAGTGACGCTTACGGCCGAAAATCCCAATGGATATAGCGAATTCACATCCTTTGTGGAATTTCGCGGAATTCAGAAAGTAGAAGGCCAGCGTGGCGGAAATACAGGAGCGGTTACGGTTACCGTATTCGCCGGTGGTCTTTCGGCACAAAGTGTGCCGCTATTGCGACGTGGAACGACTGAAATTACCGGTAGCGCTATTGTTTTCCCGACTACCGGACAGATCCAGGCTATCTTCGACCTGCAGGGTGCGGATACCGGAACCTACCATGTCGTGATTCAGCATCCGGGCGAACCGGAAATGATTCTTCCTGACGCTTACACGGTCGAAGAGGGTACCGCTCCTGAAGTGTATGTCAATGTGAATGGCCGCGGACGGGCCCTGATCAATCGTTGGGCTACTTATTCCGTCGATATTGGAAACAGCGGCAATACCGATGCCTTCTACCGCATCCTTTGGCTCGCAGTCCCCGATTCGGTAAAATTTAAAAATGTGCTCTTCGACCTCGATGTGTACAACGACCCCGAAGCTGCAGCCTATTTGGCTGATTGCCCGCCTTACTGGGAAATCGATACCCTGGGAACACAACCCTTTAATGGCCGGCTCTATGGAATCCCTCTCCATAAAATCCCTGCCGACTCCCGTATCTCCATCGAAATGAAAGTGAAAGCCGTAGAAAACTTCCGTATTGTGGCGTTTACCACTACTCCCTGGTTTACTCCCGAAGATTTCACTGAAACCATGTCGTATAACGAATGTGTGGCATGGGCCATTGCCACTATGATCCGTGATAAGCTTATTGAACAACTTACCGGACTCGTACCCGGCGCCGATTGTATTTATGGCAGCGTGAAGTCGCTCTCGGAAGTGACCCTCAGCTATACCGAAGGAAAACTGAGCGTGGGTTCTATGGCCTGGACCATCAGCCAGGTGGTATGGACCTGCCTCAAAGACCTGGGCCAGAATATCCCTTTTGTCAAAGCCCTCAAAATATCCAAAGTAATGATCGATCTGACCGTCGATGTGGTAAACTGTTATAACTCCGATCAGGAATGTCAGCAATATAAAATGAAACAGGTGAAAGAACAGCGCGTTGCGGCGGTTACTTCCCTCGACCCCAACGAAATCGCAGGACCTGCCGGTTTTACCGACCAACATTATATCGCCGGGGAACTGATGGATTATACAGTCTTCTTCGAAAATAAAAATACCGCTGCAGCCAATGCGGTGGAAGTGTTTATTTACGATACTCTTGCCATCGGCAAATATGATCCGGCATCGTTCCGTTTTGGTGAGGTGGCTGTTTCCGGCTTTACCTATCCTGTTTTTGCCGATGGAAATACTTTTACCTCCGACTTCGATCTCCGACCCAATCTGAATTGTATTGTACGCGTGGATGGTTCCTTTAACCCTGAAAATGGTGCCGTGTACTGGCATTTTATGAGCCTTGATCCGGAAACCATGGATATTACCGAAGACCCGGAAGCCGGGTTCCTGCCCCCGAACATCGAATCACCGGAGGGAGAAGGGAGTGTTATGTATCATATTAACCTTAAAGCACCGCTCACCCATCAAAATTCTGTAGCCGCAAAAGCCACCATCGTATTCGATTTTAATGCACCCCTCGTTACCAACACTTACATGAACACGATTGACCTTGAAGCTCCGGTGAGCAGCGTGTATGCAGTTCAGCTTGCCGGAGAAAATCTTTATGAACTATTCTGGCAGGGAGAGGATTCCGAATCCGGAGTTCATTACTATAATATTTATTGGGCTGAAGGTTCGGGTGATTATTCGCTTTGGCGAAATAATACCGAACGGCTTTCTGATACGCTGCGTATTGCCCCCGGAGTTTCGTATAAGTTTTTTGCTCAGGCCGTTGATTATCTTGGCAATGAGGAACCCTATAAAGGATATGCCGAGCAGGTGCTGGGTACACAGACTTTTGGAACTCAAAAAGTGCATTTCTCCCTGGTTCCCAACCCTGCATCGCGTAGAACCAGCCTCCGGCTTAACCTGCCTGCTCCGGATGAGGTTACGGTGCGTCTCTTCGCTATGGATGGACGAATGTTGTTTACTTCAGGCACGTTACCGGGTGAGCGCGGTACGTTCCAACTCGATCTTAACCTTACCGCCTTCCGTCCGGGTATTTATAATGTCAGCGTGCAAACTTCTTTCGGAACAGGAACCCATAAGTTGATTATAGAATAACCTTATGCATATAAAATTTCAGAGCGCCCTGAGTGGGCTCTCTTTTCGTAATACCCTGCTGGGCGTGCAATTCCTTTTTGTTGCCTTTGGCGCCACCGTCCTGGTCCCTCTGCTGGTTGGAATCGATCCGGCCGTTGCGCTTTTTACGGCCGGTGTGGGAACCCTGATTTTTCATCTCATCACCCGTGGCGTAGTTCCGGTGTTTCTCGGGAGCAGCTTTGCTTTTATTGCCCCTATTGTGAAATCAACCGAAATGTATGGGATGCCCGGTACATTCGGGGGTATTATTGCTGTGGGGTTGCTTTATGGACTCATGTCGCTGCTGGTTCGGGTGTATGGGATGAAATTTATTGAACGGCTTTTCCCCACCGTTGTGATTGGCCCCGTAATTATGGTGATTGGATTATCTTTGGCACCAGTGGCGGTGGGTATGGCTCAATCCGATTGGACATTGGCCCTGGTGAGCTTACTGACCGCTATGCTGGTGGTTATTCTCGGGAAGGGGTTTTTGAAGTTGATCCCCATAATGATTGGCATTATAGTGGGATATGGATTGGCTGCGCTGATGGGAGTGATTGATTTTGGCCCGGTGACAGCCGCCCGGTGGATTGTCGTTCCAGCGTTTACAACCCCGGTTTTTAGCTGGGGCGCAATTTTGTATCTGCTTCCGGTGGCCGTTGCTCCGCTCATTGAGCATATTGGTGATATGTATGCTATTGGGAATGTTGCCAACAAGAATTTTATCCATAGCCCCGGATTACATCGAACCCTTCTGGGGGATGGTGTGGCCACCCTTTTTGCCGGATGGTTGGGGAGCGTACCCAATACAACCTATTCAGAGGTTACAGGAGCGATTTCGTTGACCAGGGTAGTAAACCCATTTGTGTTGCGTATGGCTGCAGTTACCGCGATTGTCTTTTCCTTAGTGGGGAAAATTTCAGGACTGCTGAAAACCATTCCTCAGGCCGTGCTGGGAGGAATTATGTTACTCCTTTTTGGAATGATTGCCACCATTGGTCTTAAGACCTTAGTGGATAAACAGGTCGATCTGTCGGTACGGCGCAACCAGGTTATCGTCGCTGTAGTATTAACTACAGGTATCGGCGGAGCTGCATTATCCCATGGAACTTTTAGTTTGAGTGGCATCGGGCTGGCTTCGGTTGCAGGCGTTGTGCTTAACCTTCTATTCCCTGGAGAATCCACAAAATAAACTTTTTTTGGGGGTTGAAACCCGCGCCAGGAAATCCAGGAAACCCTGACCCTATTCGATTTTTGCGATAAAGATTATCTCAAACCATTTGGAAGAATAAAAACTATTTTCTATTTTTGATCACCTTAAACCTGATCTCATTACTGATGCAACAAATTGTCCGCTTTCGGAATTTGTATACGACCACACAGTGGGTAGGGAATAAATATGCACTGGATGATGGCATATTATTGGCGATCAGTAAGTTACTGGGAGTAAGGTATAGTAAGAGTCGGGTGCTGTACCGTGAACAGGCAAAGAAGACTCATACAGCCTGTTTTGCCGGTTTCATACGATACTTTAACGGCCGGGATACGGAAGGTATCGCAAAGGATGCGGTAAACGCTAACCTATTGGATTTGGTGAAGAATAATCCTACTTCTACGCGTCAGCAGAACCAGCGGATTCATGCGATAAAATTTTACTATGAGAAAGTACTGGGGCAGACGAAAGCGTATTATGATATGGAGCGACCGCGGAGAGAGAAGCTGTTACCGGTTGTTTTGCGTAAAGAGGAGATCGGGAAAATACTAAGTAACTGTAATAACATAAAGCATCAGTGTATTTTGGCCTTGATTTATTCTGCCGGGTTACGGAGGAGCGAATTGATAAACCTGAAAACCACTGATATTAT